>PDWJ01004481.1_pt1 | contig 13146 bp, 9 predicted proteins | sample 1430881 | NCBI WGS metagenome assembly PDWJ01 (sample SAMN01162460, study PRJNA174530) | Oral metagenome, whole genome shotgun sequencing project. | biome: Marine environment; feature: Marine mammal; material: Swab sample of the gingival sulcus; isolation source: swab sample of gingival sulcus... | reverse complement strand
TAAAAGAAATCATGCATTCTTTTGTCACCGATTTTTCCAACAAAGAGAATAATTACAAAGCTGAAATCAAAAGCCTCAATGAGCAGATCAAAAGCCTTAAAGACAAACTTTTTGGGAAAAAACAGAGAAAATAAATCTGGATGACGGCCAGATGTCTCTGTTCGATATATCAGGATCAGGAGTTTATAGATGAAAACCATTCGCAGTGCATGCCAATTACAACCCAAGGCCCTTGAAATAAATGTGGGTGATCAGATCGAACAGCTGGATCAGATTATTCAGGATACCAATGGTCAGGAATATTTCAGGAAAACCTTCATTACAGATGGAATGAAGACCCTTCTTTCGAAGGGTATGGCACGACTTGCCGGAAAATCAAACGATACAGTGTTCCATCTGAAGCAGGCCATGGGTGGAGGTAAAACGCACTTGATGGTTGGATTCGGACTTCTGGCAAAAGATGGGGTGCTCCGCGAAACCCAAATAGGAACCATCCCTTACCAGTCTGATTTCAGCTCAGCAAAAATCGCAGCATTTAATGGCCGTAACAATCCACACACCTACTTTTGGGGTGAAATTGCCCGCCAGCTGGGAAAGGAAAGTCTCTTCAGGGAATATTGGGAGTCAGGTGCGAAAGCTCCGGATGAAAAAGCATGGGTTAATCTGTTTGATGGTGAAGCACCTGTTCTGATTTTACTGGATGAGATGCCGCCATATTTCCACTATTACAGCACCCAGGTTTTAGGCCATGGCACTATTGCCGATGTTGTCACCAGAGCGTTCTCAAATATGCTTACGGCCGCTCAGAAAAAGAAAAACGTATGTATCGTTGTATCCGACTTGGAAGCGGCCTATGACACGGGAGGTAAGCTGATTCAACGCGCACTTGATGATGCGACGCAAGAGCTGGGACGTGCTGAGGTTTCCATTACTCCAGTCAATCTGGAATCCAATGAAATTTACGAAATTCTTCGCAAGCGACTATTCCTTTCGTTGCCTGATAAGAATGAAATAGCCGATGTAGCATCCGTTTATGCTGCACGATTAGCAGAAGCTGCGAAGGCAAAAACGGTAGAAAGAAGTGCAGAAGCGTTGGCGAATGATATTGAGTCAACCTATCCTTTTCATCCAAGCTTTAAGAGTATTGTTGCCTTGTTTAAAGAGAACGAGAAGTTCAAGCAGACACGCGGATTGATGGAGTTGGTTTCCCGTTTGTTGAAATCCGTTTGGGAAAGCAGTGAAGAGGTCTATCTCATCGGCGCTCAGCATTTTGATCTTTCCATTCACGATGTACGTGAAAAGCTGGCCGAAATTTCTGAAATGCGTGATGTGATCGCAAGAGATCTGTGGGATTCTACTGACAGTGCTCATGCTCAGATCATCGACATCAACAACGGTAACCATTACGCAAAGCAAGTTGGCACCCTTCTTCTTACAGCCAGCCTTTCTACCGCTGTTAATTCGGTAAAAGGGCTTACCGAGAGAGAGATGCTTGAGTGTCTGATTGATCCGAATCATCAGGGAAGTGATTACCGGGCTGCATTTACTGAACTCCAGAAATCAGCCTGGTATCTGCATCAAACCCAGGAAGGGCGGAATTATTTCAGCCATCAGGAAAATTTGACTAAAAAGCTGCAGGGCTATGCGGACAAGGCGCCTCAAAACAAGGTAGATGAATTAATTCATTATCGCCTTGAAGAGATGTATAAGCCGGTAACGAAAGAAGCCTATGAGAAGGTGTTGCCTCTCCCGGAAATGGATGATGCCGAAGCGGTTTTAAAGACTTGCCGTGCTCTCTTAATTATCAGTCCGGATGGAAAGACGCCTCCGGGAGTTGTTGCCAACTTTTTCAAAGGATTGGTCAACAAAAACAATGTGCTCATTCTGACCGGTGATAAATCATCTATTGCCAGTATCGAGAAAGCGGCCCGTCATGTCTATGCTGTTACAAAGGCTGACAACGAAATACAAGCTTCTCACCCGCAGCGTAAAGAACTGGATGAAAAAAAGGCCCAGTACCAGCAGGATTTCCAGACCACCGTTCTGGCAGTCTTTGACAAGCTGCTCTTTCCGGGAAACAACCGTGGAGAAGATGTTCTGCGCTCGAAACCACTTGACAGCACGTATCCATCCAATGAGCCTTATAATGGTGAACGGCAGGTTGTAAAAACACTCACCTCCGACCCCATCAAGCTTTACACACAGATCACTGATAATTTTGATGCGCTCCGTGCCAGATCCGAGTCTCTGCTTTTCGGCGTTCAAGACGAGGTTCGTCAAACAGATTTACTGGACAAGATGAAGCAGAAAACACAGATGCCATGGCTTCCAAGCCGTGGGTTTGATCAGTTGGCTATTGAAGCTTACCAGCGTGGTGTCTGGGAAGATTTGGGCAACGGGTATATCACGAAAAAGCCCAAGCCCAAAACAACAGAGGTGATTATCAGTGAAGATTCTTCCCCTGATGATTCAGGTACGGTGCGGTTAAGAATTGATGTGGCAAATGCGGGCAACAGTCCTCGAATCCATTTTGCTGAAGATAGTGAGGTTTCTGAAAGCAGTCCAGTATTGAATGAGAACACATTGGCGACAAAGGCGCTGCGCGTTCAGTTTCTTGCAGTTGACCCAACCGGGAAAAACCTGACCGGTGCCCCCCAAACATGGAAGAACCGACTGACGCTGCGCAACAGGTTTGACGAAGTTTCCAGAACAGTCGAGCTGTTCGTTGCTCCGAAAGGTTCAATCAAATATACGCTGGACGGCTCAGAAGCCAGGAACGGAATGGAATACACGGGGCCAATCCAGCTGGGTGATAAAAAAACGACCGTATATGTCTTTGCTGAATGTGATGGTCTTGAAGAAAAACGTAACTTTACTTTTGCAGAGTCCGGTTCCGACAAGATCAGTCTAAAAGTTGCAGAACCCGCTACCCTATATAGCCCCTCTCCAAAACGTCTGGATAGCTCATCCAAAACATATGAAGGGCTCAAAATGGCAAAAGAAAAGAACATCGAATTTGAACAAGTTATGCTGATGGTGGGATCTGCACCAAAGGCAATACATCTTTCCCTCGGTGAAATGAAGCTTAGCGCCGAGTTTCTCGAAACGGAGCTGGCACATCTTCAAACCCTGCTGAGCCCAGATGCACCTGTGGTTATGACCTTTAAAAAGGCCTATACACAGACGGGTTACGATCTGGAGCAATTTGCCAAACAGCTTGGTATAGAGATAGGCAATGGCGAGGTAGAACAAAAATGAGTAAAACCATGGACTTTGGAGCGCCAGCAGGATTTGGGATGCACCATTTTTATGTGGAGATCCCGGCTGCACCCCGCGATGCCGTTTGCATTTATGAAGATTTTGGTTTTAACGGTGATGAAGCTCGCCGTGAAACAGTTGAATGCAGACTGATTCTGGCGCGTGAGCTTTGGACCAAAATCCGGGATGATGCCAGACGTGACTTTAATGCCCGGTTAAAAGCCAAAAAGCAGAGTATTGGGAAATGGGCCACTGGAATAGTTAAACTGGATCGTTTTCTGGGTCGGGAGCTTTGTGTCCTTGGCTGGGCCGCAGAACATGCCTCTCCTGAGGAGTGCCTTGTGATCGTCCAAAAATGGCAGGCATTACGGCCAGAAGAACGCTGGTGGCTGTATAGTAAAACCGCATCTGAGGCAGGGCACGATAACCAGTCTCAGAGAGGCTGGCGAAAAGCACTCTACTGCGCCTTATCCGATGGAACCAATATCAAGCTGGAACCGAAAAAAAAGCCAAAAACAACAAAAAAGAAGTCCGAACAGCAAGAAATTTTTTCTCTGTTTGATTTTATAGAAAAGGAAGATATCTGATGGCACTGGAACCATTTGAATGGAAAGATAAACCGGCACTGATTGAACATCTTTTTCCGGTGCAAAAGATTTCTGCTGAAAGTTATAAGGAGCAGATGGCAAATCAAGGGAAAACTCTTACAGCACTTGGTAGTTACTGGAAGGGGCGTAAACCTCTGATACTAAATAAGGCTTGTATCCTTGGAGTCCTTCTCCCTGTCACAGATGATCGACTCAAAGATTTGGAAATCTTTGAGTTATTGATGGGCATGGATTCAGAATCAATGCAGAAACGGCTTGAAGAAAAACTGCCAGCATCGAAAAAGGATACTGTTGGTGAATATTTGATTCTTCCATATAATGAGCAGGTGAAAAATGCCAGACGTCCTGAAGAAATTGGCGATTCTCTTTTTACTCATGTTTGGTCGAAAGTAAACAAACACCTTGGCACTTCAGCGACCTCATTTCCTCAATTAGTTGAACAAATTGGTATTGCCCGTTTTGGCAGGCGACCCAAAGTTGCTGATGTTTTTTGTGGAAGTGGACAAATTTCCTTTGAAGCGGCTCGGCTTGGATGTGATGTTTATGCTTCTGACCTTAATCCCATAGCCTGTATGCTCACCTGGGGTGCGTTTAATATTGTCGGTGCTTCCAAACAAAAAAGAACAGAGATCGAGCAAGCTCAGAAGCAGCTTGCTGAACAGGTGCAAAAAGAAAGTGATGCGTTAGGCGTTGAAACCGATGGCACCGGCTGGCGGGTGAAAGCATTTCTTTACTGTGTAGAAGTAATTTGCCCTGAATCAGGCTGGCGGGTACCGCTAATTCCAACTTGCATTATCAGTAAAGGTTACAAGGTCATTGCCGAACTTATTCCGGATTCTGCCGAAAAACGCTATGGCATTGATATTCGTTATGTGAAAAGTGAAGAGGAACTGGAGGCCGCAAAAGCCGGAACCATACAAGGTGGTGTTATGGTACACTCTCCGGATGGTATTAATGAATATCGGATCAATATCAAAACGATACGCGGTGATTACAAGGAGGGGAACGAAAACAAAAACCGGCTTCGGCCATGGGAAAAATTGGATTTTATTCCACGATCCGGTGATATATTTCAAGAACGCCTCTACTGTGTCCAATGGATGAAAAAAAAGTCTAAAGGCTCACAATGGAACTATGAGTTCCGAGCCGTTACCGAAGAAGATATAGCACGCGAACAAAAGGTGGTTGATTACGTTCGAGAACATATTGAGGAGTGGCAGCAGAAGGGGTATATCCCGAATATGATTATTGAGGCCGGTGATAAAACCGATGAGCCGACTAGAACTCGTGGCTGGACACACTGGTATCATTTATTTAATCCGAGGCAGCTTCTGGTTAATGGACTATATAACAAATACTCTAGCTCTTCACACTCGAAAGTATACATCTCTCAGGCATTAAATTGGAACTCAAAACTTTGTAGGTGGTTAAATGCAAAAGGAGTTGATGCCGTAAATAATACGTTTGACAATCAAGCACTAAATACCACTTACAATTACGGAACAAGATCTAGTTCCTATTTAGCAAATCAGATCAACCAAAAGCAAAAATCTTTTCCAATTTCAAATGAGTGCTATTTGGAAGTAAATTCACATCCTGCACAGGAAATCAATGTAGAAAATGATATTTATATAACTGATCCCCCTTATGGAGATGCGGTAAAATATGAGGAAATAACCGAATTTTTCATCGCATGGCTCCGTAAAAATCCTCCCAAAGAATTTGCCCATTGGACATGGGATAGCCGACGTTCCCTTGCAATAAAAGGTGAAGATGAAGGCTTTCGCCAAGGCATGGTAGCAGCTTACCGCCAAATGACCAAAATGATGCCGGATAACGGCATTCAAGTGCTGATGTTCACCCACCAAAGCGGAACCATCTGGGCGGATATGGCAAATATCATTTGGGCCAGCGGGTTACAGGTAACAGCAGCATGGTATGTGGTAACAGAAACGGATTCTGCTTTGCGCCAGGGTGCCAATGTGAAAGGAACCGTTATTTTAGTTCTTCGAAAACGACATCAAAATCTGGAAACCTTCCGTGATGATTTGGGCTGGGAGATTGAAGATGCAGTAAAAGAACAGGTTGAAGCCCTGATTGGCTTGGATAAACAGGTTCGCTCCCAGGGGGCAGAAGGGCTTTATACTGATGCTGATTTACAAATGGCCGGTTATGCCGCTGCCCTGAAAGTACTCACCGCTTATTCCCGTATTGATGGCAAGGATATGGTCACCGAGGCCGAAGCTCCCCGTCAGAAAGGTAAAAAGACCTTTGTCGATGAATTGATTGAATTTGCTGTCCAGACCGCAGTGCAGTTCCTTGTCCCAGTAGGCTTTGAAAAAGGCGAATGGCAAAAATTGCAGGCGGTGGAGCGGTTTTATCTCAAGATGACTGAGATGGAGTATCAGGGTGCCAAGAGGCTGGATAACTACCAGAACTTTGCCAAAGCCTTCAAGGTACATCACTTTGATCAGTTGATGAGTGATGCGTCCAAGGCCAACTCGGCACGCCTGAAATTGTCAACGGAATTCAAAAGTGCGATGATGTCAGGCGATGCTGAAATTACCGGGACCCCCCTTCGAGCGTTGCTTTATGCGCTGTTTGAACTTTCTAAAGCGGTGGAAGTGGATGATGTACTGCTTCACTTGATGGAAAACTGCCCGAACTATCTTCCAAATAAAACCCTGCTGGCAAAAATGGCGGACTATCTCGCAGAAAAACGGGAAGGTCTGAAAACGACAAAGGCATTTAAGCCCGACGCGGAAGCAAGCTGCGCGCGCGTGCTGGCGGAAGCCATCAGAAACCAGAGGTTGTAAAATGATTGAATTGAATAATGAGATAAACGATCGTTCCAAAAACGTACTTTCAGAAGAAGACATTGAGATTGAAAATACGGATACAGCATCCGACGGTACGGAAGACGGCAATGAACCCATCATGGAAGAGCCGTTTAATCCTTCAGAAATTAACATTATTTCAAAACCGGATACACTTCATAACATTATTGAAAGGCTCAGACACGATGAAATTGACATGAATACCGACTTCCAGCGTCATGCTGAGTTATGGGACAATCGAAAGATGTCCAAACTCATTGAATCCATATTAATTCGTTTTCCATTGCCGGCATTTTATTTTGATGCTTCAAATGAAGATAAATGGATGATTGTTGATGGGCTGCAACGGCTATCTACCATAAAAAAATTTGTCATAGATCAGAAATTAAAACTGTATGGACTTGAATATATTGATGATCTTACAGGCAAGAAATATGATGATTTACCCCGAACCTATAAACGTCGAATAGATGAATGCGCGGTAACACTGTTTCTCATTCAGCCGGGAACTCCTGAAGCTGTGAAATATTCTATCTTTCGGCGGATTAATACCGGTGGGCTGGTGCTGAATGATCAGGAAATTCGTAATGCCATGACAAAGCCATATGTTCGTAACTATCTGGAGAAACTGGCAAAAGATGAATATCTAATAAAAACCATTGGTGACCAAAGTCGGAGGATGACAGATCAGGAAATGGTGCTTCGTTATTTGTCATTTCGGTTTCTCGATTATGGTCAGAGCAAAAAAAATATTGCTCGATTTTTAGATGAGATGATCAACCAATTGGAAAATGCATCCGCAGAAACACTACAAGAGTATGAAACCGCATTTCGTCTTGCCACCAAACGATGCTGGGAAATTTTTGAAGACCGGGCATTTCAAAAAAGCACAGATGGAACCCATGCCAAAAGACGAAGAAAAAATTCTACCTTATTTGAGGTATGGATGAATGCTTTAAGCAGAATTTCTTCTGAACAAATGGAGACGTTAAGAGGCAACAGAGCGTTGCTGGTAAAACAGCATCTGGATCTTATGGCCAAGGACAATGATTATTTTAGAAGCATCACCTATTCAACCCAGAAAAAGGAACATTACCGGACGCGTCGGGATAAGGTGAAACAACTTATAGAGGGTATTCTTCATGCTTAAATTTATTCGTATACAGCGTTTTAAATCCTTAAATGATGCACAATTCCCATTGGCAGCGCTTAATTTATTCAGCGGCCTTAATGGAATGGGAAAATCATCACTGATTCAGACGTTGCTTCTCTTGCGCCAGTCATTTGAAAAAAATACCCTGCCCAACAAAGGCCTTCTGTTGAAAGGAGATTATGTTTCGCTGGGAACAGGACAGGATGTCTTTGCTGAAAATGCTGAGGAAGAAACTATCAAATTTACAATGAACTGGGATAAAAAGTCTCCATCCCAGTTTTCGTTCTTATATGAAAGTAAGTCCGATCTGCAACCGCTTGACCGCAAAACTTTCAATGCTGAATCGGCCCTTTTTGAAGAGAAAAGTTTGTTTACCAAAAAATTTCAATACTTATCTGCTGACAGAATCAGTCCAAAATCATCATATGATGCGTCGGATTACTCCATCAACGATTTAAATTCTCTTGGAAATCATGGTGAATATACAGCACACTACATTGCAGAATACGGTTCATTACAACTACCGATTCCTGCATTGAAACATCCTGAAGCGCCATCATCAGGCTTATTAGATAATCTTAACAAATGGATGGCTGAAATATCGCCTGGAATTCGAATCCATGCCAAATTACAGCCTGCAATGAACGTTGTTTCCTTAAATTATGCATTCCAGCAGGGGAATGATATAACCGCTGATTTTAAACCCCAAAATGTTGGTTTTGGCCTAACCTTTGTGCTGCCAGTTTTAACAGCCATCCTTCGAGCGACTCCCGGAGATTTAGTTATTATTGAAAATCCTGAGGCTCACTTACACCCTGCAGGGCAATCGCTTATTGGCCGACTTTGCTCTATCGCCGCAAAAAATGGGGTACAACTTTTTGTTGAAACCCATTCAGATCATTTTTTAAATGGGGTTCGTGTTGCCGTTCGTGAAGGAATGATTCCAGCGTCTGAAGTAAAAGTATTTTATCTGGAGAAAGGAGACACGTCTGTGCATGAAGCACTGGTGGTAAATCCTGAAATTGATGAAAATGGTCGCATTGACCTCTGGCCTGAAGGTTTCTTTGATGAAAATGACCGCTTGCTGGAAAAATTACTCTAATGGATTGTCTGATATTCAATCACCATTCTCTTCCCTTTGATCGTTCTGATAAGGCTCAGAAAGCGATACCGGAATTTCTTAAAACCTGTATCAAAGCCAAAAATGCTGGCCTTAAAACCATTCTTGTGGCCCAGGAACTCGACAATTCATGGTTTCTGTTGGAATTGGCGCCAAATTATTTTTGGAAAAACTGGTATGACCAAAACAAAAATGATGATGACTATCGAGATGCCATTCGGACATTCCGTTCAATTACCACACAATCGCCCCTTTTAAATCCCGAGGATATTTCTGATGGCGCGGATCTTTTTCAGGTATTTCTTAATGATGGTAATGAGTATATTGCCGTAACAGCTGCTGCATGGCATGAATCCCCTTTGGTAAGTTTTGAAACTAAACCTCCCTGGAATGATTCACCGTTGAAAGTAAGTATTAATAGAATAAATCCAGTGTCAACCGAAATAGAAAATGATACGGCTTCTATTCATAATTATTATAATTATAATGTTTTCAGCCAGTATTTACCAGAGTTGCTTGAACAGCGAAATGCTTCACTTTCTTCAGGAAAAGCAATTGTTAAAAGGTTTGAAGCGCTTTATCCGGGAGTGTCTCTTTGCGGTAAGGCAACGCAACAATTAAACAATTGGTCTGCATCCCATTCGATCCTGGACCAAGTGAAACAATCTCTTTTGAAAATAAGCCAATTTGTACAGAAATGGAAATCTGGTGAATTTGTCACGTACAGTCCAGACAATTTACATAAATGTGGTCTGTCCTTTCAGGTAAGCGGAGAATCTCAAACTGTAAGAAATAAACCCGCATTAAGAAGAGAACGAGAGTTTTGGCTACCCTGTGGACGTGAAGAATTTTTTGAACATCATGTTAAAATGTCAGCTGGCTATAGGCTGCATTTTTACCCTGATAATGATAAGCGGATTATATATGTCGGTTATATAGGGCCGCACTTAAGACTAAAATGAGGTGAATATTGACCATAAAACGTTTCTCTTCACGTACAGAAAAGCTGGATACGGAGTTTCTGGCTGCATCACTTAAGGGGGCATCCAAATATTTCCGTATCGCAGGCTATTTCAGAAGCTCAATCTTTGAGCTTGTTGGAGAAGCGATTGCACAAATCCCAGAAGTAAAAATTGTTTGCAATTCCGAACTGGATCTGGCTGATTTTCAGGTGGCGACCGGACGGAACACGGCCCTTAAGGAACGCTGGAATAAAGTCGATGTGGAAGCAGAAGCACTCCTGAAAAAAGAGCGTTATCAAATTCTTGATCAGTTGTTGCAGTCCGGCAATGTTGAAATACGGGTGGTACCGAAAGAGCGCCTGTTCCTGCATGGCAAAGCAGGCTCGATTCATTATCCAGATGGAAGCCGTAAATCATTTATCGGTTCAGTAAACGAATCAAAAAGCGCCTTTGCTCACAATTACGAGCTGGTCTGGCAGGATGACGATGATACGAGTGCGGATTGGGTAGAAAAAGAGTTCTGGGCCCTATGGAACGACGGTGTGCCGCTTCCTGAGGCGATTTTAGCAGAGATTAATCGTGTGGCGAACCGCCGGGAAGTAACGGTTGAAGTCCTGAAGCCTGAAGAGGTTCCGGCCGCTGCTATGGCGGAAGCACCTATATATCGAGGCGGTGAGCAGTTGCAACCGTGGCAGCGATCCTTTGTCACCATGTTCCTTGAGCATCGCGAAATATACGGCAAAGCCCGGCTGTTGCTGGCCGATGAAGTCGGTGTAGGTAAAACCCTGTCAATGGCTACCAGTGCGTTGGTGAGCGCCCTTCTTGAAGATGGACCGGTTCTTATTCTTGCGCCCTCCACGTTAACGGTTCAGTGGCAAATTGAAATGATGGATAAACTTGGAATTCCTGCCGCTGTCTGGTCTTCACAGAAAAAACTATGGTTTGGAGTTGAAGGACAAATTCTTTCTCCTCGCGGGGATGCCGCATCTATCAAAAAATGCCCCTACAGAATCGGCATCATTTCGACCGGCTTAATCATGCATCAGCGGGAAAAATCCAACTTTGTAAAAGAAGCCGAGATGCTTTTGAAAATGAAAAATAGATTTGGCACGGTCATTCTGGATGAAGCACACAAAGCGCGTGCGCGGGGTGGTCTGGGGGAAAAAGCATCTGAACCAAATAACCTTCTTGCCTTCATGCGACAGATGGGAAAACGAACCCGGCATTTGATTCTTGGTACAGCCACGCCGATTCAGACAGATGTGCGTGAACTGTGGGATCTATTGGGTATACTCAATAGCGGGGCGGAGTTCGTTTTGGGAGATGCTTTATCTCCGTGGCTGGATCATGAACAGGCAATTCCATTGGTAACAGGTAAAGCCCAGGTTACCTCTGAGCAAGAGGTCTGGCGATGGTTGAGCAATCCTTTACCGCCTGCCAATGAACACCATATTGTCCAACAGATTCGCGACTATTTATCGATTGATGCCAAGTCTTTCTTCTGTACCCATCGGTTTGAAGACCTGGACTATATGATTCAGAATATGTGGCTTTCCGAATGTTTAGTCCCCGTTTTTTTCAAAGAAAACAATCCGGTATTGCGACACACTGTTTTGAGAAAACGGAAGCAGCTTGAAGATGAAGGCTTATTGGAAAAGGTTGGGGTTAACACCCATCCAGTTACTCGCAATCTTGCTCAGTATCAGTCAAGGTTCGTTGGACTAGGGATTCCCACTAATACACCATTCCAGGTGGCCTATGAAAAAGCGGAAGCGTTTAGCAAGCTCCTTCAATCACGTACCAAAGCCGGTGGGTTTATGAAGTCACTAATGTTGCAACGTATTTGCTCCAGCTTTGCCTCCGGCCTGAAAACCGCACAAAAAATGCTCAAGCATTCTATTTCCAATGAGGATGAGGACTGTGTTGAAAAAGTAGAACACATCCTGTCGGAAATGACGCCTGCAGAAGTTGCCTGCCTTAAAGAAATCGAGACTCAGCTTTCTCGTGCTGAAGCTGTCGATTCAAAGCTTAACACTGTGAAATGGTTCTTAACTGAATTCAGGACGGATGGAAAAACATGGCTTGAGCACGGGTGCATTATCTTCAGCCAGTATTATGACACGGCAGAATGGATTGCAAGAGAGCTGGCAAAATCGTTTGAGGGCGAAGTTGTCTCTGTATATGCCGGAGTTGGGAAAAGCGGACTCTTCAGAAGCGATCAATTTAATAGTGATAGGCGGAGCGCTTATGCGCTTCGGCTGTCAAGCCCAATGGAGCGCAGCTCATCCGGCGGACGATAGGTCGGAGCGCGGAGCGCTCCGACCTATCACGTGAGATCAGATTGGTGGTGGCAACGGATGCAGCGTGTGAAGGATTGAACCTTCAGACCTTGGGAACTTTGATAAATATCGATCTTCCATGGAACCCCTCCCGCCTTGAGCAGAGACTGGGACGGATCAAGAGATTTGGGCAATCGCGTAAGTTTGTCGACATGCTCAATCTTGTTTACAGCGAAACCCAAGATGAAAAGGTTTACAACGTCCTGTCTGAACGCCTGCGTGACACGTATGACATATTCGGCAGCATCCCAGACACTATCGATGATGAATGGATTGATGATGAGGAAGAGTTGAGAAACCGCATGAATGAATACATGCACGAAAGGAAAAGAGCACAAGACGCTTTTTCCGTGAAATACCGTGGAACGATAGATCCTGAGGCACACTTATGGGAACGTTGTGCCTCCGTTTTATCCCGCCGTGACATTGTGAACAAACTCAGTGAGCCTTGGTGAAATGGAGTTTTTTTATATGAAAGTCCGATGCAAACCCATTCGGTTCTTTCAATCTTTGTTGCGGGCAAACCGAGGTGAAAAACCAGGTCCGCCCGTGGCGGTTCATACAAAAACGTTTGAGATCATTTTTAAAGCCAGATTCAAAGACGCAATGAAAAAGGCCGGGTTGATCCATAAAATCAATCCTGCTGCCTGGCAACGTACATTCAGCACCCTTTTTGATTCCTGTTTGACTATTTTTGGGTACGCGTCATGGTGAGATAAAGTATTCTGGTTTTATTTTCAACGCCTTAAGATACTGAAGTTGGATTTTAGTAAGAGCGTGTTTGATAATTGATGAATCGGCTGCAATCCCATGAAAATGGCTCCAATTTCCCCAAATTTTCTGTCAATAGTCCCGCTATTAACAACAAA
>PDWJ01004111.1_pt1 | contig 13169 bp, 12 predicted proteins | sample 1430881 | NCBI WGS metagenome assembly PDWJ01 (sample SAMN01162460, study PRJNA174530) | Oral metagenome, whole genome shotgun sequencing project. | biome: Marine environment; feature: Marine mammal; material: Swab sample of the gingival sulcus; isolation source: swab sample of gingival sulcus... | reverse complement strand
CTGCAAGAAATAGCCGGCTTAAAGGTAAAAAAAATCCGCGATATTCAATTGGGAATTTCCTTCAATCCCGAAAGCCCCGAGAAAACCGAAGGCGTCGATCTTCCCAAAAGCAATGTCCTTCAATACTTTTTGGAAGACGGCTCACAAGTTTTTGTCCGTCCGAGCGGAACCGAGCCGAAAATAAAAATCTACATTATCCATCCTGAAAAAGTTACTTCCACGGTTAAGGATGCACGGGCTAAGTCCGATAAAAAAATTGCAGAATTTGAAGAGCATTTTAAAAAGGTGTTAAACGCATAATGGGCTCTCACGATTGGATTAGTGCGGTTTACGATAAGGCAATTTTTACCGCGTTCGACACGGAAACTACCGGCACCGAAGCGGATAAGGAGCGGGTTGTTGAAATCGGCTGCGTTAAATTTGACAGGCGGGGAATAATTGCCCGCTACAATGTTTTAATCAATCCCGAAAAACCGATGCCTGCGGGAGCAGGGGCTGTAAATAAAATAACTGACGAAATGCTTGCCGATAAACCTAAGTTCGCGGAAGTCTTACCCGATTTTTTACGCTTTATCCGTAACACGGTTTTGGTTGCTCACAATGCAAGTTTCGACATCGGCTTTATAAATTGTGAACTGTCCCGTTGCTGCCTGACAAAGCTTACACATAAAGTTTTTGACACACTGTCATTTGGCCGCGAAGTTTATCCGGGGTTTCCCTCGCATTCCTTGCAAAACCTCGCAGTCAATTTTAATATTGAAGCCAAGAATGCTCACCGAGCCGAAGACGATGCAAGGGTCTGTATGGAATTTTTTAATATAGCCGTCAAAAGTTTTTTTGAAAAAAATAAAGAAATGCTTTCGTTTTACCGTGAAAATGTTATTGTGGAAGATTACTTAACAACAAAGGATCCTGTGCGGGATACAACAAAAATGGTACAAGATTTGTTCTAATGAAACAAATTGCTATGACTGCCAATGTCGATAGCTGTAAGTATTAGCCGCCCTTTATTTTTACTGTAGACTAACAGTAAATCCGGCTTTATATGACATTCCCGCAAACCTTTAAATTTTCCCTTTAAAGCATGGTCTCTATGTTTTATTTCCAAAGGCTCATCGTTTGCAAGTTTTTTTATAACACTTTTTATTAATTCTTGATCATTCTGTAGCTTTTTTAAGCCTTTTTTAAAAGCTTTGGAATAACTTACAGTATACTTAGTCATTCATTATATCCTCAAACATTTCGTCGACATCCGTATACCCTTTAATCTTACCGGCCAAATAATCCCGTTCCGTTTCTTTTGCAATTTCCGCCCATTCGGCAAGTAACTCTTCCGGATATTCGGTTTTTTCTTTTTTTACCTTAAAGCGTATTTCGGGTTGAGTTTTGAGCATTGTTTTGACAGCCTTTAACATACCTTCATTTATATTTGAAATCTCTATAGTTGCCTGCATACTTCCTCCAACAATTTTTTCTTCACACCTAATTTCATTATACCATATTTTGAAGATTTTTTCAATATTGCGAAATTAAATTTACACGGAAATAAATTTTGATATGAAATAATTTCAATTAACAACAAAGTTTTACTTTGTTTAGAGCTGTTAGGTTTTAGGCATTAGCGTCTTAATTTATCGTATTACTGCTAAGCTTTAGCTTGACTTTGATGTTTCAACTTGTTGACTAACAGCTTCCAAATCAAAGCCGCGGCGGGCAAGAATTTTTGCTTTGACTACATCGCCCGGGCGGATTTTTTGCTTTTCGCTTTCTTTAATCAAATTTAAAACAACGGCACCATCAACTTCGGGGGCTTGAAACCACGCTCGCCCTAAGGCTAAATTGTCTTCCAGAATTTCTTCGACCAAAACTTGCAATTCCATACCGATAAATTTATCCAGAATTTTTTCGCTTATCGCGGTTTGAATTTCTTGAATTTCAGAAAGTCGTTTTTCCGCAATTTTTTTCGGCACCTGCTTTTTAAAGGAATAGGCGGGCGTATCTTCTTCTTTGGAATAAATAAATCCGCCCGACCAAAGCGTTTTAAGTTTTTTTAAAAAGTCGACAGTTTCTTTAAAGTCATCATCGGTTTCACCCGGAAAACCGAGCAAAAAAGTCGTTCGGATTACAGGCTCGCCATAGGGACTCTTGGCTTTTTTAAAAGCATGCTTAATTTTTTCTACCATTGACAAATAGATTTCTGCCGAGCCTGTTCTGTTCATTGCCTTGATTATTTTTTTAGCCCCTGATTGAAAGGGTATATCAAAATAAGGAAGGAATCTCGTATCGCTGGTCATTATCGGAAGAATATCCGGCGGAAAGTGGTCGGGGTGAATGTAAAGAAGGCGAATTCGAAAATTGCCTTCAATGCCCGAAATTGCTTTTAACAGTTTCGCCAAACCCGAACAGGGGGTTAAGAGCGTGTCAGGTAGTGCCGGCTTTGTCGATTTATCCTGTTCATCAGACAACGCCGTATCCGCTTGAAAAGCCGCCAAGTCTTGACCGATAAGATTAAATTCAAAAAAATCTTTTTTTATAAAGGCTTTTATTTCTTCGACAATATCATCGATTGGGCGGCTTCTAAGTCTCCCGCGAATAATCGGAATGGCACAAAAAGAGCAATAATTATCGCAGCCTTCCGTAATTTTAATATATGCCGACCGCGGAAAATTTAAAACCTTAGGTCGAGCCCCGCAAGAAATTCCTTTTTGTTCAGGCTTTAAAATTCTTTTATTTTCTTCAATTTGCGGGTTGGTTTTTGAATCAGGGAAAAGCTCTTTAATCAGGGTAGGCAATTTTGAAAGATCACCGTTTCCGAAAAAGGCATCGGCTTCTTTAAGTTCGTCTTTTAAAAGTTTGGCATATCTTTCTGCCAAACAGCCCGCCAAAATTATTTTTGCATTGGGGAACGAGGAGCGAATATCGATTACGGCATTTATCGATTCTTCTTTTGCGGGCGCAATAAACCCGCAAGAATTTACGATAATCAAATCGGCTTCTTCAGGAGCTTCTGCGTTTTGCCAACCCAATTTGCACATAATGCCGATAATAATTTCGGCGTCAACCTGATTTTTTGCACAGCCGTGCAAGTCAACAAAAAACTTTCTAGTCAACATCAATTGCGATAAACTTAAACCGCTTGGTTACATCGTCCCGAATCCATTTTAAATCTTTTACGATAATTTCGCCCGGACGGCTTACATCCAAGTCAACGGTTTTGCCGCCTGCAACAAGCTGCAACTTTACAACATTTCCGTTGGAAGCCCAGATTCTAAGTCCGTTATTTGCCTGAACGGTAAGTTGTTCCGCCTTTTGATAATACCGCTCTTCGCGGTTGGTTTTATCCGCAACAAAACGGAACAGGCAGTAACCTCTAAATGTAGCATTAAGAGTTACGGGATAGGCTGAACTGCTTTCAAATAAAACAATGTACTTATTTGAATTCGAAATTTTTTCATCGGCTTCAGGCGAAACAACGACATCGCCCTGATTTTCTTTTTTGCCGTCTTGAATTGCAGAACCTGTCAGAACCGAAATCAAGGCGCCGTTTTCGGGATTTTTTTTATCTATATCTTCAACGGTAAATTCAACATCGAAGATCAAATCGTTGTTTAAATCGAATTTTAGATTTTGCCCGAGGCTTATAATTTGGTTTCCAATCGCGGTTTCAAGAACCAAATCGGGACTCGCTTTTAAAACCTTTAAAGAATATTCTTTTTCGGCAACAATCAATTTCAATTCATCGCCTTCAAAAATTCTTTTTTCAAAGGGTTCTTCAGTAAGTTTATAAGAAGCCGATTGACGGGATTCGACAACTTTTTGCGTTTTAACTTCTGTAGGCTTCGACGGCTTTGCAGATTTTGAAGCGGGAATCCATTTTGTAAAAGCAAAATAGGCAATCACAAAAACGCAAACAATTCCGATAAGGCTTACAATTGCAATAACTGCAGTTTTGGAAATTGCAAAATTCCGCTTAGGCAAAAGCGCTTCGGTAGGCAATGAGGATTCTTGAATTTTTATCTGCTTATATAAATTTACAATTTCATCGGCATCAAGTCCTAGATACTCGGCATAATTTCGTAAAAAACCCAAAACATAAGGCTCGGCAGGAAAAGCCGTGTAATCATCATTTTCCAACGCCTTAATATAATCTCTGGCAATATTCGTTTCGCGCGAAACTTGTTCAATTTCAAGATTTTGATTTATTCGTGCTTCCGAGAGCATAGCTCCAATATCATTCATAATACTTTATCTCCAAAATATAACGGACTTTTATAAATTTTTAATTTACTCTACATTTATTCTACAAAAAGGAAATCATTCAAAACTTTCGCTGTCGGCTCTCCGTCAAAGACGAAATTTTTACTGTTAATACCGACATTTATTCTATATTTATGAAAATTGAATGTAATGGGATTTCCGTCAATAGGCAAGGCTTCAATTCGGCGAATCAATTTACTGTGAGGTGAAATCATCAGTTTCAATCGCCTAAAAGTTTCGGAGGCGGATTTTCGATTCAGAATAAGAACCACAACTTTCTCGCTTGAATTTTCGTCGATGGGAACAGGCTCGGCGGAATGTTCATATTGAATCGTATAAGCCCGCTTCATAAGCGAAAGCCCCTGCGCCGTCGCAAGAGAAGCCCCGCCCGCAGAACTTTGCTTAATTTCCTGTTGTAAAATTGTTCTGTATTGAGGAAGATTTATCGAAAGCATATTTTCCGCAAAAATAATACACTGATCAACCGGATAACTAAAATCAATTCTGAGCTTATCGGGGCGTTTAAACATCGCAGTTCCGTGCTGAACACTTTTATTAACGGTAATGTCAATATCCACAATATAATCTCTCATTTTAGAATATTTTTCGGAAACATCCGAAAAAAACGCACCGGCAGTCAATATATTTTGAGAATATGCTAAAGCAAAACTAAAAAATAATATAATAATAAAGCTTAATTTTTTCATTTGAAATAAATTACAACATAAATTGAGGATAAAGTCAATAGGGTTGTTTTTAATGAAATTCCCAAAAAAACGCTGGACAAAAGTAAAAAAGTATATTATAATTTACTAATGGGAGAGTGTGTAAATGAAGAAAATAATTGTATTTGCAGCGGCTTTGTTGTTTTGCTTATGCCTTTTTACAGCTTGTTTTTCCGCCAAGAATAATAATGATGAAGCATTTTTAAATACCTACATTAAAGCCGAGCCAATGACGCTTGATCCGTCGCTGGTAAATGATGTGTACGGTTATCAAATTCTAATCAATATTTTAGAGCCGCTTATAAGAATAAACGATCCCGATGCCAAAAACTCAGTTTTAACTCCTGCCGGAGCAGAAAGCTGGGAAATTAGTGCTGACGAGCTTGAATACACCTTCCATCTAAGGGAAAATTATTGGAACGACGGCAAACCCGTAACTTCCGAGGATTATGCTTTTGGAATTCGCCGTAATACAATGCCCGATACAAGATGCTTATCCGCCAGTTTTTTATTTCCGTTAAAAAACGGAGAAGCTGTTAAACGGGGCAAAAAAAATATTGAAGAATTAGGCATTTTGACACCAGATTCCAAAACGCTGATTTTAAAACTGGAAAAACCTCTTTCGTATTTTTTGGAATTATGCGCAAGTGCTGCGTATTTTCCGCAACGGGAAGATATTTTTACAAAAAATAAAGATGCCTATACTTCTATAAAAAAAATGCCTCAATGCGGACCCTTTGTTATCGCTTATCGAAAAATAAATAATGAAATAAATTTTTCTAAAAATAAAAAACACTGGAACGCAAAAAATATAATGCCTGATACGGTTTCTTGCAAAGTAATACACGAGCGCCGTTTAGTACCTGCCTATCTTTTTCACGGTGATTTGGATTACACCTATATTTTCGATTCCGAGTGGAATAAAAAATTTACAGAGAATTTAAATTTTGATCATTTTTCTACTTATGATAAAAAAAGTTTTTTCGTAATTGCAAATTGCAGTGAAGGACGGCTTTCATCCAATAAAAAAATACGACAGGCGATAAACCGCGCCATCGATAGAAAAAAATTGGTAAAAGAAATTCACGGCGAAAGTGCAAAGCCGCTTTATTCTCTTGTTCCGCCGCCAATCAGTTGTCGGTGTTGCGGCGAAGAATTTTATAACGAAAATTTTCTGCCTGCAAAATTTACAAAAGAAGAAAAACTAAACGCAAAAAAATTATTACTTGAAGGATTGCAAGAATTAGGAATAAAGACCGACCCGAAAGATATAACAGTTGAATATATGATTTCCAAAACGGGAAAACAAGATCGAAACGAAACGGAATATATTAGCAAAATGATTTCGGAAAATCTCGGTATCACCGTAAAAATTGGCATCTACGATTGGAACGAAGCGTTTTTCAGTAAGCTCGTAAAAAAGGATTACGACTTTGCAATGCTACATTGGGATGCCGCATTGAATGATCCAAGTGATTTTTTTGAGCTTGCATGGTCGGATTCAAAAATATTGGATTTCGGTTGGAATAACAAAGAATATGATGAGTGCATTTTAAAAGCAAAAAACGAACGGGATCCGCACAAGCGATTTGATATTTTTAGAAGAGCCGACGAAATTTTATGCAGAGAAGAATCGGTATTTTTCCCCATTATGTACAGAGTTTCTCATATTTTTAAACGAAAATTCGTAAAGTCCGTTCCGATAAATCCTTTTAACACAATGGGCTGGCAAGTAATTGATACAAGCGATCGGTCTTAATTTTCGTCGGTGTGCGCCGGCTCTTCGGGTGTAATTTCGAGGCTGTCAATTTTGTTTATCATATCGATGCCCGCTTTTATGCTGTTGTCAAAAATGAATGAAAGCTGCGGGCATTGTTTTATATGCAATTTTTTTGCAAGATTCGTGCGGATAAATCCGCCTGCGTTTTCCAAGCCCCGCACTCCTTGTTTGGTTTTATGCTCGTCTAAAAAGCTCGAAACAAAAACCTTCGCGTACGATAAATCTTTTGAAACAACAACCCTGTTCACCGAAAGCAAAGAAGAAACTCGCGGATCTTTTATTTTTTGCGAAACAATCAAGGCCGAAATTTCTTCCCTGATTTGTTCGGAAAGCCTTTCGATTCTAAACTCACTCATTTTTAGCTTCTTCGGTTTTTATTTCCGGCGCTGCGTAATTTTTGGTATCGCTTAACTTTCTTGCAACTTCGATCGTTTCGATAATTTCAATTTGGTCATCAACCATAATATCGTTAAAGTTTTCGATGCCGATACCGCATTCAAATCCTGCTGCAACTTCTTTTGCATCGTCTTTAAATCGTTTAAGCGAAGAAAGTTTTCCCGTATGAACAACGATACCCTGCCTGATAACATGAACAGAACAATTTCGTTTAACCACTCCGTCAAGAACATAGCAGCCCGCAATTTTGCCAATCTTTGGAACTTTGAATGTGTTACGAACTTCAACCATTCCGATAACCTGCTCTTTAAGGTCGGGTGAAAGCATTCCTTCCATCGCCGCCTGAATTTCTTCAACAGCTTTGTAGATAACGGTGTATTTTCGGATGTCGACCTTTTCCTGCTCGGCAAGCAATTTTGCCTGAGGCGTGGGGCGAACATTAAAGCCGATTATAATTGCGTTGGTATCGGCGGCGGCAAGCATAACATCGGAATCGTTAATCGCACCCGCCGATGCGTGAATGGCGACAAGTCGTATTTCAGGTGTTGAAAGTTTTTCAAGCGACTGTTTTAGGGCTTCTACCGAGCCTTGAACATCGCCTTTTATAATAACCTTCAGCTCTAGGATTTCGCCTTCGCTGATTGTTTCGTATAAGTTATCGAGGGTAACTTTCTTAACATTGCGCGAATCTTCAAATCGTCTGAGCTCCTGCCGCTTGTCGGAAATCTGGCGGGCAATCCGCTCGGATTCGGTAACTTGGAAGGGATCGCCTGCATTAGGCATTCCTTCAAGACCCAAGATTTCAACCGGCATACTCGGCGAGGCTTCTTCAACTTTTTCGCCGCGATCGTTAAAGATTGCCCTTACCCTACCCGAGTAAATTCCTGCAACATAAGGATCGCCCGTTCGCAAAATTCCCCGCTGAACAACTATTGTCGCAACAACGCCTCGACCGTGGTCGATTCTGGATTCGATAACCTTGCCCTCCGCATTGCAAGTATAATTTGCTTTTAACTCCAAAACTTCGGCTTGCAATAAAATCGTTTCAAGCAGCGTGTCGAGTCCTTGTTTTTTTAAGGCGGAAATCTCAACGAACATCGTATCTCCGCCCCACTCTTCCGGCATTAAGTCCAATTCCGAAAGGCGTTTTTTAACGCGGTCAACATTTGCTTCGGGCTTATCGACCTTGTTTACCGCAACAATAATCGGCACCTTGGCATCACGGGCGTGATTTATCGCTTCAATTGTTTGAGGCATAACTCCGTCATCTGCAGCTACAACCAAAACAACAATGTCCGTAATTTCGGCACCGCGGGCGCGCATCATCGTAAAAGCTTCGTGTCCGGGTGTATCCAAGAAGGTTATTTTTCCGCCTGCTGTTTCAACGGTGTACGCACCGATGTGCTGAGTAATTCCGCCGAATTCTTTTGCAATAACATTTGTGCTTCGGATGGCATCCAGAGTTTTGGTTTTACCGTGATCAACATGACCCATAATCGTAACGACGGGCGGACGCGGTTGCAAGTCGGATTCGGCATCTTCTTTTGTTTCGATAATTGTTTCATCGTAAAGGCTTACAATTTTTACATCGCAATCGTATTCTGCAGCCAGAATCGTAGCGGTATCCGAATCGATGGATTGGTTCATTGTAACCATCATTCCCATTTCCATAAGTTTGCCGATTAACTCCGATGCTTTTAAATTCATCTTTTTTGCCAATTCGGAAACAGAAATGGATTCCATCATTTCGATTGATTTAGGAATATTTCTTGCCTTCTCCGCTGCTTTTTTCTTTTGGTTCAGCATTTTCTCGGCAAAGAATTCGTCTTCCTTATTTTTTTTGTTGTATATTTCTTTCTTTTTTGTGTATGCTTTTTTATTTGTTTGGCTCTTGTTCTTTTCAACGGGAATCGGTGCAACGGGTGCAGGTTTCGGGCCTCTAAATCCGAAAGAACCGTTTTTGTCGTTCTTCCGCTGGAAATTTTGTCCGCCGCTTTTAAAACCCTGCTTTTTGCCGTCCGAGTAAGCCCTTGCCTGAGAGCCGGAAAAACCGCCTTCTCTCTTATTGCCAAAGCCTCCCCCGCTTCGTTGACCGCCGCGGAAACCGCCGCTTTGTCCTTTATGATTATCGTGTCCGCGGAAACCGTCTTGTCCGCGCTGACCGCGTTTTGCACTGTCGGCAAGGTTTCCGGCTTTTATATTCGGGCGTTGATTCAATATATTTGCACCTGCCGCCGCATAGGAATGTGTCTGCGGTTTTTTCTCGCGAGGTTCTTCTTTTTGTTTTACGGAAGCAGGCTTTTTTACATCTTTTTCTTCTTCAGGTTTTCGTTTGCCTTTTTTTACCTTTATTTTCGGTTCTTTTGCGGGCTTTTCTTTCTTGCTCACAACAGCTTTTTTAGCCGAGTCTTTTTCTGCGTTTTCCGATATTGAATCTTTAGAACTGTCTTCCGCTTTTTTAGCTTTTACAACGATCGGCTTTGCCCGTTTAACAACAACCTTCTTTTTGGGTTCAGCCAGCTTAGAGTCAATTGTCTTAGGCTCGGTTGCCTTAGTTTTTTTGTTGAGAATTGCATCCGGTTTGTTTTTCTTTTCAAGATCTTCAGTCATATTACTCCTGTTCTTCTTCCTCATCTTCGTCTTCATATTCAAAAACCAACTCGATTCCGCAGTGTGGACATTCGGACATATCCAAGGTAATCGGATGACCGCATTCGGGGCATTCGTATTCTACCTCTTCGGTATCGTCGTCTTCGGAACTGTCGCTTTCTTTAACGGCAGCTTCTTCGGTTTCGGTCTCTACGGCATTGTCATTTTCGCCGGCAGAATCTTCGGGTTCATTTTCAGTTTCATCGTCGTATTCTTCGTCGACAACTTCAACGGCTGTTGCAATAATATCGAGAAGTTTGACAGCCATTTCTTCTTTCATTCCGTCAATGTTTTTTATTTCATCATCGCCCATCTCAAGTAAATCTTGAATATCTTCAATGCTGTTGTTATGCAGAACTTCCAAGATGTCGTCGGTTATGCCGGGCAATTCCGAAACACTGGAAATTTCTTCGTATTCTTCGTCGGAAGCGGAATCAGAATCTGCAAAAAGATTTTCAGCCGCTCGCCGTGCATCCGAATAAACATCCATTTCTTTAAACTGCTCTTCGGTCTTTACATCGATATTCCAGTCGACCAATCGATTGGCGAGCCGAACATTAACGCCCTGTTTTCCGATTGCAAGTGAAAGCTGCGATTCTTCAACAATTGCAAGAGCAAGTCGTTTTTCCGCATCCAAGATCATTACACTTTCAACCGTTGCAGGCGAAAGAGAATTTTTTATATAAGTTGCAGGATCATCGGAATAAGGCAAAACATCAATTTTTTCGTTATCGAGTTCCGTTATAACCGCTTGAATGCGCGCTCCCTTTGCACCGACGCAGGCTCCTACGGGATCAACATCTTCTCTGTTTGACGAAACGGAAATCTTTGTCCGCTGTCCGGCTTCCCGTACAATGTTATGAATATTAATAACATTATTTTCAATTTCGGGAACTTCAAGCTCAAGGATTCGCCTTACAAATTCCGTATCGGTTCTTGAAAGAATCAACTGAACCAGATTGGATTTTTGATGTTTTTTTACTTCCTTTATAAGAGCCTTAATTCGGGATTCTTCGCCCGCAGCTGCGTTGCGCCCGAAATGATCGCGCGGCGACTGAAATTTTTGCGGTAAAAGTCCTTCGACCTTGCCTAAATCGACATAGATGTTTCCGTTCCGCTCGCGGTGGTAATAGCCGATTATGATTTCGCCGACCTTGGATTTATATTCGGTGTAAAGAGCATCTTTTTGCATATCTCTAAGCAGTTGGACAACCCGTTGTTTTCCTACCTGTACTGCAGTTGATTTAAAGTTTTTAGGATCGACTTCAACAAGAAGCTCGTCGCCTATTTCTCCGTTTTCGGCAAGTTTTTTTGCGTCTTCCAAACCAATCTCAAGCAAATCGTCTTCAACAGTCGCTACAATTGTTTTTTTAGAATAAATTTTTCCTGTTTCTTCGTTAAATACCGCATTTGCATCGGAACCGTATTGTTTTTTATAAGCAGCTTTCAAAGCCTGCTCTACAAGATTTATTACAAAATCGTCGTCGTGTCCTTTTTCTTGTGCAAACGCTTTAATAGCCTCAGTTAATCCGTCAGACATTTTCTTCTCCTTAAACTTATAAATTTGCCTTAGCCTTTTTTATGTTTTTATATTCTATATTGGTATCACTGCCGTTAGCAGTAAAAACAATACCGTTTGAATTTACTTCTTTTAAAATGCCCGTTACCCAATCGGTAATATCGACATTCCAAATTGCAATTTCTTCGCCGATAAAGGCGTAAAACTCCCACGAATGTTTTAAAACCCGATTTACTCCGGGTGAACTTACTTCCATAGTTGTCTCTTGCGTACCAAGCAGAGCTTCAAGCCGCGGAAGCAAAGCTCTATGCACAATTGTACAATCATCTATTCCAACGCCTTTTTCCGATTTTATAACAGCCTTAATTTGCTTTGTTTCATTTCTTTGCTGTATCGACAAATCTACAAGTTTGTACCCCAAACCTTCGACAAGAAGTTCACAATCGGAAAAAAACGGAACGCTTTCTTTTGAAACAAATTCCATTATTCTTCCTTATACAAAAATGGAGTCGTTTGCGCGACTCCAATCTAATTGTAATTATATTATATCGTACTTGTTATTATATCAAAAAAAGAAAAAACGGTCAAGCGGTTGGGGGAAGAATTTTTTTTTGGCACTATGAATAGCAAAAACTATTTGCTGTATTTTTCGGCATACCCTCGCACTTCATTGAGTCTTTTATAACCAATCTGCGGAGCAATCGTGCAATCCGCACCTATAATAATTCCTTTGGTTCCAGCTTCATCTATTATTTCTTTTACTCGTTCTTCAATATCTTTTTCAGGCCCAATATCAAGAAGGGTTCCCTTATTGTTATCAAAACCACCTAAGACACAGGCATTAGCAAAAAATTTTTTTCCGGCAGAAAGCGAAACTTTTTCGGTATTTACAGCCCAGTTATAAACCTTTGCTTTATAATCTTTGTAAAACGATAAGTCGTTTGTATAATCTGCATAGCCGCATATATGAAGCATATTATTTTCCCAAAGTGAATTTATATAATTTAAAACTTTTAAGTCAGATTCCAAAACATATTTGTTATGAAAATTAATATCAGCTTTTTTGGATTGTACACTTTGAACACTGTAATAAATTCCGTCAATTTTTGTTTCGGCTTTTATTCTTTCGGCAAGAACCATTAAGTCTTTTGCTATTTCCAAAGAGGCCTTATACATTGCTTCGGGATCTTCAAAAAAAAGTTTAACAAATAAATCCGGTTCTTTTTTATAACACTCAGTATATAAACGAATATAATTAAGCGGAGCAAAAATATTATAAAATGATGCAATTTCTCCGTTAAAATAATCAACTATTTCTTTGACCATAGCAACTTGTTTATCATACCACTCGGAGGAATTTCCTATTGATTTTATTTTTTTAATATCCGCTGCCGTTTTAATATCATTTTCCATAATTGACGGATGTCCGAAAAATCCATCCGACATTATTTTAATCATATCAGGCTTAAGCTCATCATACAATTTTTTTGTTCCGTCAATTGTCGCTTGTATAATTTTATTATCAAAAAGACCTCTAAACTGATTATACTCATCGGCAAAATGCCACCAAAAGCCTACAGGCACACGACTAACAGATTGATTATCAAATGTGTCTAAAATTAATTTTCGTTTCATACTTCTCCTCTCTTATTATCCTTTATAGTTTTAAAAATTAAATATCCAACATAAGCGCCTCCGTCAAGAATGCCAATACTTTTTTCGGCATAATAGGCAGCTCTGCCATGAACGGCTTTCATATTTTTTGTAGAATCGGCACCATCTTTAGCCGCTTGCTCGGCGCCTTCAAGTAATTCGGAATTACTTAATTTTCCGATATTACTGC
>PDWJ01004110.1_pt1 | contig 13171 bp, 10 predicted proteins | sample 1430881 | NCBI WGS metagenome assembly PDWJ01 (sample SAMN01162460, study PRJNA174530) | Oral metagenome, whole genome shotgun sequencing project. | biome: Marine environment; feature: Marine mammal; material: Swab sample of the gingival sulcus; isolation source: swab sample of gingival sulcus... | reverse complement strand
TTCTTTCAATAAAGGGACTACGCTATTGTCGATACGTGTAGTTTTGTGTTCCGTATCCACCAAACGATACACATTTTTAGAATTAGGGATAAAATCATTAACCGTATATTCCTTATAAGCGAATAAAGTAATGGTAATCAAAACGGAAAAACCTACCGCAAAACCGGTGAGATTAAGCAATGTAAAGGTTTTGTTCTTTAACATGCTTCTGATTGATTGTTTAATGTTGTGTAAAATCATAACTTTTCAATTAGTAATTAACAATATTATCTTCGATCAAATTATTACATTACCTTAACTCCTTAATTCTCTTTAATGGTTTATTTTTCATAATATACATAAAACGATTATCATACCAAAATTATAATAATATAATAATCAATACTTTAAAAATTAATTTAGATTATAAATGTAAAATAAATAGACACTACCTGTCAAATTTTTATACATAAGTTTTAAGAATTATATGAGCATCCTGAAACCGGAACAGGCAAGCCGAAAAAATTGAAAGGAGATAAAAGTGTTCAATGGTCAAGGCGTATCAATAGAAAACACCGATTAATATACTCAATAAATGATTATGTTATTGAGGTATATGTTATTTCAAGTTATGGTCATTATGATGATAAATAAGCCTTGTATCTTACTTTCTCTATTTTATTCTAATTATAAAATTTTTTCCCTAAATAAAAATCTATTGTTTTTTCTTTGATTATTCGTTGCAATTGAGTGCGAAGTAATTCAGCTTCTGCATTTGCCAATTGATTTTTTGCAGTATAAAAATCGATTACATTGATTAAACCTTGCTCTAATTTTTTCTCAGCAATTTTATAGGCTTCTTCCATTGCTTGTTGTTTAATTTTTAGTTGATTTTGTTCTTCTTCCAATGCTTTTAATTGCTGATAATCTTCCGTAATTTCCTGATGTAAAGCTTGTTCAGTTTCTTTTAATTCATTTCGAGCAGTTTCTACATTATATTTTGCAATTTTTATCGCTGAACGATTTGACCAACGAGAAAAAATTGGAAAATTTAATTGCAAAAACAATTGTTTTGAAATGTTATCAGAAATTTGTTGATTCAAAGATACGGTTTCATATCCCAAATCATTATTATTCGGATCAATTGGTTCTTTCCATGAGTTTGTATAACTGCTCGAAATATTGCCTCCAAAATTCAATGACGGATACAAATTACCACGTTGAATAGCTAAGTATTTTTGCACGGCTTTTACATTCAATTCTGATTTTTTGAGCAATGGCATATGTGAATGTGCAGCTTCATAAATATTATTTACAGACACATCTGTTTTTTTATCATTAACCAATTTATTTTCAGAAATATAAATCACTTTATTTAAAGGAAAATTCATTAGCTTTTTTAATGTTAATAAAGCTGTTTCCTTTTTATTTTTTACTGTAATCTGGCGGTGTGTTTCAGCAGCCTCCTGTGCCTGTATTTCCAACAAATCCGATTCAGCTTTCAGCCCCAATTCTATTTGCTTTTGGATACGTCTCAAATTCAATTTTGTTAGTTCCACTTGATCAGCTGCAATTTTTTCTAATTCAGAAAAATATAATACATCATAATATGCATTCATTACCTTAAAAGCCAACTCCATTTGCGACTGACTAACCTGTTCTTGACTCATTAAATATTGCAGTTTGTTATAGCGAATATTATTTTGTTTTTTAAATCCGGCAAACAAATTGATTTGAGCACCAAGATACATGTTGGCAGAAAGAATTGAACCTTTAGAAACATAAGCATTTGTTTTGGGGTCAATAGAGCGTCCAAAAAGCTGATTTGCCGAGATACCGGTTTCAATAACAGGCAAGATATTTCGCTTAGATTGTTGGTATTGTTCTTTTGCAATTGATGCATTAATTTCTGTATTAAACAATTCAATATTATGCTCAAGCGCATAATTAATACATGCCTCCATTTTCATCTCTTGACTCAATCCGAAAACACTTAAACTAACAAAAAACACTGTAAAAATTAATCGTATCATCTTATTTTTATTTTTCTTATTATACTTCAAGTAAAATGCCAAAAATATAAACTATTGTTATTATGTGTTTTATGATTTATCAATATTATTAAACTGTAAAAATATTTAACAATATAGTGTAAAATTAATAGACAATATCATATATTTGCATAGATGTAAAATGTATATAAAGTATTCGCATAATCGCAAATTTTATATAAATTCTGCGAATATAATCGCAAATTTTACATGAATTCTGCGAATGTAATCGCAAATTTTACATGAATTTTGCGAATGCAATTAGAATTTTTATGTATATTTGCTAATAAATCTTTTGTAAATATGATAAAAAGAGCCATTGTACATAGCATCAAAAAACGTTTAAGTGATGAAAAAGCCCTTATCATACTAGGAGCTAGGCAGGTTGGAAAGAGTACACTACTCAATGAACTTGATAAGCATTTTAAGCAGCCTTGTTTATGGTGGAATGGTGATGATGCTGATATTCGCGAACTACTGAAAAAAAGCAATGCCACACAATTGAAATCATTGTTAGGCAACACCAAAACTTTAATTATTGATGAGGCTCAACGCATTGAAAATATAGGTTTGACCCTCAAAATTATTATTGATAGAATAAAAGATATAAAGGTCATTGCAACAGGTTCGTCAGCTTTTGAGTTAGCCAATCAAGTAAATGAGCCACTTACAGGTCGCAAATGGGAATATCAGCTTTTTCCAATTTCATACCAGGAAATGGAGCAACATACTAATTTTTTAGAAGAAAAGCGATTGTTAGCTCATCGATTGGTGTATGGTAGTTATCCCGAAATAATTAATAATGTGGGCGATGAACAACAACGCCTCAAGCAACTTGCCGACAGTTATTTGTTTAAAGATATTTTGATTTGGGAACGCATTAAAAAACCTGAAAAATTGGAAAAATTGCTTCAAGCTTTAGCTTTTCAGGTAGGTAATGAAGTATCGTACAATGAATTGTCTCGAACAACAGGTATTGACAATCAAACAGTTGAAAAATATATACAATTGTTGGAAAAAACGTTTATCATTTTCAGGTTGCCATCATTTAGTCGAAATTTACGAAATGAATTGAAAAAGTCACGAAAAATTTATTTTTATGACAATGGATTAAGAAATGCGGTTATAAATCAATTTAATTCGATAAATTTGCGAAATGATGTGGGGGCTTTGTGGGAAAATTACATTATAAGCGAACGGATAAAATTTGGAAATTATAACCAAATGTATGTCAATCGTTTTTTTTGGCGTACACATGCCCAACAAGAAATTGATTATATAGAAGAACAAAATGGGCAACTTTCTGCTTATGAGTTTAAATGGAATACCCAAGCTAAAGCAAAGTTTCCTAAAAGTTTTGTAACAACCTATCAACCCAAAATAATAAAAGTGATTACACCGGAAAATTATCGGGATTTTATTATCTGATAATCAGATAAATATTGAATATTAAAGAAAAAAATTAAAACCATTAAGAAATGAAGAATAGTTAAGAGAATGCTTCGCTAAATGAAGAATTAGCTCTTTGATTGTAAATTATTAAAACATTAAATACCATTGTATTATTAACCTTAATGTCCTTAATATCTTAATGGTTCAGAAAATATAAAAACAACCGTGCAAATAATTGCTAATTAAAAAATCCAATCTCTAAAACCTAAAATATAATGAAAAACAGCCACATACTTATTGTAGATGATAATAAAAGTGTATTAAGTGCTTTGGAGTTATTATTACAACCCAAATGCAAAGAAGTGGTTACAAGCTCCACACCCAATCAATTGCCACATCTTTTGGAAACACATCATTTTGATGCTATTCTACTGGATATGAATTATTCGGCAGGCATAAATACAGGAAATGAAGGCATGTATTGGTTGAGGCGTATATTGGAGATTGACAAAGATAATTCTGTGATAATGATTACAGCTTATGGCGATGTAGAATTAGCCGTAAAAGCTGTAAAAGAAGGAGCAGTGGATTTTATTTTAAAACCATGGGATAATAACAAGTTGTTGGCAACCATAAATACAGCGATTCAGTTAAGAAATACACGTAAAGAGGTACAAACACTAAAAAATAAAGAACAAGGACTTAAAGATGTTTTAGTTGATAATAAGGATGTTATCATTGGAAAATCCCCTCAAATGACACAGATTTTGGATATTACCAAAAAAGTGGCAAAAACAGATGCCAATGTTTTAATTACCGGCGAAAATGGTACCGGAAAAGACCTTATTGCCAAAGCGATACACCGTTATTCGTTACGAAATAAAGAAATCTTAGTGCGTGTGGATATGGGTGCATTATCCGAAACTTTGTTTGAAAGCGAATTGTTTGGGCATGTAAAAGGAGCTTTTACCGATGCCAGAGAAGATCGTATGGGCAAGTTTGAGGTGGCAAAGGGCGGCACCTTGTTTTTGGATGAAATAGCAAATCTCTCATTACCATTACAGGCAAAACTTCTGACTGCATTACAAACACGTGAAATTGTACGAGTGGGCTCCAACAAAAAAATCCCTATTGATATCCGACTGGTTTGTGCAACCAATGCCAATTTACCGGAATTGGTTAAGCAAGGAAAATTTCGTGAAGACTTGTTATATCGAATCAATACCATACAAATCGAAGTGCCTGCTTTGCGTCATCGCAGCAGTGATATCCCATTGTTGGCAAACTTCTTTTTAGAAAAATACCGATTGAAATACAATAAGCCTAAATTAAAAATTGCTGCAGAAGCCTTAGAAAAACTATCTAAAAATCAATGGCGAGGAAATGTTAGAGAATTGCAACACACCATTGAAAAAGCGGTCATTCTCAATGATGGATATCAGATAACTGCAGAAGACTTTTTCCTTAATCCTGCTTCTGAAATCGCAGAAACACCTTTTGCTACTCTTGAAGAAATGGAAAGAAAAATGATTGCTCAATGCTTACAACGCAATGATAATAATTTGAGTGCCGCTGCTGTGGAATTGGGCATTACACGACAAACGCTTTATAATAAACTCAAGAAATACCAAAGCTAACAAACCATGTCTACACGTTATTTCTACATTCGCATTGTTTCTTACATTTTGTTGCTTATCGGACTTTCAGGTTTGGAGGTTTGGTTGTTTCTTAACGACTATTCTTTTGCCTTAATTTTGTTGGTTTTGTTAGGAATAGTCATCATAAGTGTTAAAATTCTTTCAGCTTTTGATAAAATTCAGCAAAAGATCACTTATTTTTTCAATGCAGTAGAAAATGAAGATTCTACCTTATATTTTTCTGAAAAATCAGCTCACAAACCCTTGCGAGAATTACATAAAAGTCTTAATCGCATCAATTCGCTTATTAAAGAAGCAAAAATCAAAAATAGAGAACAAGAACAGTATTTTGCAGCCCTGTTGGAGCAAGTAACCACAGGTATTGTTGTGCTCAATACAAATGGCAATATTTTGCAAGCCAATACAGAAGCTAAGAAATTATTGAATTACAATACCCTTACACATATTGTTCAACTTAAACGGGTTGATGAAAACCTTTACAACGCCTTTTCCATGTTGAACAAAGGAAATCGTCAATTGGTAAAACTCACTCACAATAATACCACAACCCAACTTATGTTGCAAGCCACTAATTTTGAGGTGCGTAATGCAACTTTTACGTTGGTTTCTATTCAAGATATTCGTAATGAATTGGATGCTAAAGAGGTTGAAGCTTGGTTAAAATTAATTCGTGTGCTTACGCATGAGATTATGAATTCCATCACTCCGATTACATCATTAAGCGACACGCTTTTGGGATATTATACTGACTCTACAATCCCGGTTTCAACCCAAACAATGGAAAATACCATAAAAGGATTGGAAGTAATTAAGGAAAGAGGCACCGGATTGATTCATTTTGTGGAATCATACCGAAAACTAACCAAACTCTCCCCTCCTACCCTTAAAACCATTGAAGTAAAACCTTTTATAGAACATCTTGTTTTGTTGGTGAAAAATGAAAATATCACATTCAAATATCAAGTAATACCCGAAAATTTAACCATAGATGCTGATGAGGGGCAAATTTCACAAGTGCTTATTAATCTGATTAAAAATGCAACACAAGCAGTGAAGCATGTGGAAAATCCAACGATAAAAATTGTGGGTAATCTAAGTAAAGATAATCAACCTCAAATCAGTGTAACAGACAATGGAAGTGGTATTTCCGAAGAGCTTTTAGAGCAGATTTTTATTCCTTTTTTCACTACAAAAGAAAATGGTTCAGGTATTGGATTGAGTATCTCTCGACAAATTATGCGAAATCACAGAGGAAATATTAGGGTTGTTTCTGAAATGGGAAAAGGGAGTCAATTTGTATTGGAATTTTGAAATTAGCTGTTATTCTTTTTCTATTAGCTGTTAGCTGTAACTTTCAGAATATTAAAACAATTAAATAATTACCAATTTTTTAGCTCTTGATATAACTTTTCAATAGGTAATCCAATGACATTATTATATGAACCTTTTATTTCTTTCACCGCCACATACCCTATCCATTCTTGAATACCATAAGCTCCTGCCTTATCCAATGGCTTAAACTGTTCGGCATAATATGAGATTTCCATATCTGATAAGGGTTGAAATGTTACCTCAGTAGTCTCACTAAAACAGATATTTTTTTCACTTGAGGTAAGGCAAACGCCGGTAATAACTTGATGCGTTTTACCTGATAATTCCTGCAACATAACTTTAGCTTCCGCAATAGATTTAGGCTTTCCCAGTACTTTATTTTTTGTACAAACAATAGTATCTGCCGTAATAATAATACTGTTTTTCTTTTCTGCTTCCGAAAAGGCATTAGCTTTTTGTTGGGCAATAGAAATGGCAATATCTTCAAAAGGCAAAGCATTATCAACTTTCTCATCCACAGGATACACAATAGTTTCAAAGGGGATTTTCAATCCTTTGATTAGTTCGTTTCGCCTTGGGGATTTTGACCCTAAAACAAATCGAATATCTTTTAGATTTGGATTAATTAATGAAAAATCAAAATACATAACATTAAGCCATCAAGTGAGTCCATACAAAAAATAAAACCATCGTAAGAAAAGCAACGACTAATATTCCTTTCCCTGTTTTGTCATACTTTAGTTTTACCATATAATACCGAAATACCAATATCGGAGGAATTAAAGATAACAACATCAAATAACTTTTTTCTCTAACCATTTGGATTTGAAAATATTGAAATATATAATATACACCAAAAAGCAACAAAAAAGTTATTCCGGTTATAGCTATTCCCAGTATTATTCCGGTAAAAAAATCATCTTTATTCAATAATTTATTCATCACTTGTCAATGATTTTTTTAGTGATGGTAATGCATCATAATTGGTCATATCAAAACTCACAGGAACCACCGTAACATAATTATCTTGCAATGCAATCTCATCAGTTTCAGGGTCATTATCTGTGGATACATATTCACCCATCATCCAATAATAAGTACCACCATGTGGATCTACTCTTTTCTCAAAATCCTCATCCCAGTAACCAATTCCTTGCCTACAAACTTTAATTCCTTTAATCTTTTCCTTAGCAACTGCCGGAAAATTGACATTTAAACAAGTTCGTGGCGACAAATCATTATTTAATGTATATTCAATAATTTGATGAACATATGAACTTATAGCTGAAAAATCAGCATCAGGAGCAAATGAATTAAATGAAAATCCCACAGAAGGAATACCTGACATACAACCCTCAATAGCAGCAGCCATAGTGCCTGAATAAATGAGATTTACAGTGGCATTAGAACCATGATTGATACCGGAAATTAACAAATCCGGTTTCTTATTTGATAAAACGGTTTTTAAAGCTAACTTTACACAATCTACCGGTGTACCATTTATGGTATATTCTTCGTAATTTTCTTCAACTTTTCGTGTTTTTAATCGCAAAGGATATTGTGTAGTAATTGCATGTCCTGAACCGGATCTCGGACTATCGGGAGCAACAACAATGACTTTTCCAAATGATTTGGCAATACTGATTAAATGGGCAATGCCTCCGGCATAAATACTATCGTCATTGGTGATTAAAATCGTGGGCTTATTCAATGTTATTTGATTTTATGTTTAACTTTGTGCAAAAGTACGAAACTTATAAATACTGTTTTTATTTTTAACATGATGAATATTAAAAATTTTTCTATTTCTATTGTTGGTAGCGGGAATGTAGCCACCCATTTGGCACAAGCTTTTGCTGAAAATGGTATTACCATTGATTATATTTTAAGTAGAAATATATCACATGCTAAGAAATTGGCCGAAAAAATCTACAACAGTCAATCCACATCAAACTTTCAAGATTTATCTGTTTCGGATATGATATTATTGTGCGTTACAGATTCCGCCATAGAAAAAGTAGCAAAATCGTTTGCCTACAAACCCAAGTTATTAGCTCATACTTCGGGAACAACCCCTATTGATATATTAGACAATTATGCAGAAGAAACAGCCGTTTTTTATCCATTGCAAACCTTTTCGAAAGATAAATCATTGAACTATAATGAAATCCCCATTTGTGTGGAAGCAAAAAACAAAAACATAGAACAAATGTTACTGGAATTGGGACATGTTTTTAGTCAGAATGTTAGATATATGAGTTCTTCCGATCGTGAAACAGTTCATCTTGCAGCTGTTTTTGTGGCTAATTTCACCAATTATTTACATATTGAAGCTACTGAAATTTTGGAAAAGCAAAATATTGACCGCAATATTTTATTTCCATTAATGAAAGAGGTTTTGCATAAAATATTGAAAAATCACCCCAAAAAAGTACAAACAGGTCCAGCTTATCGCAATGATGAGCCTACTATGGAAAGACACCTCACCTTACTAAAAGATAATAAAACAGCCACTGAAATATATCAATTATTATCGAAATGTATTAAGGAAATGAAGCATTAAATTAATAAATATAATTTCAAGAATTAAATAATGTGTGCGTATTTTCATTATATAAACAAAAAAGATATTATTTAATAGATTTTAAATATTTAAATTACAATAATTTACAGAAACACTCTGTTTTTATATCTTTTTAAACTATTATTTTTTGATGAATGAAATTCCAAAGTAAAACAAAATCTTTATTAAATTTGTAGCACGATAAATATAGTATATTTAGTTCAAAAAATAAAATAATAATAAATTGGAAAAGGAAATTGTCTTAGTTCTTAAATAAAGAAAATACAATTTCTAAAAATCTCAATATTAAAAACTTAAAAAGATAAGACAAATGAAAAAAATACTTATTTTAATCATAATTGCCACTACATTTGTGAGTTGCAATCAAACAAAAAAGATGAATCATAAAAATGAAAAGACATTAAGAGTTGCTACTTTTAATACGGCGCTTTATAGAAATGAACATGGCATACTCAAACGTGATTTGGAAACAGGAAATGATGAACAAATAAAAATCATTGCTGAAATTATTCAACGTGCACAACCGGATATTTTGGTATTACAAGAGTTTGATTATGATGCGCGTGGAGAATATTTGAAATTATTTCAAACTCATTATTTATCAAAATCACAAAATAATTCTACACCAATAAATTATCCGTATGTTTATGCTGTACCTTCCAATACAGGTATCATGACTATGAAAGATTTAAATAATGATAAGAAAAAACATACACCTAATGATTGTTATGGTTATGGAAAATATCCGGGGCAATATGCTTTTAGTATTTTATCAAAATATCCGATTGACCAGGAAAAAATAAGAACTTTTCAACATTTTTTATGGAAAGATATGCCACAAGCATTACTTCCTTTGAACGAAGATTATACGCCTTTCTTAACGGATGATGCTTTATCTGTATTTCGTTTATCTTCGAAAAATCATGTTGATGTACCGGTAAACGTAAATGGAAAAATTATCCATGTACTTGCAGCACACCCTACCCCACCGGTTTTTGATGGAAAAGAAAACCTGAATGGAAAAAGAAATCATGATGAAATTAGGTTAATTGCAGATTATATATCTGATAAAAACAATGACTATTTGTATGATGATAAAGGCAAAAAAGGTGGTATTGAAAAAAATAGTTCATTTATTATATTTGGCGATATGAATGCCGATCCTAATGACGGGGAAGCTTATGATAATGCCATAGATCAGTTATTAACTCATCCAAAAGTTAACAAAGCGACGGCATTGGGCGAAAAGATTCCAATGTCTAAAGAAGCTGAATTGCAAGTTCAACGTATTTCTAAAAAAGGAAAACTTAAATATCATACATCGGTATTTGGTTTACGATTGGATTATGTATTGCCATCATCAGATTTATCAGTAAAAGAATCCGGTGTGTATTGGTTAGGCAAAAATGATAAATTAAATTATCTGACACAAGGAAAAAAAGGGTCAGACCACCGATTAGTTTGGGTAGATATTGATTTATAAATGATGAGTGATAAGAGTTGATTAATAATCAGTCCAAAGGAAAAACTCTAAAAACTAATACCTAATAAAAACAATAGCCAAAGGTCAATAACCAAAAGCTAATAACGGCTAACAGCCAATAACAACAAAAAATAAACATTAAAAAAATACAATTACGATGAAAAAATTATTTATTCTTATTTTTCTTTTGCCAATAGTATTATTTGCGCAAGAAAAAAGTTACAGTGTCATTCCAAAACCTGTTCATGAAAAAATGACAGAGGGCACCTTTACTTTTAAAGAAGATACAAAAGTACTGGTAAATACAAATGACCTTCCTTTAAAAGAAACTGCTGAACTAGGTATTCAGTTAATTGAGAATACAATTGACCTGAAAATTCCTGTTGTAAATTTGAATTACGACGATCAAGAGGGAAATATTATTTTATCCAGAAATGCTATTTATGACAGAGAATTAGGCACAGAAGGTTATGAATTAATCATTAAGAATGAGAATATATACTTAAGCGCCAATACAGAAACAGGAATTTTTTATGGATTTCAAACGTTGTGGCAAATTGTTACATCTGTAGATTATATGAACATTCCTTGTGGAGAAATAAGAGATTATCCACAGTTTGCTTGGCGTGGATTACATCTTGATGTTTCCCGACATTTCTTTCCGGTAGATTTTATTTACAAATACATTGATTTTATTGCCATGCATAAACTAAATGTATTTCACTGGCATTTGATTGATGATCAAGGTTGGAGATTAGAGATAAAAAAGTATCCTGAACTTACAGATATTGGTGCTTGGCGAGTAGATAAAGAAGACTTGCCATGGAATAACCGTCCATTGATTAAAAGAGGAGAAGAAGCTAAATTTGGTGGATTTTACACCCAAGAAGATGTGAAAAAAATTGTAGAATATGCCCGCAAACGTCAAGTATCTATTGTTCCGGAAATAGAGATGCCTGCACACGTAATGTCTGCCTTAGCAGCTTATCCAGAATTATCTTGTACTGGACAAGACTTAGGTGTTCCTCCGGGTGGTGTTTGGCCAATTACACATATATATTGTGCCGGAAATGACAAGGTTTTTGATTTTTTAGAAGATGTTCTTGAAGAAGTATTTACCCTTTTCCCTTCCACATACATTCATGTGGGTGGAGATGAAGCTTTTAAGGATGAATGGAAAAAATGTGATAAGTGTAAACTTAGAATGAAAAATGAAGATTTGGAAGATGTTGAAGAGTTACAAAGTTATTTCATTAAAAGAATTGAAAAATATATTATTAAAAATGGACGTAAATTAATCGGTTGGGATGAAATACTAGAAGGTGGATTAGCACCTGAAGCAACTGTGATGTCTTGGCGTGGAGAAAAAGGTGGAATAAAAGCAGCTAAAGAAAGACATAATGTAGTAATGACACCGGGTACTCATTGTTATTTTGATCATTATCAAGGTTTTCCTAAATATGAGCCTTATGCTATTGGAGGTTATACAACACTGAAAAAAGTATATAATTACAATCCTATACCTAGAAAATTATCCTCAAAATATAAAAAATATGTACTTGGCGCACAAGCCAATGTGTGGACAGAATACATGACCACTCCTGAACATGTTGAATATATGGTATTCCCTCGTTTATCTGCATTATCAGAAGTATTATGGAGTCAAACGGATGAAAAAAACTGGAATAATTTTATCAGTAGAATGGAAAATCAATACAAAAGATATGATAAAATGGATATTAATTATTCTAATAGTGCATATCAAGTAAAAATAACCCCAAAATACAATGAAAGAAAAAAACATGTGGAAATAGAATTATCTTGTGATTTGCCAAATGTAGATATTCGATATACTCTAAATGGAGATGAACCTTCAAGAGCCTCTAAAAAATACACAAATCCATTTATGCTCACAGAAACTTCTAATGTAAAAGCATTGGTGCTAAAAGATGGTAAAAAGGTAATTGACCCAATGGAAAGAGATATAACTATTCATAAAGCTTTTGGCGAAAACATATCGCTTAAAAATAATCCGGAAAAAGAATACAAATCAAAAGGAAGAACATCTATTGTTGATGGAATCTATGGAACATTAGATCATAAAGATGGATTTTGGTTAGGGTTCTTAGGAAAAGATATGGTAGCAACCATTAATTTTAAAGACGAAAAAGAAATTGATTCTATTGTTTCTGTAAATGCATTACAAAGTATTAATTCATGGATATTCTATCCTAAATATATTGAAGTGGAAGGTTCTACAGATGGAAAGAACTATTCTGTTTTAGGAAAAATCACAAATGATATATCAACTGATGTCTTAGAGCGCACCACACATACATTTACAATTCCTGTAAAGAAACAAAAAGTAAAATACCTTAGAGTTACAGCAAAAAATTTAGGAACATGCCCTAAAGGTCATTACGCTGAAGGTGAAAAATCTTGGCTGTTTATTGATGAGATTATTGTAGAATAGTAAGTATGTGCTAAACCTAAGTAAAATTGAATGTTAAACAAAGTTTAACAGCATTTATTAAACACTGCTGAAAATTTGGAAAATATACCTTCTAATTTTCAGCAGTTTTTTTTATTATTTAATAATAAACCACTATGGATTGGAAATCCATAGTTTTACTGGAGAATGAAATTCTCCTTCAAAATTACTCTAATATCCAATTCCCTTTCTCTGAATTAG
>PDWJ01004109.1_pt1 | contig 13172 bp, 13 predicted proteins | sample 1430881 | NCBI WGS metagenome assembly PDWJ01 (sample SAMN01162460, study PRJNA174530) | Oral metagenome, whole genome shotgun sequencing project. | biome: Marine environment; feature: Marine mammal; material: Swab sample of the gingival sulcus; isolation source: swab sample of gingival sulcus... | reverse complement strand
ACGCCGTACAAGGCGGCCGAACGGGGCTTTGTCGATGACGTCATCGAACCGATGGTCACGCGCCCGCGCCTGATCGACGCCTTTGACATGTTGGCCAGCAAGCGCGAAAACCGACCGGCTAAAAAACACGGCAACATGCCGTTGTAGTCAGGGGGTACTATGGATTTAATTAGACAATTAGCAGATCCGTCAACATTGACGTTGAGCGAGAAGTTGAGCGGCGGCTTGATGGTCGCCGTCGTCGGCATGACGATTACCTTTTTGGCCTTAATTTTTTTGTGGTTGATGATAGAGATTATGGCCAAACTACTCAAGCAGAAGTCGGTTGCCGGTCAGGTGCCCCCAGTTGAAGCGCCGGCTCCAGTGGCGCCTCAGACTGACGCTGACGTGGCAATCGACGATTGTGAGCTAGTCGCGGTCATTACGGCAGCTCTGGCGGCTTCGCTGCAAACTTCAGTCGACAATATCGTCGTTAAAAACATTGTCAGAATACCCGATCAGCGGCCGACATGGGCTAAAAATGGCTTGGCCGAACAGATGAATAACCGATTTTAATGGAGGCGACTAACATGAAAAAGTACAATATAACAGTAAATGGCAAACAATATCAAGTAGAAGTTGAAGAAGTCGGCAGCGGCGTTAGTGCGGTGCCGGTTGCGCCAGCTAAAGCTGCGGCTCAGTCGGCTCCGTCGGCAGCGCCGGCAGCGGCCCCCGCAGCGGCAGCTAAACCGGCTGCCTCAGCTGCACCGGTTCCGGCTGGCGGCACGACGGTGACGGCGCCGATGCCGGGCACGATTCTCGACGTCAAAGTTGCCGTTGGCGATCAAGTTGCCAGTGGCGATGTACTGTTAATTTTAGAGGCGATGAAAATGGAAAACGAAATTATGGCGCCAGCTGACGCCAAAGTTGTCGCCGTCAACGTCAATAAGGGGGCATCTGTCAATCCGGGTGACGTGCTCATCACATTGGGTTAATACATTCCCAGATAGAAAGGAGATGTATTAATGTTAGAAGCTCTACTGGAATTTATTAAAAGCATTGGCTATTATGCTCTGTTCGCGGGCGGGGTCGACTTTGGCCGCATCACGATGATGCTAATCGCCTGTCTATTGCTCTACTTGGCGATAAAAAAAGGCTTCGAGCCACTGCTGTTAGTGCCAATAGCCTTTGGCATGTTACTGACCAACTTGCCATTGGGCGATATGATGATTAAGCCCGTGATACAGTTATTGGACTCGCAGCAGACCAATTTACCGCTATTGGGCCATTATCACTTAGTTTCGCAAGGGCAGTTATTTGGTGAACTACACAGTGCACTAGAAGCGCCGGGTGGCCTGTTTGCGTATTTGTATTTGGGCGTTAAGTTTGGCATATTTCCGCCATTGATTTTTATGGGCGTCGGCGCGATGACCGACTTCGGACCGCTGATTGCCAATCCGCGTTCACTCTTATTAGGCGCCGCCGCGCAATTTGGTATTTTCTTCACTTTTATCGGCGCACTCTTGCTCGGTTTTACCGGTCAAGAAGCCGGCGCTATTGGCATTATCGGCGGTGCCGATGGCCCGACGGCGATTTTTGTCGCCAGTAAGTTGGCGCCGCATCTACTGGGTGCTATCGCAGTTGCAGCATATAGTTATATGGCGTTGGTACCGGTGATTCAGCCGCCGATAATGAAGTTGCTGACGACAAAAAAAGAGCGCATGATTAAAATGGAGCAACTGCGCCATGTCAGCAAGACTGAAAAAATCGTCTTTCCGATCGCCGTTACGATTATCGTCTCCATGCTGGTGCCGGCAGCGACGGCACTGGTCGGCATGTTGATGCTCGGCAACTTATTTAGAGAATGTGGTGTAACGGGTCGCTTAGAAGAAACGGCTAAAAACGCTTTGATTAACATCGTGACGATTTTCTTAGGCGTTACGGTTGGTGCGACGGCTACGGCCGAGTCCTTCCTCAGCCCGTCGACGCTAAAGATTATCGCCTTGGGCGTGACGGCCTTTGCGGTCGGCACGGCGACCGGCGTATTACTGGCCAAATTGATGAACAAGTTGAGCGGCGGCACGATTAACCCGCTGATCGGTTCGGCCGGCGTATCGGCAGTGCCGATGGCCGCGCGCGTGTCTCAGGTCGTTGGACAACAGGAAAATCCATCCAACTTCTTGTTAATGCACGCCATGGGCCCCAATGTCGCCGGCGTCATTGGCTCGGCAGTTGCCGCAGGCGTTCTGTTGACCTTGTTTGGTTAATGTTAAAATATTATCATATAACGACTTTTACCTTTTTGGTGGATGTGTTATAATGATTGAGAAAAAGTACATTTGATAGGAGGATTTATGGAAAAATTAATTATTACCGCGGCGATTTGTGGCGCTGAAGTCACTAAAGAACAAAACCCAGCCGTCCCTTACACAATCGAAGAAATCGTCAAAGAAGCCAAGTCGGCTTACGATGCCGGTGCGTCAATTATTCACTTGCACGTTCGCTATGACGATGGTACACCGACGCAGGACAGAGAGCGCTTTCAAGTGGCTGTCGACGCCATCAAAGCAGTTTGTCCCGATGCCATCGTACAGCCGTCAACTGGCGGTGCCGTCGGCATGACCGACCTAGAGCGCTTACAGTCAACTGACATTGTACCGACGCCGGAAATGGCCACTTTAGACTGTGGTACTTGTAACTTTGGCGGCGATGAAATTTTTGTCAACAGCGACAACACGATTAAGAATTTTGCTAAAATCATGTTGGAAAGGGGCATTAAGCCAGAGTTGGAAGTGTTTGACAAGGGCATGATTGACATTGCCTTGCGCGTCGATAAAAAGGGCCTCTTAAAGCACCCCTTGCACTTTGACTTCGTCTTAGGCGTTCAAATGAGTGCAACGGTACGCGACTTGTCGTTTATGGCCAATAGCATTCCGGCCGGCTCAACTTGGACAGCTACCGGTTTGGGTAGAAATGCTTGGACGATCGCCGCTGCTACGATTGCCATGGGCGGTCACGTCAGAGTTGGCTTTGAAGATAACCTCTACTTGGAAAAGGGCGTTTTGGCCAAGAGCAATGGTGAAATGGTCGAAAAAGTCGTCAAGATGGCCAAGTTAATCGGCCGCGAAGTGGCAACGCCAACTGAAGCTAGAAAAATTTTAGGCATTACTGAATAGTAGTTGCCAAAGTCATTTAGCCTAGTGCTAAAAGCCCCGTTTCTGTAATAGAAAAGGGGCTTTTTTAATGACGAAAAACATCATGTCATATCATCTTGCGATTTTATCGCTAGTGATTTTCAAATATATCGAGCAATTCAGTGGCGGCCTTAGTCGGAGACAGCTCGGCGCTTTCGATTTTTTCGGCGAACTTAGCATAGTTTTGCTTGACCAATGGATGATTAAAAAACTTGGACTTAAGTTGTTCGATGACCATGGTATTGACCCACTCCAACTTCTGTTGATTGCGTCGCTCCGTGAAGACGCCTGAAGCCTTGGTGACTTTTTCAAATTCCAGCATTACTTGCCAAATCTCCTTAATGCCCGTCTTCATCAGCGCCGAACAGGTGTAGGCCTTAGATTGCCAACCCTTGGTGGCCGGCCTTAGATAGTGGAGCATGTTGTCGAAGTCGGCGCGCGCCGTCTTGGCGCGCAGCACATTGTCGCCATCGGCCTTATTGACCAAAATGGCATCGCATATTTCCATAACGCCTTTTTTCATGCCCTGTAATTCGTCGCCGGCGCCGGTGATTAAGACCAACAAAAAGAAGTCGACCATTGAACGCACCGTAATTTCATTTTGACCGACGCCGACCGTTTCGACTAGGATGATGTCGTAACCGGCCGCTTCGCAGAGCAAAATCGTCTCGCGACTCTTGCGCGTGACGCCGCCCAACATGCCGCCTGACGGCGATGGCCGGATAAAGGCGTTGACTTGGTTAGATAATTGCTCCATGCGCGTTTTATCGCCTAAAATGGAGCCTTTGGTGATGGCGCTACTGGGGTCGACTGCCAGCACGGCCACCTTGTAACCCAATTCGCAAAGCATTACGCCAAGCGCTTCGATAAAAGTGCTCTTGCCGGCGCCGGGTACGCCCGAAATGCCAATGCGCAGCGATTTGTTGGCATGTGGTAGCAACATTTGGATTAGATCTTGGGCCTGTAAAAAATGTCGCTTGGCATTGCTTTCAATCAGCGTAATGGCGCGCGCCAAAACGGCGCGGTCGCCGGCGATGACACCTCGGTAGTATTCTTCGGTTGACAGCGTGGGGCGACCGCGCTTGCTCGGTTCGCGTAACTTCGTGCTGGCGAAGCCGTCGTGGCAGCTCCTGACGCCGTCCAACACTTCAGTGGTGAAAGCGGCATCGGCGTTTGGCGGCACCCATTCCGGGCGCTTAGTCATCTTGGCCATAGTCTTCCTCATAACCCAATCGTTTGTTTAGGGCGTGCATAATTTTTTCGCCACTGTCAGTGATGACGGTGCCGGGACCAAAGATTAGTTCGGCGCCATTTTGGTATAAGAAATCGTAGTCCTGTGCCGGAATGACGCCGCCGGCAAACACCATGATGTCCTCGCGACCGCGTTTTTTGAGTTCGGCAATCAGCTGTGGTAACAGCGTTTTGTGTCCGGCTGCCAACGAGCTCATGCCGACGGCGTGGACGTCGTTTTCAACTGCGTCGCGGGCGACTTCTTCAGGGGTTTGAAAGAGTGGTCCGACGTCGATGTCAAAACCCATGTCGGCCAAGCCGGTGGCGACCACTTTGGCGCCGCGATCGTGACCGTCTTGCCCCATTTTAGCGATGTAAATGCGCGGGCGACGGCCGTCGTTTTCGGCAAATTTATCAGTTAAATCGCGTACTCTTTCCATATCGTCCTTCTTGGCGTATTCCGACGAATAGACGCCGGAAATACTTCTGATTACGGCTTTGTGTCGACCGCTGACTTTTTCGATGGCATAAGATATTTCGCCCAGTGAGGCGCGCACGCGGGCGGCTTCAATCGCCAATGCCAATAAGTTGCCTTCGCCGCTGGCGGCGGCGTTGGTAATGGCGTCGAGGGCTGCGCTGACGGCTTTGTTATCGCGGTTGGCCTTTAATTGCTTAAGGCGTTCAATTTGGGCGCGGCGTACCGCCTGGTTGTCGATTTCTAAAACTTCGACTGGGTCTTCGTGGTCGAGGCGGAATTTATTGACGCCGATAATCGGCTCTTTGCCGGAATCGATGCGCGCTTGGCGGCGTGCGGAGCCCTCTTCTATGCGCATTTTGGGCAGGCCGGTCTCAATCGCCTTAGCCATGCCGCCGAGCGATTCGACTTCTTGAATGTGACCCCAAGCGCGGCGCGCGATTTCGTGCGTCAATTTCTCGACGTAGTAGGAACCACCCCAAGGGTCAATCGCCTTGCAAATTTTAGTTTCGTCTTGCAAGTAGAGCTGTGTATTGCGGGCGATTCGCGCCGAAAAGTCCGTCGGCAGGGCGATCGCTTCGTCCAGTGCATTGGTGTGGAGCGATTGGGTGTGGCCCAGAGCGGCGCCCATCGCTTCAACTAAGGTGCGCGTGACGTTGTTAAACGGATCCTGTTCGGTCAATGACCAACCGGAAGTCTGCGAGTGGGTGCGCAGCGCTAATGACTTTGGATTTTTGGGGTTAAACTGATTGACAATTTTTGCCCACAACATCCGTCCCGCGCGCATTTTGGCAACTTCCATAAAGTAGTTTGTGCCAATCGCCCAAAAGAATGACAGGCGCGGCGCAAAGGCGTCGATGTCGATGCCGGCTTTGATGCCGGCGCGAATGTAGTCGAGGCCATCGGCTAAGGTATAGGCCAATTCGATGTCGTTGGTGGCACCGGCCTCTTGCATGTGGTAGCCGGAAATTGAAATCGAGTTAAACTTCGGCATATTCTGCGAGGTGTACTCAAAGATGTCGGCGATAATTTTCATCGAAATTTCCGGTGGATAGATATAAGTGTTGCGCACCATGTATTCTTTCAAAATATCGTTTTGAATGGTGCCGGCCATTTTTTCTTTGGGCACGCCCTGTTCTTCGGCGGCGACGATGTAAAAGGCTAAAATCGGCAGCACCGCGCCGTTCATCGTCATCGAGACCGACATTTTGTCGAGCGGAATACCGGAAAAGAGAATATTCATGTCGAGCATCGAGTCGACGGCAACGCCCGCTTTGCCGACGTCGCCGACGACGCGCGGGTGATCGGAGTCGTAGCCGCGGTGAGTCGCCAAGTCAAAGGCGATTGATAGACCCTTTTGACCGGCCGCCAAATTGCGTTTGTAAAAGGCGTTAGATTCCTCGGCCGTCGAAAAGCCGGCGTACTGGCGCACGGTCCACGGTCGCGTCACATACATGGTGGCGTATGGGCCGCGCAAATTGGGCGAAATGCCGGCCGTAAAATCGAGGTGCTCTAAATTGTCGTAAACGTTGCGCGTATAGAGTGGACCAACTGGAATTTGCTCGTTGGTCATCCATTCAAAATCGTCGACGGTTTGATTGGTTTTATGCTCAAAGTCGCGGCGCCATTCGGCGTAGGTCTTATTGAGACCCTTTAACTTGAGGTCGACTGCTGAAAAGTCGGGATACTTAGGCATTTTCCACCTCCTGTTGAACCGTTTGCAATAAATCGTAGCAGTTGGCGCCCATGTAAATGAAGTGGTCGACGCCGGCTGCGCGATAAGTCGGCTCAAGTTCTTTGGCCGGTCGGCCCGCTAACATTACGAGCATCTGGGGATTTTGATTTTTAATTTGTTTGGCGATGGCCGGTACGCGTTCCGGATAGGTGGCGTCGGTCGAACAGATTATGCCGACGTCGGCACCCGATTCAAGCGCTGCCTCAGCGGCGGCGCAATCGTCGTCAAAGCCGTTGTTGCCAATCACTTCAAAGGCGGCGACTTCAAAGAATCCGCGCGAAAAATCGGCGCGTGCCTTGTGCTGTGGAATGGGGCCGAGATTAATTAAAAACACTTTTGGACGCCGCCCTTTTTGAGCCATTAATTCGGTGTGGTCGCGCAGTTTTTCAAAGCGCTCGGCACCGCGTTCAACTTTAATGGCGACCGCCTGATAAGGCGCTTCTGAACGCTGTCCGGCTTGGCTTAGCTCGCCCAGTGTCGCGCCGTTTTCAATCGCGTTCATCGCCCGTTTTACAGTTTGCGCTTGGCCGTATGCCGCTAAGGCGCTGGCTAAATTGTCGCGCCCGCTGCGCGCTTTATAATCTTGTAGTGCCTTGCGGCGCGCCTTGCTGACCTTGTCGCGATCGACTGGTTTGGGGTCGAGTTTGACTTCTGTCATATTGGCGTAGTTGTTGACGCCGACCCAAACGTGTTTGCGCTTGGCCATGTCGACAAAGCGCTCGTCGTATTTGGCGGCGACGCGCTGGGCGATTTCGCCGCTGGCTAGCAATGTTGACATGCCGCCGTCGCGCATAACAGCTTGAAATGTCTGCCATGTTTTCGTGGCAATTTCAGCGGTGAGCGACTCGACATACCAAGAGCCGCCGGCCGGATCGATCGGTTGGGTGAGGCGGCATTCGTCGGTTAAAAAGTATTGAATGTTGCGCGATACGCGGCGCGAAAAATTATCGGCTTCGCGAATTGGTTCGTCGAAGGGGACGACGGTTAAACTGTCGACATTGCCGACGGCGGCCGAAAAGGCCTCTGAGGCATTGCGCAACATATTGACATAGGGATCGTATACGGTCTTCGTCCAAGACGAGGTCTTGGCGTGAATGAAAACCTTTTGTGCTTCAGCATCGCCGCCAAACGATTCGATTAAAGTGGCGTAGAGCATTTTAAGCGCCCTGATTTTGGCGATTTCCATAAAGTAATTAGAGCCTATCGAAATACTCAACGCAATGCGTTTGCTGATTTGGGCAATATTTAGCCCGCGCGTGCGCAGCGCTTGAATGTACTCGGCGGCCGTCGCCAATACAAAGGCCAATTCTTGTACCGAGTCGATGCCGCCATTGTGATAGGGATGTCCCTGTACCAAAATGGTGCGCAGCGCAGACTTTTCGGCATGGCACCAGTCGATGACGGCTTTCATGTCGTCAAAGGCGCTGTCCAGTGACTGTTCCAGCGTGCCGTATGTAGCGGCGTAGCCGAGCGGATCGTAGCCCAATACGCCGCTCAGTTTAGCGGTGCTGACGTAGTTGTTTTTGGCGTGACTGGCCAGCAGCGCGGTTAGCGGCAAGGGGTTGCGCCCAGTGTCGATATGCAGTGGTAAGACGTCGATGACGACCTCGTTAAAGGCCACTTCAAAGTCGTGTAGTGTCGAGGCCGATAGGCCGTAGTAGCCAATATCACAGGCTCGTTCATCGTCGGCGTCGATGCCGCGTAGGGTATTTTTATCAAAGGCCACCGCCAATGAGGTCTGGCCTTTATACAAATCTTGAATAAAAGCGTCGTTAAAGCACTTTGGCGTCGCCTCGTAGACGATTTGCGCCATCTGCCAAGGTTCCTCAATATAGCTGTCGACCTTTGTACCGCGCACATAGGGCGGATAACCCGGCAGCGCATCGACGTGCGCCAATTTTTCTAAATCTTCTCTGCGGTAGATCGGTTGAATGGTAATGCCTTCGGCCGTTTTGGTAAACATGGCCTTTTCAAACGGTTTTCCTTTGAGCAGGCGGGTTGCTTCCGCTTTCCATTCTTCGTAACTGGGAATGGAAAATTCCGAAAACAGTAATTCATCTGCGTTAGACTTTGTCTTTTCGTCCATTGTTCTCCCTTTCATTATCAAACGATACCTCATCTAAAAACTCTATCGAAAAAGTGCAGTAAAAAAACGGTATATGTCAAAACATAACCGTTTCTTTGCTAACGTTCAAAGCAGAGGTCATCTACTTCAATTAGTAAGTGGTATCTCGTAATATAATACCACATTTTGGCCGCTTTGTACACGGCGGATTAGTCGGATATTGTCATTATAACTCGTCGATTGTCGCCAAAAATTGCTCGATCGGTTGGTTGCCAATCAATTCGCGATCTTCATTGATGACAATTTTGGGCACGCCGCTGACATTGTACTGATCAGCCAGTTCGGGGAAAGTGCCACATTCGATCATTTCAGATTTAATGTGGGGGTTCATCAGCGCCAACTTGTGGGCCTTTGCCACCGCGCCAGAGCAGTGCGGACAGCCCAAGGTGACAAACACCTTGATGTCGACGGCTTTGTCGATGGCCATAATTTGGGCTTCTAAATCAGTTGGCAAGTCATCGCTGCCTTCGCCGACTTCGTTGATTGTCGTGATAAAGGCGCTAAATTCGTGACCGGCCGGAATGCCGTTAAAGCGAATCCGCAAATCGGCGCCCTCGTCGTCGCAAAAGGCGATGACCGGCGTGCGTTTAACGTCAAATTTTTGGGCGATTTCAGACGATAAGTCCAGTACGGTCAATTTGATTTTGTCGCTCAGCGGTTCGACCTCTTTGACCAAGCCCTCGGTATCTTGACAGCTCGCGCAGTCGTCGACGAACAATAGCATGTTGACGTCCTTGGTTAGCCCGGCAAAGTGTGCCGTTAATTGTGTTCTCATTTCTTCGTTTAATAGTGCCATGATAACCTCCTTAATAGTTTGTATCTGTTTAGGGTTGTCGCCAGTTGGCGCGCTTAATTATTTTACTGACGGCCGATTCGCCGATGCCAAACAACTCACCGAGTTGTCTCAACGTCAGCGCGGAGTGTTTGCGCAAGTGTAAAATATAGTGGTTGCGCAGCTTTTTATCGCCCTTTAAGTCGGCCGGCGTGCAGCGTTTGGCGGTTAATTCAGATTCTAAAAAGGCGATCGCCGCGGCGCGATTGCGGTATTTTACGATGGGAGCCGCGCTGCGGTGGCAGTTTGATTCTAAACAGGGCAGCAGATGTCCGCGGGCCTTGATAAATTGGCAAAATTGATCGTGGCAGTCGAATAGGCGCTGCCGGAAATCGCTGCTGTTGACCCGTTCGTTCGCCGCGATGAGCGATTGCCGCATCGCCACATCGAGTGGTTTGAATTGTGCCAAATGGCGTCGGATGGCTTGACTGTCGGCCAGCCTCGTCGATTTAAAACGCCGTTTGAATTGCGCGCGCTGCGCCGTCGTCATGCTAAACGATATATTAATCGAACGCATGATGCGCGAGATGTCGCCGCCATTGTCGTAGACGATGAGGCGATAGCTGCAAGCGGTCAATTCACAGGCAATAATCAAACAGTTATATTGTCTAATCGCCTGGTCGAGTGCGTCGATAAACGCACATCTGGTCATCGCGGTCTCAAAAATTGTCGCTTGACAAGTCTGTTCAATTAAGTAAGTTGAAAACTGTGCTTTGTCTCGTGCCGTTCGCGCCATCGTCGCTCCCCATCGCCAATCTAATTTGATTATACGCCGCCGTCAAGGTTTGTCAAGTTCTGTCCCCAAAATAAAATTAAACTTTTTGTGAACGCCTATCCATTAGTGGCGTGACGCGTTTACACATTAGGGCGCTTGCTTTTTGAGTTGTTTTAAAATCAATTAGAAATTTAGAAATAATGTTGACTTATCATAATTTTATAGTAAAATTCTTGTAGGCTAAAATTATCGACAGTGAGGAGCAAAAATGAAAAAAGAATATGGAGTAAGGGTATATCGCATTGTGTTAAATCTCGTAATGGGTTTATTTGCAGCTGGTTTAGTTTTTTTCATCGCCAACGGTTGGCTGTTGAGCACACTTAATAGTCTGCTGGCCGCCGTCGTGTTATATTTGCTTTACATCTGGCTGGTGATAATTAATAATATGATGAAAGTTACAGTGACGGATAGTGAATTAATTATAAAAAGGGGAAGAAAAACGCAGACCTTTGAAATTGCCACTAGCAGTTTTAAGGCAGTTGAAAACACCTCAGGTGGCGAGACTTCTTGTGAACTGATCATCACCGAAGCAAATGGCAACCAAAGTTATATCGATTTTGAATTGATTGGCGTGAAGCAATTTGAAGCAATGCTTGACGATTTAGGTTTTAACGACGCCGCGAATACAGTTCAAAAAGTCGAAACTAAGAAAAAAGACAGCTAATCAAAACGGAGGTGTACAATGATAGAAATGTGGAACAACTTCGACCCGGCAATGAAACAAGTGCTGATCGTATTTGCGATTATCATGCCGATTTACCTGGTTGGCATGAACCTATATTTGAAAAAGAAAAGGGGTAATGCAGTTAAGTGGTTAGAGCAGCATCCGGACGCGGCAAAGATATTTTTGGAAACCAAGTCCAATCTGATAAAAAATAATACGCTCAACATCATTGCCGTCGACGACGCCGACCCGGTGATTTTTTATGAAAATGGCAAAAGCGGCTTCTATATGACGGCGGGTACGCATATTGTCACATCGTCATTTTCTTCCAGCCGACCCGGTGTTTTGCACCGAAATGTGACGACGACCTATGCGCCGACTAAACAGGAATTGGTGGTCGAAAACAATAAGACATACACCTATACCTTTGACGTCAAAGAAAAAACGTATCAATTTATCGAGCATTAGCATAAAAAATGGGGTTAAGCCCCCTTTTTTTTATGTCGTTTAATTGCTGCTAGCTAGTTTATAAGTTTTTGAAAAGCGCTGTTTTTTTGGAGCGTCCAAAAGGCGATCACGCCGACGATCGAGACGACGACAAATTCGCCAAAGCCGACGCTGAAGGCAATTTGAGGCAGACAATCCCAAGTCAATTTGTCCAGCACAATGATAATTGCGGCGACGTAGAGTGCGTTTAGAATCACTGGAAAGAGCGAGCTGACAAACAGTGCGACTGGTTTGTTGCCGAGCAACTTGCGGGTTTGTGCAATTAGCAACATCGCTAAAATTGAGACGGCGGTGCCCAAAATTGCATCGGGAAGACCAAAGGGGCCGATGTAGTTGGCGATAAATGTGCCAATCGCGATGCCGATGATGTAATCGGCTCTAAAAAAGGCCAGTAGAATTAACACTTCGGAAATTCTAAACTGAACGCCGCCGTAGGCGATGGGTGCGCTGGCGACCGTTAAGACGATGTAAAGTGCCGCCAGCATGGCGTTGATGACAAGTGATTTTGTCGATAAGTTAAACATAAAAAAACTCCTTTCACAGACCGCTTGGTCAAGTGCATGGAGTTACCAAAATAAAAACATGTTTTTAAAGTGGGTAACCATGCAAACACTCGTCCGAACATCGAACAATAGGTTCTCATTATATCTGATAATGGCTTTGATGGCAAGAGAAAATTTCGCGTTTGATTGTCGGGATGCTAAAAGCGACACAGCTTTTGTTTGTCAGCGCGGCGTCGATATGTTATGCTGATAGGTGTTAACCCCTGTAAAAACTAAGCGGAGGCGCTATGGCAAAAATTTTAAAAAATGATTGGGCGGAACAGCTCGACGGCGAATTTAAAAAAGATTATTATCGCAAGATGCGGGCCTTTTTAATTACCGAATATCGCAACCGAAAAGTGTTTCCCGACAAACGCGATATTTTCAATGCGCTGCATCACACGCCGGTTCAAAGTGTAAAAGTTTTAATTTTGGGACAAGACCCCTATCACAACGACGGGCAGGCGCATGGCTTGGCCTTTTCGGTTGGCAAAGACGTCGCCATTCCACCGTCGCTAGTCAATATTTATAAGGAGTTAGAAACCGACTTAGGCTGTAAGCTGCCGAGTCATGGCCATTTGGTCAAGTGGGCTGAACAGGGCGTATTGTTGCTCAACACCGTATTGACAGTGCGGGCCCATCAGGCCAATTCGCATCGCGGCATCGGTTGGGAAAGCTTTACCGACGCCGTTATCGCGGCAGTCAACCGCATCGATCGCCCCGTTGTCATCATGTTGTGGGGGCGCCCGGCGCGCCAAAAACGGACTTTGCTAAACAATCCAAAACACTTAATTTTAGAGGCGCCACACCCCAGTCCGCTATCGGCCTATCGCGGTTTTTTTGGCTGTCGCCACTTTAGTAGGGCCAATCAATTTTTAGTGAAAAACGGGCTAAGTGCAATCGATTGGCAAATAGATTAAAATTTTAAATAAATCTGCGTTAATTTTGTCTTTTAGTGGGTAATAAGGCTGGGTACGTCATTGTGTATGCTTATTGTGTATGCTTGTGGAGGCGATATGAAATCGATTGAAATTATTGAAATGTTATCAAATGCCAATGGGCCATCGGGCTTTGAAAGTCAGGTTGTCGAGCGCGCCATCAGCGCATTAGATCA
>PDWJ01004108.1_pt1 | contig 13173 bp, 7 predicted proteins | sample 1430881 | NCBI WGS metagenome assembly PDWJ01 (sample SAMN01162460, study PRJNA174530) | Oral metagenome, whole genome shotgun sequencing project. | biome: Marine environment; feature: Marine mammal; material: Swab sample of the gingival sulcus; isolation source: swab sample of gingival sulcus... | reverse complement strand
AACACGTTGACCACTGCGAAGAGCCCCTTCCATATATCCCGGAAGTAAGTCATCGGTACGCTCGCCTGCAAAGTAGATACGCTGATGAGGCTTATTAAATGCTCTCCAAAATGGCATAACCTGATTTGGTGCATAAGCGGTAAAGCCACCCATTAGCCAAGGCGACTGATTCCAACGATAGACTTTTGAATCTATTAATGCCCCTTTAGATTCTGGATAAATTTTTTCAATTTCTTTTTGGCGTTTTTCGACTAATTGATAATCGGTGAGTTTCATTTCTTCTTTGGCAACATCACCAGAAGTGTAAGTGATTAGTACGCCTTCCTTTCCTTCTTGCTGTTGCGTGCCTTCCCATATCCAACCACCAGGCAACTCAGAGATAACATCGCCACCTAGTTTGCGTTTTAACCAAAAGCGGTCGCTATACTGTAATAGTACCTTGTTATGATGACCATGTTGCAACTCATTGCTGGCTTTTTGTTGTAACTTTGGCAAAGCAGGGTTGAATTTTATCTTATTTAACACCGTTGATGGCACAGTCACAACGGCATAATCGGCTTGATATTTCTCGCCTCTTTTGCTGATTGCGGTGACTTTATTATCATCTTGAGTAAGTGAAACAATAGGCGTGTTTAAGTGAATCGCCCCTTTGAGGCTTTTTGTAAAGCCATTGACTAGTCGGCTATTACCACCTGCGACTCGATAGATTTCAATCTCATCATCTTCGATATCTTCATAAGCTTTTTGCTGTTGAGCCAAAAATAACAATGATAAATTAGCAGGTTCACCGTATTCAGAGCGAATATGATGCAGGGCGATTTTGCGAATTTGCGGATGTAAATGCAGTGAATCCACCCATTGCAGGGCAGATTGGTTATCTAGTTCACGAGCATTTTTTGCGGTCGTTGGGTCGGTTGCACTATCAAGTAATTGCCCAAGTTCATACAACGCTTCCCAAAATCGCTCTTCATCTTCGGCCGCTTTTTTACCTAACACAGACTCTAAATCATCATAGGCAAATAGCTTATTATCAATATAGTAAGCTCCTTCGGCAAGGCTTTCATCATCATAACCAGAATCGGCAAGCTGTAAACCAAACTTGTTGACGTAATGGTGCATTTGTGGATGAATCGTCTTCTCATCAATCAGTTCTGCACCACCTTCAGCAATTTGACCATTGTTAAACTCATCACTGATAACACGCCCACCAAGACGATAGTTTGCCTCTAGTAGGTTTACTTGATAGTTTTTTTGTTCTAGCTCGTAGGCAGCCGTCAATCCCGACAAGCCACCACCAATAACCATCACTGAGGGTATTGATGGTGTTAATGGTTTTGTTGGCGTAGTGGGAGTGGTGGGAGTTGAGGGAATTGTCGGTTTATCTCCCACTTTACTGCCGTCCGTTGGAATGGTCGTTGTTGTACCTGTTGTTGTACCTGCTTGTGTGCCTGCTGTTGTGCCCGTTTGTGTAGGTGATACTATCTTTGGTGTGCTACAAGCGGTTACTAACGTCAACAATGCCAGTGGCAGTGTCAACATTGGTAGTGTTGAAAGTGCAGGTTTTAAGATGTGTTGCTTGGCTCGTGATTTTGAAGTTATTGTAAATGTCATAAGTTTGCCTAATTTAAGTGGTTTAAGCTATTTTAGTTAGGATGGATTACCCGTAACAAAAGAAAAAGTACTACAGCTCATTTCTGAAAAGGCAAAAATCCAGTGCCTTATCACTTTTGAACCATGGTACTTTTTTATTTCAATAAGGATAAATATAATCGACCGATTTTAAAATAACCTTTATATTTTTGCAAACAAATATGCAGTTTTAACAATCAATTTTAGACTAACACCATGAAATATAAAGGAAAAAACTAATAAAAAATGCAACTTATAATTACTTAGATTTAGAAAAAAAGAAAAAAAACATCCCCACAAAAGCATAACTTTTATGGGGATATTTTAAACAAATAAAGGTATTTTTGTGCAACGTTTTATTAAAAACTACTCCTAAAACAACTAATCACTCACCGCCGTTTGCCAAACTTTAATCTGTGCTTTGCTTGCTTTATCGGCAGGCATTGGCACTTCTAAAGTCTGATAAGGGCTAAAGTTATCAAAGTGCTCTTCCACTTTGGTATCGATGACAGGTAGCATAATATTGCTAAGGGCAATGGTCTTTTGAGCCTCTGGAGTGATAAGAAATGCCAAAAAGTCATCCGCTAATTTTGGCGTATCTGTCGCCTTTAGACGGCTTGCCAACTCAATCTGTACAATATGCCCTTCTGCAAATTGAGCAGACGCATAATTATCCTTTTTTTCATTGATTTGGTGATACAGTGGCGAAGTATTATAACTAAGCACCATGTCCGACTCGCCTTCTAAAAACGCCCCATAAGTTTCCGTCCAACCCTTACCAACAGTCACCGTATGCTTTGCTAGTGTTTTCCACGCCTCAGCAGACTTATCACCATACACCTTATTCATCCATGCCAAAAGTCCACGCCCAACCGTACTGGTACGTGGGTCTTGGTAAATCACAGAAATCTCCTGATTGTCCACCAACTCCTTAAGACTTTTCGGAGGGTTTTTTAGTTTATCCTTATCATAGATAAAAGCATATTGACCATAGTCATAAGGTACAAATACGTCACTTGTCCAACTAATCGGTAATTTGATCGAGCTTAAATCCACCTCAGTTTTGGCAAATAAATTGGACTTTTCCGCCTCTTTAAATAGGTTATTATCAAGCCCGATGATTACATCCGCTTTCGGCTTATCACCCTCTAACCGTAGGCTGTTAAACATAGTAACGCCATCACCAAAGGGTACAAACTCAATGGTACAAGCACAGTCTTTTTCAAACGCCTTTTTTAACTTTGGACCTGCACCCCACTCAGAGGTAAAGGAATCATAGCTATAGACAGTCAAGGTTTTGCCTTCGCCATCTAGTTTTGCTTGTTCGGCTGAATAGGTCAATGTGCCTTGTTGAGATTTAGCGGTTGACGGCTCAGATGTAGCAGTAGCTGATTCTAGTTTATCAGTTGAAGACGAGTTATCCGTTGAAGACTCTGCCTTAGTCGTTTCTGGATTTGATTTTGAGCTATCGGCGGTGTTATCTGTACCACAAGCTGTCAAGGCAAGCGATAAAGACAAAATCGATAAGCTAAGTATAGAGGGAGTCAATACAGATGGGATAGATAAAGGTTTCATACGGGTTTCCTTTTCAACAAAAAATTTCCAATCAAAATGATAAGAGGTTAAAAAGGAATTTAAGAGTTACCACGATTCATTCAGACCTTTAGCATACATAAAGTTAACATAACTAAAGATCGGGATATGAACAAGCACTGATATAACACTGATATAAAAAGAATGGTGCAAAAGCAGACTTCTCAAATTCCTACGCTGGTACTAACCAACAGGTTCAACGGGTATTTTCTCAGCTGTTTTTAGAATCTTAATCATAGCATTTCCAAAAATTAAAATATCGAGGCAAACGAGCGAAGATGTATAAGTAATACTTCAAGCGAGTTTGACAAAGATAGTTTATTTTTTGGGATTGCTATCAAAACAGCACCCCGATGAGAGTGTTTTGTATTATGCCTAAAAATCATTCATTGGTCAATTTTAATTTTAACAATAAATTTGGTAATAACTTTAGTAATACAAGGCAATTGCCTTATCTTTATTAGCAAACAAAAAACCATTAATTTTAACAAAAAATAACTTAAAAACATATGTTTACACTTGACTTTTTAGATATCCACTTATCGGTTTTTAATTGTAATTTCTTTTTATACTGATATAATCAAAAATAGTTGCAAAACTTTACAACAATATAAAAGGGTCATAAGATGAATATTAAAACAAGTAACTTTCCAATCAACCATGCTCAAATTGACTCTGAAATAGCATATACAGATATTATCAATCAACTTGTCTGTACAAAAAAGGGACGAGACTTACGTAATCAAAATAACGACGCCCTAACAAAAAGTTCATTAAGCAAACGGGAAAGGCAGTTCCTACTCTTGTTAGATAGCATAGATGACATCAGTCAAAAAATGTGTGTTAGTATGGCTCCCAAGATTCGCCTAAAACACATGATAGAATTAGGTTTAATTGCCAGTCGTGTAGATAAATCAAAACTTTTAATCAGTTTGGATCAATTGAATGCTCAAAAACTAAATACTCAAAAAACAACGGCGACTAATGCTCAAATTGATAAGAATAATAAAGAACCGCTAACCAAAACATTAAAAGCTGGCAAATCAACACACAAATCAACCACCAAAGATAATCCTCCAACCCCAACCGCGATAGAAAGAGCAAATGAGCAGCTTGCCAGAAATCTAGATAAGACCAAGTTAGATAAAAACAATAATGGTATTAATAGCAGTGGCATTAATAATAGCGGCACTAATAATAGTGGCACTGAAAGTAATATCAAAGGTGATACAAGTGGACTGAGCGGAATAAAAAATATCAAAAAAAGAATTGGTGCTTTTACTAATGGTAGAAATAAGAAAATTTCATCTTCTCTTAACAATTTATCGAATCAAAAAGCTAAAGGAAGTCATCAAACCTCCACGAAAAATACAAAAGACACCCCACCACCTTCTATCCAAGTAGTAGCAGGTGTGTTTATTGATTAATTGTTAAGCTAAGGCTTGTTGAAAAACAAAACCCAACATTGCTGACTCATTTCTAGACTTGTTAGTCATGTGGCTTAAAAGTTATATGGTTTAAAACCTACCTTTTAGATCATTTTTTTAAAGACTTGAAAACTCAAAGTAACAGCCAGTAGTAAAAACCTTAACAGTAAAAGAGCCCACACACTCAGCCAAATACCTAGCATGGCATATTCTAAATACAGATAGTAGCTCAATGGAAAAAAGATCACCGCCACACCGATGGCGATATTGCGGATGCTACGCCCAGCGGTCAAACCAAAAAACACGCCATCCAGCCAGTAAGCCCCTACCCCAACGATCGGTAACAATATCGCAAACCAGCGATAGTCATAAGCCAAAGCTATCACCTCTGATAAACTGCTCATCACCACAAGATAACTTGGAAAGCCCAACCACCACAGCAATGATAATACCCCTGCAAGGGCAAAGCTTGCCAACCCAGTCCGCTTGATGATAAGGGTAAATGCTTGCCAGTCTTTTTTGCCAGCACTTTGACCACTAAGGGTCTCGGCAGACACCGCCAAACCATCAAGGGCATAAGCCGATAGACTCAGCACCTGTAGCAAAATGGCATTGACTGCCAACACCACATCACCACTCATTGCCGATAATTTGGTTATCCATGCCAGACTCAAGGTTAACAATAGCGTACGGATAAAGATGTCTTTATTTAATGAAAATAGCTGAATCATCTTGTTTTTGGCAAACTGTGATACTTTAAGAGTAAGCAATTGTAGAAAGGAGATTTGCAAATGGCTTTTATTTAATGGACAAGTGACCAACCCACAAGCAAAAGCAATACCCAACCAATAGGCAATAACCGTACCTAAAGCCACCCCTTTAATTCCCATATCGAACCAATACACCAAGCTAAGGGTAAACATAATATTACAAATAGCGATAAAACTTTGCTGATAGAGCATGAGCTTGCTTTTTCCTTGCCCTGCAAACCATCCTAAAAAAGCATAGTTCATTAACTCAGCGATAATGCCCCACATCTTTATGTGTAAATAATCGCTTGCCACTTGATAACTGTCTATGGTACTTGCAAAAAACGATAAGGCAAAAGCAATCAACCAATCTCGTAAAATAAAAATAACCAAGCCAATCAACATCGCCAACACCATAGCCCTATGCAAAATGGCAACGAGTTCTGTAGCAAGCACATCTAAGCCAATCTTCTCTAAATTAATATTCTCTGAACCAAGCACCTCTAACGATTGTTTCTCTGCACAGCCAACTGGCGAATATTTGCCAACCGCTTGAGCCGATAAACCTGAAGTCGCATATTGCAAAAAGTTAAAGCTAACCAATAGCAAACTAATGACTTGAATCGCTAGCCCCATGCCTGCCAAATAATAAGCATGAGCAAAATGCCCAACAATAGAAGTGTCTATCAGCCCTTGGATGGGTATGGCGATATTTGCCAATACCACAGGTATGGCTATGGCAAATATGTTTTGATAACTGGTTTGTTGATTGGCTTGATGGCTTGTTTGATTAGTTACTTGATTGTTGGCTTGATTGTTCTTTTTACTACTTTTTCGCATAATGTTTTTCCTCTGACCGCATTGTACGTTGGCTTTTTATAAAGTTCAAATTTACTTGATGTGGTGAATAATTGAATAGCTAAAAATATTTATAGCTTTTATTACTTTTACCACTTTCACAAAAAATATTCATATACAGAAGTAATTCAAATTTCATAACAAACCCACTTGACGGCAAGGCATTCCTAACCGATAATGACGATTGAAACAAATTTCTTTAAACAAGTGGTTTTAAATAAACCATTTGAACCACAAAGCAATTCAACACACTCAACAAAATAGGAAAAAATTATGCCACGTCAAATCATTCAAACAGATAAAGCCCCTGCCGCTGTTGGCACTTATTCACAAGCGGTCAAAGTCACCACTGGCGACACAAGCACCGTCTATATTTCAGGGCAGATTGGTCTTGATCCACAGACGATGGAACTCAAAGAGGGCTTTCAAGCTCAAGCAGAGCAAGTGATGGATAATATTGAGGCAATTTGTGAGGCAAGTGGCGGTAGCATTGCTGATGTGGTGAAGTTTAATGTATCTTTAACAGATTTAGCTGATTTTAATGCTCTCAATGAGTTATTTATAGCAAGATTATCAGAGCCTTATCCTGCTCGTGCGGCTGTACAGGTAGCTGCTTTGCCGAAAGGGGCAGTGGTTGAGATTGAGAGTATTATGTTTGTTGAGTAGGGTTTATTGAGACAGTCTATAAAACCATCGTTGCTATTTTATTGTTATTTTAAAGTAGCAACGATGGTTTTTCACGCTCATTTGGTTAGTATCTATTTATAAAACAGGGTATAATAAATCCGTATAAATAACTAAATAAATTAGGGGAAGTCCATGAAAGATCTAACCATTAAAGAAGCAGTATTAAAAACTTTAGAAGATAATAAAAAAGCTATGACTTATATGGAAGTTTTTGAATATATAAAAACAAATCGGCTATATGAGTGGGTAACTGGAAAAACTCCATCTGATACTGTGTCTTCGACATTAGGTAATTTTATTCGTAAAAATGACAGTCGTGTTAAACGCATTAAAAGCAACCGAGTTTTTGTTTATTATTTATCAAAGTATGAACAAGAAATATCTTTTGAAAATATTGATGACATTAAGGAAGAGCAAGGCACAAATCATAAATCAAATAGAACTTATCATGAACGAGATTTACATAAATTACTTGCTAGTTTTTTAAAAAACCAAAATATTTTTACAAAAACCATTTTACATGAACAATCTAATCGTTCAGAGGGACATCAAAAATGGATTCACCCTGATATGGTTGGGGTAAAGCTGGTTAAGCTAAAAAATGAAAAAAGTAATGCTCTGCGTGAAATCATCTCAAAAAAAGATGCCTTTCAAATTTACTCTTATGAAATTAAAAAGTCTATCAATTCTGATTACGAATTAAAACAATACTTTTTTCAAGCGGTTTCTAACTCTAGTTGGTCAAACTATGGCTATCTAGTAGCGTTAGAAATTAATGATAACCTAAACGAAGAATTAGAACGTTTAAACAAATCTTTTGGTATTGGAATTATAGAACTGTCCGCAAATGTATTTGAAAGTAAGATTTTATTTCCTGCTCGTTATCATGAATTAGATTTTCAAACTATTGATAAGCTATGTAACTCAAACGAAGGCTTTGAAACTTTTATTCATAAAAATGAGTGTTTGTTATCCGCTGAAGATAAATTTTATGATGCCACTTTAACTGATTTTAATGCCTTTTGTGATGATTATTTTGGTGAAAATGATGATGAAGCAATCAAAAAGTATTGTGAAGAAAAATATATTCCTTACGATTATGATGATCAAGAGTAACCCTTATGCTCATCTCAGTCGCCCTACCCGTTCCACTTAACAGACAATTTGATTACTTACCACAAAGTAGAAATCATGCCCTGCCTGCTATTGGCTCTCGGGTGCGAGTGCCTTTTGGCTTTCAAAAGCTGGTTGGTATAGTCGTTGGCTATGTCGAAGAAGAGCACAGCCAAGTACCTGCCAATAAACTCAAAGCCATTAAGCAAATCATTGATGACCAGCCGATTTTTAATGAGCAAATGCTCGCCTTTGCCAAGTGGTTAGCAGGCTATTACCATTTTCCTTTGGGGGAAGTGTTTATGGTGATGTTGCCAACGCTGATTCATCAGGGCAAGCCGTTGGATGTCTTTGAGAGCCATTGGCGAATTGCCAAACATGCTGATCTTGACACCCTTGGTAAATCTGCTCACCGACAACGAGAACAATTTAACCTAATAAAACTAAATGGTGAACACGGAACAACCGAAGACATACTACTTATGGAAGGGGTTGAGCGTAAATATCTAAAAATCCTTGCTGATAAAGGCTTGATAGAGCATTTCACCGAAACTCGTAAACTACCAAAGCCAGTCAAACTCGCCAAGCTACCGCACACCCTCAATCATGAGCAATCGCAGGCAGTCACTGCTATCCATAAGGCAATCGAAAGTCAACAATACCAAGGATTTTTGCTCAACGGAGTGACTGGCAGTGGCAAAACCGAAGTCTATCTACAAGCCATGCAACCTGTGCTTGAGGCAGGCAAACAGGTGCTGATTTTAGTACCAGAAATTGGGCTAACACCACAAACTAAGGCACGATTTAGCCAGCGATTTTCCGCCAGTATTTTGCTATTGCATTCAGGGCTTAGTGATTCCTCACGCATGCAAGGTTGGGAAGATTGCAAAGACGGACACGCCCAAATTATCATTGGTACTCGCTCTGCTTTGTTATATGCGTTTGCCGATTTGGGGTTGATTATCGTTGATGAAACCCATGACCAATCTTACAAACAGCAAGACAGCCTACGTTATAACGCCCCTGATGTCGCCTTATATCGTGGTTATCAAAGCAAGATTCCTGTGATACTTGGCACCGCCACCCCTACCCTTGAGCAGATAAAACTGGCAGAAGATGGCAAGCTAACTCAGCTAATTTTGAGCGAGCGAGCAGGACACGCTAAGCCACCGATTTTTAAATTAGTCGATGCACGCCATCCTGATAATGTAAATCTCGACAATGTAAACAATGTGAATAATGCAAACAATGCACATCATTCAAATCATGCAAATCGTTCAAGTATAGGCTCAAACAACCAGCCAGTAAAAACTCGCACCACCTTTAGCACCCAAGCCGATGGCACAGAGCAGAATACAGGACTCACTCCAGAAGTCATCACTGCCATTCGTAACACCTTAGAGGCAGGCAAACAAGTGCTGATATTTCTCAATCGGCGTGGTTATGCTCCTATTTTGCTATGCGGTGGTTGTGGTTGGCAGGCGGATTGCCCAAACTGTGATTCGCATTTGACGGTGCATAAGTTTACCCATCCAAGCCCTCCCCTAGCCTCTTCCCTATCAACTTCCCAAGCGAGGGGAACTAGAGGCTATTTAAAATGCCATCACTGCGGTTATCAAGCAGGCATTCCCACAACATGCCCAGATTGCCATAGTTTAAACTTAGACCCTGTGGGTATGGGAACGACTCGCCTTACTGATAGTTTGCACTCGATTTTTGCAAATCCACAAACCAGCAAAAAAACCTACCCCATCATTCAGATTGACCGTGATACCACCAGACGAAAAGGCAGTTGGCAACGCATTTATCAGCAGATTAACCGTGGCGAACCGTCCATATTAGTCGGTACGCAGATGATAGCCAAAGGGCACCATTTCCCACAAGTCACCTTAGTGGTTATGCCCAATGCCGACCGTGGTTTTTTGTCGTCTGATTTTCGTTCACCTGAACATACCGCACAGCTGATGATACAAGTGGCAGGGCGAGCAGGACGTGCCACAACCATTGACAGTGAGGCAGGCATGGTACTGATTCAGACTCTTCAACCAGACAATCCGCTATTGTTAAGTTTGGTGCGTGATGGCTATCAACGCTTTGCCCAGCAACTATTAAAAGAGCGTGACATGATGGGCTTGCCACCTTATGTACACGCTTGCTTGATTCGTTGTGAGGGCGAGTCATTAGAAAAAACCCATCAAGCCTTGCAAGATGGGATAAATATGTTACCGCAGTTGCACCCCCTAGCTAATCAATCAGCACATTCATCAACAGATTCCTTAACAAATTCATTGACAAACAACTTAGCGGTATCTGGGGTGATTGATGCTCCCATGGCAAAACGCAATGGACGCTATCATTCGCAGGTGTTGATACTAGCGAAACAACGCAACCATCTTCATCAAGTGCTTAATCAATGGTGGGAACCAATGCAAGCCTTGCCCTCTGCTAAGGGACTAAAGTTAAGTTTGGACATTGACCCTGTGGGGTGGTGATTCCCCCCACCTTGAAAAAAGCAAAAAAATACCCATCTAAACCACATTCAATCTCATTAACACTCTAAAAATACACAACTCAAAAGTATAAGGGCGTGTTGACAGTTCCACATTTAAATCCTCAACACGCCCTAAACAACTAGGAAAGCCCATGTTAAGCCGTCACCTTGAAGTTTCCCTCCGTCTCGCCATGACACTGGCAAAACAAAAATCACATGAATACCTCACCGTTGAGCATTTGCTATTGGCATTATTAGAAAATAATAACGCTGTCGATGTGCTAAAATCCTGTGGTGCAGACATAGCAACCATAAGGCGAGAACTGGATGCCTATATCGAAAAGACCGCCATCAAAGTCGATACCGATGGTGACTATTCTCCGCAGGTGGTGTTGGCGTTTGACCGCATTTTGCAACGGGCAATTTTTCATGTGCAGTCGGTTGGTAACGGCAAGCTAGTAGAAGGCTCGGATATGTTAGTATCTATGTTTTCAGAGCATGATACGTTTGCCGTCTATCTACTAAAAAAACAATCCATCACACGGCTTAAGCTAACCCAATACTTATCTCACGGCAATGGCAAAAGCAAGCAAAACTCTGATGATGAAGATGAAGACGAAAAAGAAAGCAAAAAATCACCGCTTATCGAGTTTGCCACCAATTTAAACAAAAAAGCCACAGAGGGTAACACAGACCCACTGATTGGGCGTGACCACGAAGTAGAACGCACCGCCCAAGTTCTGTGCCGTCGTCGCAAAAACAACCCAATGCTAGTCGGCGACCCAGGAGTTGGTAAAACCGCCGTTGCTGAGGGCTTGGCATGGCTGATTGTCAATGGCAAAGCCCCAAAACCGCTAAAAGACTGCGTTATCTATAGCCTTGATGTTGGTTCGCTGATTGCAGGCACAAAATACCGTGGCGACTTTGAAAAACGCATGAAGTCCTTGCTCAAGGCATTAAAGAAAAAGCCCAATGCCATCTTGTTTATCGATGAAATTCACATGATTATCGGTGCAGGCTCATCGATGAGTAGCAATATGGATGTGTCAAACTTGCTAAAACCTGCCCTGTCAAATGGCGAACTCCGCTGTATCGGCTCGACCACCTTTACCGAATATCGCCAAGTATTTGAAAAAGACCATGCCCTATCTCGCCGATTTCAAAAGATTGATATTGTTGAGCCAAGCGTGGAAGATAGCATTGAGATATTGCGTGGATTACAGTCAAAATATGAAGAATTTCACAATGTCGAATACACAGATGAGGCGTTAATCAGTGCGGTTGAGCTTGCCAGCAAGCACATTCATGAACGCTTTTTGCCAGACAAGGCAATTGATGTGATTGATGAGGCTGGAGCTTACAAGCGTTTGGGCATAAAACCAAAATACGATGAACAAGAAGATGCCTTTATTGACGAGATAAATGAAAAATCTCAACAGTCTCAACAAGCTATCACCGACCAAGATGCTAATAGCAAAGATAGTGCTGATGCGAACAATAATCAAACCGGTCAAAGCAAACCATCCACTAGCCAGTTTGACACTTTCGACAGTGACGAAGAAATGAATATTCTTCTTGACGAGCTCACTAGAATTGATGGTGAGGTGATTGCTGGAGTCAACATTGAACTGGGCGATGACTATCAAGAAATAAGGTATCAAGAGCTAAGTCATCAAGAATTGGCAAGCTTATCTAATGGTTCTGATGACTCAACAGAAACTAGCACCGCCCCGACTTCCGAATCCAGTCTATCAGATAACCTATCATCCACATCATCATCGACAACAGAAAAGAAAGACAATCTGATTGATGTAGAAGACATAGAGGCAATCATTGCCAAGCTTGCTCGCATTCCGCCTAAGTCGGTTTCTAGCGATGACAAATCAACCCTAGAACATTTAGAGCGTGACCTAAAACGTCTGGTGTTTGGTCAAGAAGAGGCGATTAGCACCCTTGCCGATGCCATCAAGCTATCTCGTGCAGGGTTAAAAGCCCCTGATAAACCGATTGGTTCATTTATGTTTGCAGGGCCTACTGGCGTGGGTAAAACCGAAGTATCCAAGCAGTTGGCAAACTTGCTGGGTGTGGAATTGGTACGCTTTGATATGTCTGAATACATGGAGGCTCATACCGCTAGTCGTCTGATTGGTGCTCCTCCCGGATATGTGGGCTATGACCAAGGCGGTCTATTGACTGAAAAAATCAATCAGCACCCCTACTGCGTGCTGTTACTCGATGAAATCGAAAAGGCTCATCCTGATGTCTTTAATCTGTTGCTACAGGTGATGGACCACGGCACACTCACCGATAATAATGGGCGAGTTGCCAACTTTAAGCACGTGATTTTGATTTTGACCACCAATGTCGGAGCCGACAGTATCAGCCGTGCCTCTATGGGCTTTACCAAGCAAGACCACAGCAAAGACAACACTGGTGCCTTGAAAAAAGCCTTTACCCCAGAGTTCCGTAACCGTTTGGATGCGGTGGTGCATTTCAATCCATTGGACAGCTCCATCATTCTTAATGTGGTGGATAAATTCCTTGTTGAATTGTAAGCCCAACTTGATGACAAAAAAGTCGTACTAGAAATTGAACCTGAAGTACGTCAATACCTTGCCGAAAAAGG
>PDWJ01004107.1_pt1 | contig 13174 bp, 12 predicted proteins | sample 1430881 | NCBI WGS metagenome assembly PDWJ01 (sample SAMN01162460, study PRJNA174530) | Oral metagenome, whole genome shotgun sequencing project. | biome: Marine environment; feature: Marine mammal; material: Swab sample of the gingival sulcus; isolation source: swab sample of gingival sulcus... | reverse complement strand
CATAATCATAGCTTGATGTTTTTAATGGATCAAGCATATGATTTACTCTTCCTCTTCCATATCTTTATAGGGGTTAAATACCTTTGCTATATAAATAGACACTAAATATAGTAAGATTAAAGGTCCTGCCATTAAAAATTGTGTTAAAACATCTGGTGGGGTAAGAAGTGAAGCTACTATAAAGATAATCACAACTGCGTATTTAAAGAAATCTTTTAATGTTTTATCACTAACAAGTCCTATTTTTGCTAGGAAAAAAGTAATAACTGGTAATTCAAAAGCTATACCAAAACCAAATAGAAGTTTTGTAAAAAATCCAACATATTTACCAATACTTGGAAGCACTGTAACAACAGCCGAACCAAAATTAACCAAAAATTCAAATCCAAAAGGTACAACTATATAATATGCAAATGAAGCACCAAGCAAAAACATTAAAGTAGCAAAAAACACAAAAGGAATTACTAATTTTTTCTCATGCTCATAAAGTCCAGGTGCTAAAAATAGCCATAATTGCCAAAAAATTACAGGAAGTGATACTATAAATCCTGAAAAAAATGCAACTTTAAGTGCGGTGAAAAAGGTTTCTTGAATTTCCACTGCTACCATTTGTGAGTTTGGTGGAAGTACCGCTTCAACAGGTATCATCATCCAAGTTAAAATAGGCTCATAAAAGAAAAAACAAGCAAAAAATGCGATGATTAAGCAAATAGCAGAGTTAATAAGTCTTTTTCTAAGATCCGCAATATGGGGTTTTAAATCTTCTAACATTATTTAATATCCTCTGTGTTTTCAAATTCTTTAGCATCAACTTTAAATTTATCTACTGGATTATTCTCTATTTTTGTCTCTTGAATTTTTTCAATTTTTTCTTTTTTCTTTTTCTTTTTTTTCTTTTCCCCTTTTTGAAGTTTTGTTTCTTTTTTATTACTTGCTGTCATATCATCATTTATAATATCATTTAGTCCTAAATCGAGATTTTCTTTTACATTAAGCGTAGATTTTGCATTTTCTATTTGAGCTTTATATTTTGCCGCTTCTTCTTTCATCTCAGAAATATTTAGTTCATTATCAAGGGTAGATTTTGCATCTTCAATGCCTGATTTAAACTTTTTTAAAAATTTTGCTATTTCGACCATAGCAGTTGGTAATTTTTCAGGACCTAAAGCAATAATAGCAATAACAGCAATCAAAAAGATTTCCATAAAACCCATTCCAAACATATTAATTCTCCAATTTATTTATAAAGGACAAGATTTTACCAAAAGTTTGCTAAAATCAGACCTATAATATATAAATTTTATGAAAAGGATTTTTATGAAGTTAATAGTTTTACTCATAATTGGTGTAGTTTTATATTTTATTGCAAGAAATTATAAAACCCAAAAGTTTGAAAATATTAAACTAGATATAAAAGAGAAGTTTGATGGTGATTTAATGAATCATGAAGCTGGTTTATTGGTAGCACTAATGGCTAAAGTTGCTAAAGCTGATGGTCAAGTTTGTGAACTAGAAGCTCAAATGTTAAAGCATACTTTTTCTGATATATCAAGGCATTTTGAAAATGCTGAGGAAATAAGAGAAAAATTAAAATTTATTTATACAAATGAGAAGAAAAGTTTTGAAAATACCATAGTAATATGTGAAAAATTGTATAAAATAACTAAATATGATTATAAAAAAAGAGTTGGAATTTTAGAGTATCTTTTAAATATCGCTTTTATTGATAAAGAGTTTTCAAAAACCGAAAGAATGATAACAGAAGATATTGCAACTGCTTTAAAAATAAAAGTTTCAGATTTTGAAGCTTTGGTTAGTAGATTTGAAACTTTTTATAAAGAACAAAAAAATAATCAAGCCTTATCTTTAGAAAAAGCTTATGAGGTATTAGAATCAAAGCCAAGTGATGATGCGTCAACTCTTAAGAAAAACTATAGAAAACTTGTGAAAAAATATCATCCTGACATTGTATCAGGGCAGGGGGCAAGTCAAAATATTATCGATGAAGCAACAAGAAAACTTCAAGATATAAATGAAGCCTATGAACTTATCAAAAAAAATAGGAATATTTAGGTGGCAAGAAGATTTTATCACTCTTATGAGGTTTGCAAGTGTAAACACGTAACATTAGGTGAAATTGTATATTCTATTAAGGAAAAAGGTGCAAACTCTATGGAAACAGTGGCTAAAATCACAGATGCTGGAACAGCTTGTAAATGTTGTCAAAGCAAAGATAAAGATATAGGTTCTGAAAAACTAGAACTTTATGTTGAAGATATTTTAAACAAATTTAAAAGTTAGAGTATGGAAAAAGAAGAAATAATAGAAGAAATAAAGAAATTAATAGTTTTTTCAGATAGTGATACTATTGAGATAAATCCAAACTTTTTGGAGTATTTTGAGTTAGAAGAATTAGTCCAGATTAGGAATCGACTCTTGCTTAAAAAAAGTAAAATTAGAGAAAATACTTTCGATTTTTTAGATGAAATTTATGAAAAAGCAAAGTAAAATTAATTATAATAAATGGGCAAAGGAAATATATTGATAGATTGGGAAAATATAAAAGAACAGTTGTTAATATTTTTAAAAGAAGAACTTGCTAAGACAGGGTTGTCAAGGGTTACTGTTGGTTTATCTGGTGGTCTTGATTCTGCTGTTGTAGCTGTTTTATGTAAAGAAGCTTTTGGTGATAATATGAGTGTGGTTTTAATGCCATCTCAATTTTCCTCAAAGCAAAGCATTGATGATGCTCTTGAGTTGTGTGAAAAGTTTAATATAAAATATGAGATAAAATCTATTGCTCCTATGGTTGAAGCATATATTTCAAATATGGATGAAGATAGATTAAGAATAGGAAATTTTTCTGCTAGAATGAGAATGTCTGTTTTATATGATATCTCATCAAGAGATAAATCTATTGTTGTGGGAACATCAAATAAAAGTGAACTTTTGTTAGGTTATGGAACTATTTTTGGCGATATTGCTTGTGCTATAAATCCAATAGGTGAGATTTATAAAAGTGATGAGTTTGAGTTTGCTAAATATTTAGGTGTAACTGATAATATAATAAATAAAAAACCAAGTGCTGATCTTTGGGAAGGTCAAAGTGATGAGGATGATTTAGGTTATACTTATGCTCAAATGGATAGTGTGTTGAAACTTTTAGTTGATGAAAAAAAGAGTGAAGAAAAAATAGTATTATTAGGTTTTGATAAAAAGTTAGTACAAAGTGTAGTTTATAGAATAAAAGCTAATGCATTTAAGGGTGAATTACCTAAGATTGCACAAATAAAATGGAGTTGGAAATGAAAGAAATACCTTTTTATAGAACATCAATTGCAGATGAAGAACTAAATCAATTAAAGATTGTTTTAGGACAAAACAAAGATGAAAATAAAGTTTTAGAGTTAGAGGAGAATATTGCAAATTTTATTGGTGCAAGATATGCTGTTTCAACTTGCAATGCAACGGCAGCTATTCATCTAGCACTAAGTGCTATTAGCCTAAAAAGAGGGGATAAAATTTTAATGTCTGTAAACTCTTTTGTTAATGTTCCTGAAGTTGTTAGGCATTTTGATGCAGAACCTATTTTTATAGATATCAATAATGAAGATATGAATATTGATGTTAATAAGTTTGAAAAAGCTCTAGAGGAGAATAAATCAAAAAAATTAAGAGGCGCAATCATAACTTTTGTTGCTGGACAAACACCTGATTTGGATAGGATTTATGATATAGCAGAGAAGTATGGAATTATTCTTATAGAAGATGCCACTTGTGCTTTAGGTGTTACATACAAAGATGAAACAGTGGGAAGTTTGAGAGCTGATATGACAATTTTCTCAACAAATCCATCAAATGGAAAATATTCTGTTAGCAGAGGTGGAATGATTGTAACAAACAATGAAGAAATAGCTCAAAGGGCAAGACTTTTAAGAACACATGCTATTACAACAACATATGATGATTTTGGAAATCTAGATTATATTTACGATGTGGTTGATATTGGACATAAGTATGATATATCTGAGCTTGATGCTGCTTTTTCTTTGGCTCAACTAAAAAAGACGAACAAATTTATAAAAAGAAGAAAAGAGATAGCAAAAATATATATTGATAGATTATCTGATATCAAACACGTAACTATACCTCCCCATAAGGAAGAACATATCTTTACTCAGTTTATAATAAAGATATCAAGAAATAGGGATGCCTTTGCAAGGGCTTTAAAAGAAAGAGGAATTGCTACAGGACTTAATTATATTCCTTTACATCTTTTATCATACTATAAAAATAAATACTCTATTAAGATTACTCAATTTAGTGCGGCTCTAACTTCTTATCAACAGATATTATCAATTCCTATTTATCCTGATTTGACAGATGAAGAGGTTAATTATATTTGTGATCAAATTATAGATATAGCTTCGCAGTGGGTATAGTGCTTGAAGCAAAAACTTTTTTTATGGGTTGAAGATTATCTCTTCTTCCCAAACTTATTTCAAAGATTTATTTCTTTACTTTTGTTACCTTTTACACTTGTTTATATGCTTGTAATATCTTTTAAAAGATTAAAAGCAAAGCCTATTGATTTTGGTATTCCAATAATCTCTATAGGTAATATTATAGTAGGTGGTAGTGGTAAAACTCCTTTGACTATTTTTTTAGCAAAAAAATATGATGATGTGGCTATTGTTTTACGAGGCTATGGAAGACAATCAAAGGGACTTCATGTGGTTTCACAAAAAGGTGAGATTAAAGTTGATGTAAAAACTTCAGGTGATGAAGCTATGCTTTTAGCAAATAGTTTAGAAAATGCCACAGTAATAGTAAGTGAAGATAGAAAAAAAGCCATTTTAAAAGCTAAGGAATTAGCTTGTAAAATTGTTTTTTTAGATGATGGTTTTTCAAAGTATGATATTAAAAAATTTGATATTTTAATTCGTCCTAAAAATGAGCCTACAAATATATTTTGTCTTCCAAGTGGTGGATACAGAGAACCAAAAATGAATTACTCTTTAGCTAATCTTCAAATGGTAGAGGAAGTTGATTTTATAAGAAAAGTAAGTATAGTAAGAGATAAAAAAATAGTTTCACTTCCTTCTAAAACAGTATTATTAACAGCTATTTCAAAACCTAAAAGACTACTTGAGTTTTTACCTTCAAATATTATTTTAAAGGCATATCCTGATCATTATGAATTTACAAAAAATGATATTGAAGAACTTTATAAAAGTTATCCAAATTATGCTATTTTAACAACAGCAAAAGATTATGTAAAGCTTAAAAAATTTAATATTCGTGATATTTATTTAATGAATTTGGATATTGAAGTGAGCCACGAAGCACTAAAAAAAATTAATGAATATCTAAACTAAGAGTAGGGTATTTATTAATACCCTACAAAAGATTTTAAGAATTAAAAGCTTTCCCATTCATCATCGTCGTTTGATACTATGGCTTTGATTTCTCTAGGAGTATTTGTTTTTGCTATAATTTCTTTTTTTGCAAAATTTTTATTTTGTATTTTATTTACTAGAGTTGATATTTCTGATTTTACTTCATTTATAGGTGCCGATTCTGTTATTATTTCTGTTTGTTTTGCTTTTACATTATTCTTACCTATAAACTCTTTTTCATTTGCATCATTTACTATGGTTTTTGCTATTGCTTGTGTTTGCAATGCTATATTTTTCGTATTACTTGCCACATTAGCATTTTCCTGTGTTTGCTTATCTAGGTCTGCTACGGCATCATTTATTTGAGATATACCTTCTTGTTGTTCTTTACTTGCAGCTGATACATCCTCTATAAGCTCTAAAGTTTTAGATATTGATTCATTTAAAGATGCGTAACCATTTATCATTTCGCTCGCTATTATTTTACCATTGTTTGCTTTTGATGTTGCATTTTCTACAAGAGTCTTGATTTCATTTGCAGCTTCTGCACTCCTATTAGCTAGATTTCGCACTTCTTGAGCAACTACAGCAAATCCTTTCCCCGCTTCTCCAGCAGTAGCTGCTTCAACAGCAGCGTTTAAGCTTAAAATATTTGTTTGGAATGCTATTTGGTCAATAAGAGTAATAGCTTCATTTATTGCAGCTACTTCATCATTTATTTTATCCATAGCTGTTGTTGTTTGATTTGCTAGTTTTTGACCCTCTTTTACTGAAGTTGTCACTTCATTTGCATGGCTTTCCATTTGCATAACATTGTTTGTGTTATTTGATATATTACTTGTTATTTCTTCTAATGCAGCTGCTGTTTCTTCTAGATTTGCTGCTGCTTGATTTGAAGATATACTTAAAGATTCTACATTATTTAGAAGCTCATTTGAACTTTGTTCTAGTGTAAGACCATTTTCTTTATTTTCTACTAACATAGCATTAATAGTGTCCGCTAACTGATTTAAGCCTTGGTCTGTTTTTCCTGTAGGGTTTTCTATTCTATACGTAAAATCAAGTTCTTTAAATTTTTGAAGTGCTTCTTGTACTTTTGTAACATCTTTACATATATTTTCAGCCATTACATCTAACATTTCATTAAATATAACTTTTAAATCATGTAAAGCCTTATTATCTGTATCTTTTTTAATATGCTCATGAAGTACACCATTTCTTACCAAGTCTACTACTCTTTTTACATCTTCAATCAATATAGCATCTTTTTTTAATCCCTCTTCGATAGAATCAAGGTATTTATTAAAGTTTTCTGATATTCCTCCTATCTCATCTTTTGAATTTATATCTACTCTTGATGAGGTATCTTTTGTGTGTAAAAGGTTTAAAATAGCTTTGTTTAATTTAGCTACAGATGAAGATATATACTTAGGAATAATTAAACCAATAAGAATTGTTATGATTAGTATAATTACAGATATTGCTATAGAAGTATATTTTAGATTTGAGTGTATTTTGATAACTTTAGGTCCAATTTTATCTTGTTCTTTTTTCATAGAGAGTTTCATTTCTTCTGCCAAGTTTGCAATTTTAGGTCCAATTTTATTTAACTTATTTTTAATAATAATATTTCTCTCATCTATTATACTTACTAATTTATTAAGTCCTTTTTCATATTCAGTTATGTAATTTATAGCTTTGTCAAAATGTTCGAGTTCATGGGGGTCATTTATAGATTGCTTTATTTTGTTTAATTGAGAGTTTAAGTTATTAAATTCTAATAATATTCTTTCTTTTTCTTCCTTTGAATTTGTTTTTATAAACTTACTAGTGTAAATTCTAGCTAAAAGTAAAGTTCTTAACGCCTCAGCAATTTCTAAAGAAAGAATTTGATTTTTTTCCTCTTTTGTTTCTCTCATAATTTTCGTCAAAAGTTCTTCAGTAAGTATTCCATTTTTTCTTAAAACATCATTGACTATATGATTTCTTTCATTCATAAAACTGACAACTTTATAAAAATTATTTTTATATATTTTAATATCATGAGCAATAGTTTTTACAACATTTATTTTTTTATCCATTTCTTTACTTGTGTGATGTTCTATTTCTTCTATTTCATCATTTATAAACTCACTTGTTTTATCATAGTAAAGATTAAATCCATCTATTTTTTCTTTTGTTGGCTGGTGTATATAGTCTTTTACTTTTAGTCTTAACATAAGCATATTTGCTTGTACTCTTGATGAAAGTACAGTATCTTTGGCTATTTCCCTATAGTTTGTAAATCCTGAATAAAACTTCTCCATCCCTAATATACTATAAATAGAGACTCCTAAAACCAAAATAGATATTGTTGCAAATGAAATTAGTAATTTCATCTTAATTGTCATATTTTTTAACATAGGAACCCAGCTCCTCCTTTTTCATATATAAATTATTATATTTACACAGTTACTGAATGATTGTACAATAAATCTACTTTAATTTTTTACATGTTTAAAAAAACCACTTATTTTTATTTATAAAATTTTAAGATTAGGAATAACTTACACAATTTTTAGATTTCTTAAAAATTTAATGGAAATGTAGGGTTATTTTACCATATGCCCTACAAATTTACTCATATTATTTAAAATCTTTTCACCTCTTCTAAATCCTAAGGCACAAGCTTCATAGGCATAAAATACCCCTGCTTGATATGAGTTTCCTTTTTCATCAACTGGTAATTTTACATACTCTTGATAAATAGCTTTGTGACCTTCATAATCTCCACTAGTTTCCACATCTATACTTCCATCTTCATTTATGATTTTAGTATTTGCTCCTTCTCTACCAAAGCATCTTTTTTCAACCTGTTTTTTACCAACTAAAGGCTCAAAAGAGGTTTCAAGGAGTAGGGGATGATTTGGGTATAAATCCCATAAAATTTTCATAAATCCCTTTGATTGGAACATTAAAGTATAAGCAGGATTGAAAATAATTGCTTTTTTCTCTTTTATAATTTCAGTTAAAATTAGAGCCAATTCACTCTCTTCAATGGCAATATCTTCCCAAGGAATTAATTTAAACCAAAACTCAAAACTCTCATCATCTTTGAAAATTCCCTCATCATTAAATTGAGTATTTTCTATATATTCAAAGTCTGTATTAAATCCTGTCTGAGATGCAATATGTTGTAAAAGTTTTGTTGTATTTATATCTTCAGATGAGTCTGAAATTGAAGAGAACAAAATTTTCCAACCAAGTTTAGAGTAGTGTTCTTCAAATTTTTCAATATCAGAGTCTAAAGTAATAATTCTTTTAAAATTATCACTTAATGCTTCATAAAGATTATTAAATTGACTTGCTTCATCTAAGCCATTTTTCTTTAGCATTGCCCATTGAATAATAGCTGTTTCAAATAGTGAGGTTGGAGTATCCGCATTAAACTCTATAAGCTTTATGGGTTTTCCATCAATTCCCCCTGCTAAATCAAATCTTGAGTATAAGTGCCAATGTACATCATTTTCCCAAGACTCTTTTATAATATCCACAAGATTAAAAGGAATATTTAGTTCATGAAATAGGTTGTTTTCTATTACATATTCTCCCGCCTCACAAAACATATCATATAGTTCATTTGTAGCTTCATAAAAAGCATTTGCTTCATCTTCACTAATCTCTACAATCTCATTTGCCACATATGAAGTATCATCCTCATCTGTATGCCATAAAAATCCTATTGATTCAAGGTATTCATTTGTTAAAGGTTCTAAAGTTTTTAATTTCATATCATCCTCCAAAAAATGAGCCAGATTTAGATGTTCTTTTTTGACCACCAAAAAAACCACTTTTTTTGCTTGAACTTGATCTTTTAGCATTACTAGAAGCTTTAGAAAAAGAGCTTTTACTTCTACTATAAGCTTGAGGAGATTTATACTGGGCTTTTCTTTGGTTTTGGAAATTTTGATTGTTAAATAGTTTATTTCCTATCCATGAACCTATCATAGCTCCTGCAATTGAAGATAATAAAACCCCACCAAGTCCCATGCCACCATCGCTTAATTGAGCTTGATTTGGATTTGTAAGAGCAGATGTTCCATTATCTATCTTTGTGGCTTCTTCTTTAACTAATTTATCTATCTCTTCTTGTGATAAAATTCTCTCACTTCCATCTGGATTTCTTAAAACTATAGTTGTTTTAGAAGATGGAAATTCCTCTGCAATTTTATAACCACCATCTTGTAATTTTTCAACTATTACAAAGGCACCTTGCTTTTGTGAAGCATTACTAAAAGCATTAGCATCACCTGCTTGATTTTCAGTTTTATTTTCACAGCCAACAAGCCCAATAACCAAAAAACTAGCAAGTCCTCCGACCATGGCATAATTTGATATTTTTTTTATATGATTTCTTTTTTTCAATTTTAATATCCTTTTTAAAAGTGTCATTTGATTTTTTATATTACTGAATTGTTCATATAAATAAGATGAAAACAAATCTTCTTTATATTAATTTGTATTGAAATTAAGTATTACTTTTAGATTAATTTTAATATTTCTTGCTTAAATAGATTAAATTTTTCTTCTTTTTCTCTATCAGAAAGATTAGCATTTTCAAATTCTTGTAGAATTGAACAAAGTTCTGTCAAATATAAATTTAAGCAAGAATTTTTTAAATAGTGTGCTTTTTCTTTAATCTCTTGTTGATTTTTACTATTAATTATTTTTTCAAATTCATCTAAATCTTTCTTAATATCATTTTTAAATTTTTCTACTATTTTTTCAACGACCGGAATACTAACGTCCAATTTTTTAGATATTAGCTTTGTATCTATTTTATTTTTTGAGATATTCTCTTTTTTTGTTTGATATTGATTTTGGAAGCTATTTTTTAGATAGTTTTCTAAAAGATATATTAATTCAGCACTTTCTATAGGTTTTGCTAGATAAGCATTCATACCTGCTTTTAAATACTTTTCTCTATCACCTTTTATTGTATTTGCCGTTAAAGCAATTATTGGTGTAAAAATTTTATTTTCTTTTTCAAAATCTCTTATTACTTTTAAAGTTTTCAATCCATCTATAACAGGCATATTTATGTCAAGAAAAACTAAGTCATATTTTTTTTCTTTATATTTTTCAAATGCCATTTGACCATTTTCAACAATATCTACATCTAGTCCCAAGTTTTCTAATAAAGTTCTCATCAAAAATTGATTGTTTTTATTATCTTCTGCAATTAGTATCTTGCCTTGAAATTTAGTTTTAACTATTTTTTTATTTAAAACATCTTTATTTGCGCTATAACTTTGAGTAATAATATTTAAAATTTTAGAAGTGAAAATAGGAGTATCCATATAAAAATCAATTAAGGAGTCTATTTCATCTATATTTTTTATCTTTTTTTTATCTCCCACATAAACTATTGGTTTTTGATATTTATTACTTAATTTTTTTAATTTATTCAAGAGATTGTTATTTTTAAAACAAAAAATAAAATCAATACTTTTTTTAAGATTTTTTTCATTATAAATTGCTCCATAATCTTTTAGTGAATTTACTAATGTCTCTCTTAAGTTCTCAGTATCATTTTTTTTGTTACAAACTAAAAATTTATATTTTATATTTTTTAATTCATTTTTTTCATAGGGAACAAACAATTTAAAAAAGAAAGAACTCCCCTTGTTTTCTTCACTTAAAAGTTCTATTTTTGAGTTCATTAAATTAATAATTTTAAGACTTATAGAAAGTCCCAATCCTGTACCTCCAAATTTTCTAGTAATACTTCCATCAGCTTGAGAAAAAGGTTTAAATATTTTTTCTTGATTTTCTTTTGATATTCCTATTCCTTGATCTTTTACTAAAAATTTTAAAGTAACATTTTTTTTGGAAATTTTTAAAACAGATACTTCAAAACTTACCTCTTTATTTTCAGGTGTAAATTTAATAGCATTGCTTATTAGATTTGATAATACTTGTTTAAGCCTTGTTTCATCAGTGTAAATATATTTGGGGACATCTCCTATGAGTTTGTAAATAAATTTAATATTTTTTTCTCTAGCACCTATAGAATACAATTCAATAGTTTGTTCTAAAAGTTTTTTTAAATCAATCTTTCCTTTACTAAGTTCAAATTTACCACTTTCTACTTTTGAAATATCTAAAATATCATTTATTATATTTAGTAAAGATTTTGCACTTTCATTGATAACTAAAGCTTTTCTCTTATCTTCAACTGATAATTTTGTATTTGATAAAATTTCTGAAAAACCTATAATAGCATTTAATGGTGTTCTTATCTCATGACTCATATTTGCTAGAAATTGAGATTTAATTTGATTAGCTTTTAGGGCTTCTTTTGCTGATTCCCTAGCTTGTAGAGTGATTTTTCTTAAATCTTTATTTTTATTAATAATAAGTTTTATTACAATATAACCTAAAACACCGACAAAAAACATTACTAAAGAAATAGTTATAAGCTCAAGTTTTGAGTAATAATCTTTTTCTTTTTGAATATTTTTTTTGAGTTTTTCAAGATTTATTTTACTTTCATATAGTAGTCTTCCTGCATTTTCCTCCATTCTTGTAAAAATTGAGGGAATTTGTTTAAAAAATAGTTGAATTTCAAATTTTGCATCATTTTTTATTTCTTCACTACTAGAACTAAGCATAACATCTTTTAAAGCTATGATTCTTTTCATATCATCTAGATTTTTTTCTATAAAGGCTAATTTAGGTTCTAAATCAATAGCTTCAAAGGTATATTTACTATCTTTACTTGGAGAAAAAGTAATTCTTTCTTCACTTTCACTAATTCCTACTAAATTTAGTTTTATAGTATTTCTTAGTGTTCCCCCATGTTCTAGTACGTCAATAGCGTTTTTTATAACTTTTAATTCTTCCCTTATATCTTTTTGTAAAGGTGTTACAGCACTTGCTTTAAATTTTATAGCCATTTTGTAATAATTATTCTCAATAGATTTAATCTCTTCTAGAATAAATTTTCCAATCTTGTATCGTTCATGCTCATTTTCAACTTTATTATCTAAATCATCAATAATCTTCGCAAAAACAACATGTAAAATAATTAATGCTGAATAACCAAATAAAAACACCACTAATAAGGCAATTAAACTATTTAAATCACTAATTTTTATTTTCATTAGAAAGTCACTTTATCAAAGTTTTTTAAGTCTTTTTTATTTAAAAATCCATATTCATAAAAAACTTTTTTCCCGTATTCTGATGTGGCAAAATCTAAAAATTTTTTACTTAAATCTTTATTTTTTGATGTGGATAATAAATTAAAGACAAGTTTTGATTTCTTCGAAACTTTATCATCTAGTTCTAAAGCTTCTACATATTTTTTGTTTTCTTCCCAAAAAGTTGTAGCATACCAGTTTAAAACTAAATCTGCTTTATCCTCTATAATTGATTTGGTTAAATTTCTTGAATCTGGAGCTAGAAATATAGTATTCAATATTGATTTTTTGTAAATATTCATTTTAGTTAAGATTTTTTTGGAAGCATTTCCTATACTTCCACTATATACATTTCCTAAAACAACCCTTAATTTAGGATTGGTTAGTTCATTTAAAGATGCTTTTATATTTTTAGGATTTCCCTTTTTTACCACAAGTGCTAATTTATTAAATCCAACAAATTTACCATCAAGTAATAGACCATCTGATAAATTTCTATATCTATATACAACTGAGCCAGGTAAATATATATCTCCAACTTTACTCATTTTTATACTTTCATATAAATCTTGACTACCACCTTGTAATATT
>PDWJ01006517.1_pt1 | contig 13179 bp, 10 predicted proteins | sample 1430881 | NCBI WGS metagenome assembly PDWJ01 (sample SAMN01162460, study PRJNA174530) | Oral metagenome, whole genome shotgun sequencing project. | biome: Marine environment; feature: Marine mammal; material: Swab sample of the gingival sulcus; isolation source: swab sample of gingival sulcus... | reverse complement strand
AATATTGAAACAAGATATGCCGGGCTTGGGCGATAGAAATGATATCGTAACAGTAAAGGCAGGATATGGTCGTAACTATTTAATTCCTCAAGGAATGGCTGTAGTTGCAACGCCTTCAGCAATCAAAGCACACAAAGAAACAATGAAGCAACAGGCTAAGAAAGAGGCTAAAATTAAAGATGAGGCTCAAGAGTTAGCAAATCAGTTGAAAGCATTGGAGTTAAAAGTAAAAGTGAAAGCAAGTGAAAAAGGAAAACTTTTTGGTGCTGTAAATAATTCTGTACTTGCTGAGGCAATCGCAGCACAAGGCATAGAATTGGACAGAAGGCGCATCACATTGAAAGACCCTGTAAAATCACCGGGAACTTACGAAGCAGTAGTAAAATTACATAAAGAGGTAACTACAGACCTATCCTTTGAGGTTATCGGAGAAGTAAATTAAGAAACTTTTTCATAAAGTATGACAAAAACTGTCCTCTAAAAGAAGAGAACAGTTTTTTTATGCTCTATAGTTTGCAGCGAAGTATCATCTCTCAAAAGTTTTTTTTGCACAAATACAGTGTCAGATTGAGCCTGTCAAAATCTTTTTAGAAGGATGCCAAGAGGCTTCAATTCATACTGGCAAGAAGGTTTGGAATAATTGTTCGTAAATCGCACAACACCATTTTCTTATCAACTGCCCAACTTAGATTAAATATACAAAAACTCACAACCTGTCTATGTTTCACAACATCTGATTTTTTTTATCCTTTTTTGTTATTGTGAAAAATTTTTCCGTATTTCAAGCCGATTTTTTGAAAAACAATTATATAAACTATAAATTTAAAGCTAATGAGAAAAACAAAAAAGAACAGGAGGTTTTTGGGAAAAACCAAATCATTATTTGTATTTGTAATGCTACTCTTTCTTACAAATACAGTAATTGCTCCGAATGCTTTCTCTCAAACAGAAAGCAAAAAAATTTCTATTTCATTTAAGGAAAAACGCTTACCTTTTATACTTGACTACGTATCAAAGCATAGTGACTATCAAGTGAAGTATGATAGCGAAGTGAAATCCTACAATGACAAACTAACGGTTTCTTTTGACCAAGTAAGCGGAGAAAAAGCGGTTAAAGATTTGCTATCAAAAACACCGTTTACTTACAACGTCTCAGGGAAGACAATAAAAGTTTTCCGCTTAAAAGAAACGCACTCTGGTAATTTTGAGATCACCGGAATCGTAAAAGATGAAAAGGGAGAAACAATTCCTTTTGCGTCAGTGCAAGTGGAGGGAACTACTAACGGAGCTGCAACAGCAATGGATGGAACCTTTACTTTAACAGCCAACACAAAAAAAGGAAAACTTATTTTTTCAAGTGTTGGTTATGACACACAAACTGTTGCATATACAGCAGGAACGCCCATAGAAATTACGCTGAAAGAGTCTGTTAATGAATTGGGAGAAGTTTCTGTTATTGCCTATGGAAAGCGAAATACCAGAGAACTTGTGGGGTCTATTTCTTCCGTAAAACTTGACCGAATAGAGGACACTCCTGCTCCAAGTGTTCAGAATTTACTACAAGGACAAATGGCAGGCGTTGAAGTAACCAATGTATCCGGAGGTCCCGGTGGTGGTGGAGCTCAAATAACAATTCGTGGTTTCAATTCTTTAGGAGGAAATAGCAGTGGAGAAGATAGAGTTATTGATGGTTCTCCTTTATTTGTAATAGATGGAGTTCCTGTAAAATCCTCATCCTCGAAATTAACAGGAGGAATCAACACACTGGCAGGTCTTGACCCCTCATCAATTCAATCTGTGGAAGTACTTAAGGATGCAGCTTCTGCGGCTTTGTATGGTTCACGAGCAGGTAATGGAGTTGTTCTTATTACCACCAAAAAGGGGAAAACAGGAAAGGCTCAATTTACGGCAAATATCTCACAGTCTATATCCTACCTCCCCAAAACACCACTTCAAATAGCCGGAAAGGGAGAACGTGATTTGTATACAATGCTCGCCAGAAAACACCGAATAGGACATTATGATTTGAAAACAGGGAAAGTCATTATTCCCAAAGGTTATAAAGAAACTTGGGGCTGGGGAGGCTCAAATGATGGATCTTATGATTTCTTCTGGAAAAATGGAAATATTGTGAATAACTGGGATGAAATTCCCGGAGCTGCACAAGATTCATTGAATAGTTTTTACAACAACAGTACGAATTGGTGGGATTATGCTTTCCGAACAGGTAGAGTTACAGACGCAAGTCTTCAAATTTCAGGAGGTGGAGAGAATGCCAAGTACCTCATCAATGGAGGCATTTATGATGAAAGAGGAATTCTGTTAGGTTCTAGTTTCCTCAGAGCAAGTTTATTGTCTAATTTAGATTTAAATTTAACACCTAAATTAGAAGCTTTTTTGAGAATGAATCTTGCCTACACGGATAGATCTGCCGGCGATGACCAAGGAAAAGTACAAGGACTAACTTTTGATCCGAAAGGGACTTCAACTCTTCTTCCCGGAAGGGGTTCTATTGCAGAAAGGGAAGCTTTAAAAAAACTAAAAGATACAAAAAGATACAACTCAAATTACAACATTCGCTTAAATACGGGGCTCAAGTACAATATACTGAAGGGGCTAGACTTCTCAAGTTCGGTTGCACTTGATCATTATTTTACCCGTTCTTACACTTTTGTTCCAGATTATTTGACATCAGATAAACGTTCCTATGTTAGCGCTAATAATTTTGAGATAACTATGTTGCAGGCAGAGAATTTGCTAAATTACAAATTTGACATTCATAAAAAACATAATTTTGATTTATTAGCAGGAATCACCTACAATCGAGATTTGGTACAAATTGTTGGCGGAACAGCAAAAGGGGGACCAACCAATCGAATCATATATGTAGGCGAAGGTTGGCCCAAAATTATAGAGTCAAATGGATATGCAGAAAATATGCAAACTTTATTAACCGACCGCCAGGAACAGAGAATGCTTAGTTTCTTAGGACGTGTTGCCTACAATTACAACCAGAAATATTTAGCAGAAGCTTCTGTTCGTAAAGACGGCTCTTCTGTGTTTGGAAGCAATGTGCGTTGGGGAACATTTCCTGCCGTTGCTTTAGGTTGGGCTTTCTCAAAAGAAGACTTTATGAAAAAACTTTGGTGGCTCAATTTTGGTAAAATCCGTGCTTCTTGGGGACGCTCCGGACAGAAGTTTGACAAAGCTTACTTAGCTCACGGAATCATGGAAGAAAGTAATACGTATTTCGGCTTTTTGGGATTAGCTCCTGCACTTATGGCAAACAATGAGTTAACTTGGGAAGAAAGTGACCAATACGATATTGGTCTTGATCTGGATATGTTTGATTATGACCTAAAGTTGAAATTTGACTACTATTACAAGTATTCCGATGCATTGCTAATGCAAATACCGGTTCCCGGAAACTTCTTTTTATCAAATAAAATGTGGAGCAATTCCTCTGCCATTTCTAACGAAGGAATTGAATTTGAAGCTACTGTAAATATCTTAAAAAAAGGAGAGTTCAAATGGACAACTAGTTTTAACATTTCACGCAACTGGAACTTATTGAGAAAGACTTTCGGAAATGTTGACCTAAAAGGGAGAGTACTCGGTCGTCCAATTTATGGAATTTATACTTATAAGGATGAAGGTATTGTACAAAAAGAATCAGAAATTCCTATTTACTACGACCAATTAGGAAAAAAGAAGCCCCTTTATTTTCAAACGGAAGACCACCCTTTGCGTGTAGGAGGACGAAAAATAAAAGACCAAAATTCTGATGGAAAAATAGACACAGATGACCTCTACTACGCAGGAAGTACACTTCCCAAGGCTTATGGTGGATTTATCAATGTCTTTCAATGGAAAAACTTCACATTAACCGCAATGATGAATTATAGTTTGGGACGAAAAGTGATAAATATGGTGAAGAATTCTGCCTTTTATTTTGATGGAACATTTAGGGCTATTACGAATGATTATAGAAATGTTACTTTTTGGCAAAAGCCCGGAGACCAAGCAGACTATCCTTCTATGGAATTTGCAGATTCCGGATATATTGGACAATTTGATGGTAACATTGATTCCAACATTGAGACTGTAAACTTCATTAGAATGAAGCAATTAAACCTTTCCTATACACTACCACAAAAATGGTTTAACAAAATAGGAATTGAAGGAGCTCGCTTATTTCTTTCGGGAGAGAATCTCTTTATCTTGTCAAATTATTCAGGAGTAGATCCTGAAATAATTGATCCTTCCACAGGAATAGATAGAGGCGAAGCCTATCCTCTCAGTAGAAAATTTACAATTGGTGCTAACATTAAATTTTAAGAGATATGAAACAGTTAAAATATATTATTTCGTTACTCATATTTTGTGTTTCGGGCGTATCGTGTGATTTGGATCTGCATCCGGAGAATGCGCTTACTTATACTAACGCTTTTGATACAGAAAGAGAGTTAAATTCAACAACTTCATCAATTCATTTATTTATGAATTTTTACATTCCTGACAATTTTCCTTTTATAGAAGCTGCCACCATTTACGATGAAAATAATGGTGGACTTCAATATAAAAATTGGAATCCCGGCTTTGTAGCAAAGGGAGGTGCTGATTGGAAAGGACTCTATGACATTATTTTTGAGTCAAATCTGTTGCTAGACAATATTGGAAAAACAGAGGGATTAACCGAAGAACGCTACAATTTTCACAGGGGACAAGCTTATTTTGCATTAGGATTATCCTATTTAGTCTTAACTCAACGCTACGGGGACTGTGTAATAACAGACGATTCAAAAACTGTCAAAGAATATGATATTTCTCCAATGATGGATGTGCTGAACAAGGCAATAGAATATGCAAAACAAGGTTATGAAATACTTCCTATCGCTTCAGAATTGAAAGATTTAAATGGTTCATCTATTACGAACAAACAATATGCCTCTAAAGGCTCCTGTACGGCATTACTGGCTCACCTTTATGCTTGGAAAGGAAGTGTAATAGATTTGTACGGCTTTTCAGGAAATTCAAATGAAGCATACGAGCAGTCCATAAAATATGCAACAGAACTAATTGAAGGTAAAGTGGGTAACTATTCTCTATGTTCCTCTCCGGAAGAATTATGCAGTTATTTATCCAACCCCTCTCTTGATAATCCTGAAGCTATATTTTCATTAACGTATGATAAGTCACGCTCTATAGGTACAGTGACTCCTAATAGAGTAGCTACACAGTTCGTTAGTTGGCCTGTTAATAAAACTAAGAGTCTGACAGAAATAATTTCTTCTCCTACGATGTACAGATTGTATAAAAGCACTGCGGAAAAACTTTATCCCGATGAGCAAGATGCCAGAAGGCGAGCCTTTTTCTATGAATTTGACAAGGAACACAACGTGTCCGGAAAAGATTATGCAATCATGTACAAGTACAAAAACGCATTACACATCCCGGATCAGTATGCCCCAAGTGGGCTAAGTTTTAGATCTCTTGATGCAGACTATACCTATTGGAGATTGGCAGACATCATACTCCTTAGAGCAGAATGTTACGCAAAATTAGGAAATGAAGGAGATGCTATTGCAGACCTTAATAGAATACGAAATCGAGCAAACGCAGCAACATTCCCTTCTGCAAATGACACAGAAGGTGTACAAAAAGCGATATTTAAAGAGAGGGAAAGAGAGTTTCTTGGAGAAAATGATGCGAGATATGTTGATGTTCTTAGAAACAACTATCTTACTACAGAATTTCAAGGTAATTTCCGAACCTTGACAAAGCAAGATATTTTAGACGGTGCGTTAGTTTTACCAGTTCCTATCGGAGCATATAAAGATACTGATGGGCGCGTTATTAATAGAAAAATTCGCCAAAAGAGTTATTGGATTCCATACTTGTAATATTAAAAAGATATGAAGAAATTAAATTATATATATTTAGGCATTGTAATCTTATTTTTAGGAATAAGTTGTACAGATGATAATTTGGTTGATACAGGAAAAGCAAATGGCAACCATCAAACGACTATGTGGGAATACTTTAAAACAGACGCTTACAATTGGAGCTTCTTGATGGAAATGGCTGAACACGCAGGCTTGAAAGATATTTTTGAAGGAACTTCCTCCTATGGAAAAAATATAACTTTTTTAGGTATTACTAATCATAGTGTTAGGCGTTATCTATTACAAAATGGTTACGAAAAAGTTACAGATATTCCCAAAGAAGATTGTAAGACTTTTATCCTGTCTTCCATTCTGGATAAAAAGATTATGTTGGAAGAATTTGTTAAAGGAAAGGCTTCCTCAGATCCTCTAAAAATAATAGGAACGGGAGGAAAGATGTATAAAACTCTTTCAGGAAAAGAACTTTGGATTTACACATTTCAGGAAGAATATAACGGAGTACCTAATACAGGTCCGGTTAAGATATACATTGTGTCTCCTACTGTTGGTACAACCACTAAAGTAGCTTCTTCCAATATTCTTACACAGACAGGAGTAGTACATTCTTTAAGTTATAATTTTACATTGGGTGATTTTTAAGAATAAAAAATAAATAAACATATGAATACAAAAAATATATATTGGAGATTTTCATTGATTTCAGCATTCATTTTGGTACTGTTTGGGATAAGTTCATGTGATAGAATACCGGTAGGATATCTACAAACAGAGGAAGCTGTTTTCATTCCGGATACAGTCTATGCATATCGTAATTTGGATCCTAACAGTGATCGAGTTTTGAATAAAGTACCTTGGACATCACTACGCATACAAGGAATATCAGGCACAAATCCTATAAATTATGAATTTCACAGTGTCAAGACAAATGACGGAGGAGACCAGACAGCTTTCTTAGAGGCTGTAAAAGACGGTGATGTTGTGGTAAAAGGAGGGATTATCCGGTTATTTCAATCGGGAGTAAAAAAGATTCCTAATGGTTCTTACACTCTCAGTCTTAAAGTATACAATGAGGGATACTCTGCCATTTTAGAGAATGCCTTTACTTTTGTTGTTAAAAATGATCAACCTTAAAACTATACTAAAAGATGGAGGCTGTTTGAAAAGACGATGGTAAGGCAATCTCAAAACTTAAATTATTGATTGAGAGATTACCTCGAAACTAAGAGTTTCCCATAATGACAACTACCAATACTTTTCTGACAGCCCATTTAATTATTATCTATTAAAAATATTAAAATGACGAAAAATAAAATTACGATATTCTTGTTGTTTGTTTTTAGTGTTCTTTCACTTCAAGCACAAGAAAAAAAAGGAATTCAGTTTTTTAAAGGCTCTTTTGAAGAAGCATTGCAAGAAGCACAAAAGCAAAACAAGCCTCTTTTTGTGGATTTCTATGCCGTATGGTGCGGTCCCTGCAAGAGAATGGAGAAAACAGTTTTTACTCAAGAAAAAGTTGGGAACTATTTCAACGAGAAATTTATCAATCTGCAACTGGACGCAGAGAAACCTAATAACATTCCTGTCGCAAAACAATATAAGGTTGGAGCATTTCCTACCATTGCATTTATAGACAAAGACGGTAAGGCTATTGCTGTAAACACAGGGGGAATGACTGCCGAGGAGCTTTTAGAAGCAGCCAAAGTGGCTGTCGGAGAAGCAATTGGTTTTTCACAGTTGTACGATATGTACAAAAAAGACAAAAAAAATCTTGAAATTCAGCAACAATTACTGTTACAAGCCCCTCGATTTTTAGCAGCACAAGAGGGAATGAATGCAGAAAAATGGGTAGTAAGAGTTGGTAAATTATACAGTTCTTACATTAAAGCGAAAAAAGGAAAATCCTTAATTAATAAACAAGATTATATAATTATCTCTTCTCTTACCGGTGATGACGAGGCTGAGAAAGAGGAAATAATAAAGTTCCTAAATGACAACCTTGATGAGTGGAAAAAGGCTGTTGGAAATGCTGTATGCTACTATATTGTAGAGAAGAACGATGCAAAGATGGAAGCATTGGCAAAAGAAGGAAATTTGGATTATAAACAATTCTTAGAAAAAATAAAAGGAGAATTCAAAAATGCTTATGAGGTATTGGCATATCAAACAATTACTCCTTATGAGAAAGCCTCCAAATATTACGACGCTTTATACAGTATTTACAATGAGAAAGATGTAGATAAATATATGAGTCTGATGACCAAATATTTTGAAAAATTAGGAAAAGATGCCACTCCTAATGACTATGGTAAGGCTGCTCAGGATTTGTATTATGCTGCGGGAGATAAACTCAAAGCAAAAGACCATGAAAAAGCAATTGCTTGGGTTGAGGTAGCCCTAAAAGAAAATACAGACATTATGAACCGAATAAATTATTTGGTTATGATAGGCGATTCTCATCGTGAGATGAAAAAATACGACATGTCAGAAAAATACTACAATCAGGCGTATGCAGAATCTTTACAGATGTCTAAGATGGAGATGATGCAACAAATGATACAAGCTACCATAATGCGTAAGCGTGCAACCTTAGAGTTATTAAGAAAATAAGCGTCGTTATGAACAGAAATATAAATTTTATCCGTAGGATTTTAGGAGTAATTGCCATAAGTATTGCTTGGGGGCATCCCCTCAATGCACAAATAGAAAATCTAAAACACGGAAAATTGGATAATGGTCTTTCGTACTACATAATGAAAGATGATAATTTCAAAGATGAAGTGCATTTCTTTCTTTATCAAAATGTAGGGGCTATTTTGGAAAATGACGACCAGAATGGACTTGCTCATTACTTAGAGCATATGGCATTCAACAGTACAAAACATTTCCCCAATGGAGTAATGAATTTCCTTAGAAAAAATGGACTTTATGGATTTGACGCCCATACAGGAACAAATGAGACGCAATATGCCGTTTATAGTGTTCCTACTACGAACAAACCATTAACTGACTCTGTCTTGCTCATTTTAAAAGACTGGTGTAACAAATACTATTGGAAACGAAAAATTACTCAAGAAATTTCAAGTAAAAGACATTCGTAAATTCTATGAACTTTGGTACAAACCCAATTTACAATGTGTAGCAATTGTGGGGGATATAGACCCCGAAATGTATGAAAAAAAGGTAAAAAACCTGTTTAGTAAAATACCTACTCCTAAACAGAAAAAAGAGCGAAAACCTATTTTCATAAAAGAAAACGCAACCCCTATTTATTACAGATTTATAGATGCTGAGAATACGAATAATTCTTTCGGGATTTATCAGCGTGTACAGCTTGACACAAATCTTACACAAGAGGATAAAATAAAACTTCGTTTATTTGAAATGATTTTCAATAAATTAACCTCTGGTCATTTAGCAATGATAAAAAATGAAGGAATTGAAGATTTTATTGGTACCTCCGTGAGTTATTCCTCATTAGTGAGAATGTATGCCCAAAATGCGTGGGATGTAGTGCCTTATGAAGGGCGTGAAAGAGATGCTTTAAAACAGATTTTGAGTGTTCGAGAGAGTATTCGTCGTCGTGGTTTTTCCGAACAAGAGTTTGAGAAAGCAAAAAAGGAAATTTATGAGAATCTAAAAGGCGTTTTGGAAAGTAAAAATTTAGGAACTCCCGATAATTATATGGAGGTTTTCAAGCAAAATTATCTGTACCAAAACCCATTACAAACTTTTCGCGATCGACTTACAGACTTAGTTGAAGATATTGTAGAACTGGAAGTTGAAGATTTGAACGAATGGGTAAAATCTTGGATGGATGATAAGAATTTAGCGTTCATCACGTATTCAAACAAGGCAGAAGAAATGAATATTTCTTTGGATGAGTTTGAAAAGATTTTAGCAGAAGTAAAGAAAGCTCCCTTGATGACTATTTCACAACCTGAGCCAATAAAACAACTTATTGACTTTGAAATAAAGCCGGGAAAAGTAATTTCAGAAAAGATGATTCCGGAGATGGAAACCGAAGAATGGCAATTAAGCAATGGAGCAAAATTGCTTTACAAACACATTCCTAATATGAGAGAAGGAATCTTTTTTGTAGGTTCTGCAATGGGAGGAAATTCTTTGGTGGAAAATGAGGATTTACCGTCATTTAGAGCAATGAAATCCTTGGTTATGCAATCCGGAGTACACAATTACAGTCGTAACCAATTGTATAACTGGATGCAAAACAAAGAGTTGGAACTCACGCTGAATGTCACAGACTACACTGATGGTTTAGGAGGAAATGCTTCCTTGAAAAATGCAGAAGATTTCTTTAAATATTTATACCTTGTATTGAATCGTCAAAACTTTAAGGAAGATATTTTAAAAAAATATGTAGAGCGTGAGAAATATTTATATAAAACTCGCAATGTAGTCGGTATGGCTGCAGCACAAGATTCTATACGAGAAGTGCTTTTCCCCTATACAGAAGCAAATCCTAAGGAAGATTTGAGTTTTTATGACCGAATGAAACATTCAAGACTTTCACCTTTATTTAATGCACGTTTTGGTAATGCTGCCCACTTTACATTTTGCCTTATTGGGGCGATGCCTAAGGAAGAAGCCAAAGTGCTTGTAGAAAAGTATATTGCTTCCCTTCCGGGTGATACTTCTTCGCCTAAAAGAACCTATAAGGTTATTGACAATTCGTCAAAAGAAAAGGAAATAACCCGTGAGTTTTTGGTGGATATAAAAGGAAATGTCGGGGAAGTAGAATTGTCTTTTTCAAATAAAAAAGAACTTTCTGAGAAAGAGCAAAAAGCAATGACCATACTCGAAGGAGTGTTGCAAAATTCCCGAGCCAAGCCTTTCTCTTAGCATTCATTTCAATACTGAAGCGAAGAAAGTTGATAAATTAAAGCAACAAGCATATCAAATACTTAAAGATGTTTCCGAGGGTAAATTCTCAGAAGATGAATTTAAGAATGTCTATGTCCAAAAAGTATTGGATGAGAAACAGGCAGCAATGATGAAGCAAAAAGGTGATGATAACAATCCTTTTAAGTGGTTGGCAATATTAAATGCCTATGCGGAGAAAGGTGAATTGCCTAATAAAGACAAAGAAGAGGTGAAAATGGAGTCTATAACGGCTTCTGATATTACTGCTGTATTAAATAAAATACTTGATGATGCTAAGCGACGAGATATTGTCGTGAAGTCAATTCCGGAAGAAAAAAGAGTGTGGAAACACTAGAATTTTTCGTCTGGCATATAATTTGAAACTGCATAATGGAAGAAAACGATACAATTTTGTTTTCTTCCATTTTAGTAAAAATTCTAATTCAAAAAATATAAATAATGAAAAAAAGTATAATCTTAACATTGTTTTTGGGAATACATCTATTTGTATTTGCCCAAATCACAAATCCGGTATCTTGGACTTTTGAAAGTAAAAAAATAAGTGCCACAGAGTACGAACTGACTTTTACTGCAAAAATAGAGGAAGGTTCTGCCCTGTATTCACAAGAGATTGGAGAAGGAGGACCTGTTCCCACAAAATTCACTTTTGAAAAGGCAAAAAATTACGAATTAGTAGGAAAAATTGTAGAGGCAAAAGAAAATAGGGAACTCATACAAGACCCTTTGTTTGAAATGGAATTAGCGAAATTTCACGACAAAGCAATTTTTTCTCAAAAGATAAAAGTAAGCGATACTAAAAGTCCTGTGAAGGGAAAAGTTACCTTTATGTCTTGCAACGGCAATAGATGTATTCCACCTAAAACCATAGACTTTAGTATTGATTTGACAAAATAGGAATATAGTTTCTCTTTGTAAGAGATAGTTCCGTGAGTTTAGAATGAAAAAAAGGAGCAAAATTTGCTCCTTTGTGGTATACTACCACTATAAATTCCACTACATTTTTTTCAAGATGTATCTTATGACCTTAAATATTATTGCAACAAGAATAACAATTAAAATAATAAAACTAAGTAAAGCCCATAAAACTGTTAATATACCTGGATTCATTTCTTTTTATTTTTATTTATTTGACTTCCATTTTATACTCTCCTGTACAAGGATCATACTCTCCTAAAATTTTCACATCTTGGGTAAATACAGTTCCTATTCCTTCCAGCATAATATTGTAATGTTGTTTAGCATTAACTTTAAAAATTATTTTATCACCAACTGTTGATGTCATAGAATTTTCGTGAGTCCAACTAGTCCAAAGATGAGCCCCTGAAAGTCCTGACTTTAAACCTCCAATATTATAATTACCATTGTTATCCCTTTTATAATTAAAAGACACAGTATAACCTGCAACAAAATACCAATCAGTTAATTTAACAAGTCCACTATTACAACCTCCATTACTACCACCATCTTCTTGCCCTCCAAAATCACACATAACCCAAGGAGGATAGTCAGAGAAATCTCCACCTGCTCAACCACCTTTCGTTTCTATCAAATTATCATAAAAATACCCATCATTAAGAAATTTACACAAATCAAAATCCTTGTTAGATTTTTTTATATTATTCTTACTACCATAATACACCTGCCCTTTTCCCTTTTTCAAAAGAGCAAAAAATCTTTTTGCTTCTTTTTTAGTTAAAGAAAGAGGAGTAATTTTAACATCTAAATCGGAATTTTCAATGTAAGTCTTGCCCAAATCACCCCCCTAACTCTTCGAGCAATATTCTTTCATCATACTTTTCATCGCTACTTTCGTTTCACGAAATAAAAAACGTCAAAATGAAAACACCCAATACAAGTATTAACTTTTTAATAATAAAACTTTTTAATAAAACATTATACCAATAAAATCCCCCTTAAAGATATATATATTTTTTTAAACAAAAAAGGACTGCCTAAAAAATCAAACAGTCCTTTTCTTATCTAAATTGTATTAAAAATTTACTTCTTAATAAATTTAAAATCCTTACCAATGTAACGAGCATTTTCACCTAATTGCTGCTCAATACGAAGTAATTGATTGTATTTTGCCATACGGTCAGAGCGTGAAGCAGAACCTGTTTTAATCAAACCGGTATTCAATGCCACTGCCAAGTCAGCAATTGTAGCATCTTCCGTCTCGCCTGAACGGTGTGAAATGATTGAAGTCATTGCGTGGCGGGTTGCCAAGTTCACAGCATCAATAGTTTCAGAAAGTGAACCAATCTGGTTTACTTTGATCAAAATTGAGTTTCCTGCTCCCTCATCAATACCACGTTGCAAACGCTTCACATTTGTTACGAACAAATCATCACCTACCAACTGTACTTTATCG
>PDWJ01008428.1_pt1 | contig 13185 bp, 13 predicted proteins | sample 1430881 | NCBI WGS metagenome assembly PDWJ01 (sample SAMN01162460, study PRJNA174530) | Oral metagenome, whole genome shotgun sequencing project. | biome: Marine environment; feature: Marine mammal; material: Swab sample of the gingival sulcus; isolation source: swab sample of gingival sulcus... | reverse complement strand
GAGGTTATTTGAATCGGAGGTATTTCCTTTTATGTCCCAAAAAAAGTTGGACGCTCCGGCTGCGATTTTCGTCGCACCACTAATGCAGGCTTCTTTCCGGACCGCGTCGGCTTTGGCGCGCATGGCCTCCACCTGCTTGCGACCCTCTTCCTTGATATTTCGCACTTCTATTTGCGCCAAACGCTTGGCTTGCTCACGGTCCTGACGAAAGGACTTCGTCATGAGAGCCGTAATTATTTCAATCGGATCACCATCGGATAAAATGCTCTGGAGCGGGTCTGGAAGGTTCGGCTTTGCTGCCTCACATGGGTCATCCACCCCTTCCACAACATGACCAGAAACGATTGCTTGACAGCCGCTAACTGCATGAATTGGCATCACACCCTCCTTGCAACGATGAGAGGCGTTGCATCTCGTATTTGAATGATTTCGCCGATCCTAGAGACAGCGCGCTGTTCTTGTTGCGCGTGATTCTCGATTTCATCAAGAAGCTCCTCAAATACGCGCATAAGATGTTGTTCTTGCAGGTTTTCCTTCTTGGCGTCAGCCTCATGCTTGAGTGCGGCTGCCTCATATTTGCCTGATTGAATATCCGCCACCCCGCCTGCCATCGTCGAGGCGCTGGAGGTTAGGGACACACCTTTCTGCACGGTCTCCACGGCGGCCCCGGCATTGGCTGCGCCAGCCGCGCCGCCAGAGCAAATCGCACCGCCTATGGTCAAACCTAAATTGAGTGTTGCGGCAAACGAATCACTCATTCCCATCTTCTGCATGAATTGGGTCTCGTCTTGCAAAACCGAGGCGGAAGACATCACCATGCCCGCGATCGCGAGAACCCCAACGGCTCCAACACCGCCCGTTCCAACGACAACAGCGGTAGCTGCGACCACTGACCCCAGCTTTCCTAACTTGTGACAAAACTTGGAGACGCCCTTCCAAAAGCCCCCTTTCTTTTTTTTCTTTCGTGCCTTTTCAAGTGCCTTTTTGAATTTTTCGAATGCTACCTTCTTCTGTTTGATGTTATATTTTACATCTTTGACATCGCACTCCTTTTGCAATTCTCTGCTTTTGGACTCCAATATGAGCAGCGCCATCAAGGGATCTCCTGAAAGAGCCGCTGGCTCAGGAAGCAGTGACGAATTGCCAAGCAATGAATCCTGCCCAGCAGATAGCGCCGCCACATTCACCGCGGCCGCACTCTGTACGTTTGCAACTGTCGTCATGATCGCGCCCTCCGCTCTGCTTCAACCAAAGCAATTAGATCGTCGTCATTCAATTGTTCAGCAACAGCACGAGCCATCTCGATGGCCTCGTCGGCTTCGCTGATGCGATCGAGCTGCCAAAACAGACGGAAGCGAGCGAGAAGACACCGCGCAGAAGGTTGCGCTGCAACAACACCTCCTCCGTAAAGCTCGAGCGCGACTTCGGTTTGGCCTAACTTTTCGTGACAAGTGCCAAGAGCCAACCAGCTGCGTTCATCCGTTGGTGCGCTGCCCAGCATCAAACGAAAAACCGTAGCGGCGTCGGTATACCGTTCTTCAGAAAGCAGCCAATGACCAACCGCATAGACCGATTCGATGGCGGTGGTCTCGTTTGTTGTGGACGGTCCCGAATGCACTGTATTGATATGTTGGTCCATGCCATCCTCACATGTTCTTAACAACCGAATCCAGGCCTTGGTTAAACTTGGACATCAAGTTGGTGGTGAGTTGAATCGCCGATTGGCGCTTAGACACGAAGGATTGGAGCTTAATCATACGAAGCTCAGCATCCCCTGAGATTCTTTCACCGAGCCGCCCGACTTCGCCCGTGGTGGCTTCCCAGGTCATAGAATTCACCTCAACCTTAACCTCACTTGGGTTCACGGGTCTGCCCTCTTTTTCTTCGAGATCCGCCCGGGCCTTTGCTGCTAGTTCCTTCAGCTCTCCGATTGCTTTATCTCTTTGCTTGATCAAATCATTTCGAATTTCTCCGTCTGGAAGCGCGTCGATGGCCTTATTGTATGCAGCCTCGCATTCGTTTATATCCTTCTCTGAAGCTGGCGGCGCGTATCCATTCAGCGTACCCTGAAGCTTGGAGAGCACATCCTTTTGGTCCACGTCACCTTGTTGTGCGGATAGTAATACGTGAATCTCCCGATCAAGGTTGTTGAGTTGGGCCTGGCAATAAAGAAGTAGCCCTTCAGCTGTTAAGTTCTGTACGCCCTCAGATGAACCAACGCCTTCGGCTTCTTTTGTTGGGCTTGTCGGATCAACGAATCTTAACGAATTTGGCGTGTTTTGTATTTGTCCCAATAGTGTCATCGTCATCGCCTTTCTGTTGGCGTCAGCCTTGGGTCAGCATCGTTGTCCAATGCCTACCTTCGCCGCCTCGTGGTTTCCAAGGTTGAGCCGGCAAACATCCTGCAACTCTTCCAACCACTCCTCAGAAACCTGCACTCTCGTCTCTCCCGCCGCTCGCAATACATCGTAAAATTCTTCAAGCTCGAGCGTCTGCTGCGCGTAGGCTTGTGCAAAGCTTCGTAGGGAGGGATCTTGTTTCGTTGGATCGTCGTTCGGTTGGGTATGCTGCACGGCTAACCTCCTGGGTGTGAGTTTGTGTTTTCTTCTTCCATTTTCCATTCGGCCGCAGGAGAAAGACGTTGCCAAAAATCGACATGCGGCCTCACCTTTTTCAAAGGTGGGAAATGACAAATCAATGACTGTTCCCCCGGGCCTCCTTGCGCCGCCGCATCAAGGCGTCACCCGGACACATGCGGGAGAGGGAGGTACGAAACGACAATGCGAAACGCTTGAGCTCCTTTCGCGAGTAGGGCAAAAGGAACAAAAAGCCTTGCCACCTATCGGCGCCAGAGGTCCATTCATGCCCCAAGCTACCCGATCCATCTATGCGCTCGCCCCCGCCAGCCAAAAGGTTCGGCTGGTGCTCCAGGTCTCCCCCAACGGATGGTCAGACGAGGAGCTTGAAAAGCTTTTTGCCGGACTTATCCCGGTGCTTGGCAATGCGGCTATCACGATCACCATCGTACTTAGCGCGAACACCGCCTTTGTCGTTCGATACGATGACAAGTCGCAACACTTTGATATCGACGAAGTCGATGTGGCAGAGGTCTTGTCTCCGGTTGAGGTTGCTGATGATCCGAGCCAACTTTTTGACTGTGCCAAGCATTGGCTCGAAAAGCTTGTGGCTGGCGCTGAACCCTTTGTGTCTGCCGCCGCGCTCCCCAAACGAGTGCCGGAAATGATGCCTTTGCTCGCTGGGGCGCAGCTGCGTGACCGGGCGGGTTCAATTGGCATTCCGAGCGATCGAGTGACCACGCCCGAGAAGCAGGATTAATCCCGCTGGGATGAAGTACCCCTGCGATCTATTTCAGCGCCACGCAGCCACGAGAGCCTCAGCAATCACTTACGGCAGTTTTATGATTATCCTCTTTTTACTGCGCAGAGGGTTGCCCACCGCGCCTCGGCCTTGCATCGCTTCTGGCAGCCCTTTGTCCGATCCATGTGGCTCTCACGCGTTTGCCATTGGGAAATGGGGACCACGCGGCCTTTCCCAGCCTTGTCGCTCCGCAACTTTGCTGCGACACTCGGCAAATCATGAAGGCAAAGTGTCCCTATTGCGCAAACAGCAAGGATCCAATCGTTGAACCTGCCACCTCCGCACCCGACGCCCCCATGGTCGTAAGTTGCGGACACTGCCGGCGCGTCTGCGCGGTCATGCCGAATACGCAAGTGCTCGTGGCTGAGATCCAAACCCTACGCCAAGAAGTGGCCGCCCTTAAACAGGCGCTTGGAACGTAGTTCGGCTCCTTTTTAAGCGTCGACCTCCAAACCTTTGGACTTCCATCATCATGGGTTAAACAGACCCGTCTGATAGCGCGCTGACCATCGCAATTCAGCCGGCATCAGCAGCGGGAATACCGCGTTGCTCAGCGCGTTTTTGGTCTCGGTCGTTTAACCAAAATAGAAAGGCGGGGAGAAAGAGCACAGCCGCAAGCACGCAGGCGATTTCACCAACAGCAGCCGAAAGGCCAAAGCTCACAATGCCGTGGTTGATGGAGATGGTGAGCGCAAGGTAACCGAGCGTGGTGGTCAGCGAGCACAGAACCACGGCACCACCTGTTTCGACAACGACTCGATAAAGTTTGTCAGGCCCCTCGATTCGGTAGCGTTGCATGAGGTTGTGCGCGTACTCGGCACCAATTCCGATGGTGATCGGGACGGTCACAAAGTTGAGGAAGTTAAGCTTGATGTCAGCGAAGTAGAGGAAAGCAAAGAGCCCCGCAATACCTCCAAGCCAAGGCAGGAACACACCCCATGCCTGACGTCGGAAGCGGAAAGCCAGAAGCAACACGAGGATGGATCCGCCTGCCGAAACAACGATGGCTTTGGGCGCATCTTCGCCGACGGTTTTGATCATATCGGCGAAAATGACAGCGTTTCCGGAGCCCTTGATCACCTCACCGGTGGGCAACTTCGTGTAGCGAAAGCTATCGGCCCATCGAATGAGGTAGTGGGCATCCCAAACGCTGAAGCCGTTCTTAGGAACGATATAGACAATGCGTCCGCGGGTCCCATCGCGTTCGCTAAAAGGGCGTGCGACCTGCTCTGGCAAGCTGGTGATGCTGATGGCTTCAATGTTGCCCTTGGGCATATGTTCATTGAGCTTGTCCCAATCAGCATCGGATAGGAACCCGCGCGTTCGTGCACGCTCAAGACGGTCGCGCATCTCCGTGACGAGCCGGATCTTCTCATCCTGGTTTTTGGGAATGAGTGAGTAAATCGAAACGACCTTTTCGAAGGGTTTGAGGTCGGCAGGTGCTGCTGCATGGCGCTTATTCAACTCCGCTTCGAGCATGGGTACCTGGTCCAAACGATCGGTCATGATCGCCATTCCGTCTTGGCCCATGCGTCCCACAACTTTGTCAACGCGAATCGACAGGGTGCCGGCGGCGGTGCGATCGGTGCGCTCGTTGCGCACATTGGCCATATCGTATTCCATGGGATCATCCGTGAGATACCGAACAGACGCGCCGATCGCGATCAGACCGAGCACGGTGCCAAGCACGGCAAGCCCTCGCGGAGACAAGCGGGCAAGCTTGGCAAAAACGACGCCGTAATATCCGCGGAAAATGCTTGGGGTGCTGGTCTTACGAAAGGATGGGAGCAAGCGTTCGCTGGCAGCAAGGATGGCAGGTAGAAAGGCGTAGGTAGCGATCCAGCATAGAATCATCCCGTAGCCACTGATGATACCGAAGTGCTTGAATCCTCGAAAGTCCGTGATGGTCAATGAGCCGTAAGCGAGCATCGCAGTGGCCGAACCTGCGAGGGTTGGCAACCAAGAATCTCGATGTGCAACCAGAATCGCTTGTGCTACGGAAGCAGATTCGTCACGGCGCGCCTCGATATAGCGCGCCATGTACATGATGCCGTAGTTGATACCATTGCCAGCGATGATGCTGACCAGAAACCCCGTTGAACTGTTCAGGTGGCCGATGGTCAAACGCGTCAGACCAAAGGTCCAGGTAAGGGCGATGAGGATCGTCGTGCCCATGGCCATGACCGTGCGCACGCGCATGAAAAAGAGCAGGACAGAAGAACTTCTTCGGATTGATCGACGCTACAATCTGTTCAACCTCGGCCCGAAAGGCGGCCTTGGCCTCTTTGCCTGACACAGGTGTGCGAATGAGAACAGCAATGAAGTTACCGTCTTTGTGCATGTAGTAGCCATCGGGATAGCGTTCGATGGCTTCTGCTTCTTTGTTGGACTTGCCGCGAATCTTTTGTTCAATCGCATCGGCTTTCAGGGGTGTGGGCTCGTCATCTTCGTCCACGAAGTCTCCGCGAGCCTTGGCCACTTCGTAATCGTAGCGCTGGATGACCTCCTCATGCGCCTTTCGTAGGTCTTCGATATCTGCATAGAGAACGCTATTTTCGGCGAAGAAGTCGCGTGTTTCCTTGACCCCATAGTCAACGGCTCCAACTTTGTTTTTGCCCAGAGCGATGAGTCGGGGAACCAGGGCATTAACAAAGCTTTTGAGAGCTTCTGGATTGGGGCCATTGAGGGTTTCCGCGACAACCGTCAATGTGGAAGCGCCCGCCAGCCGTTTGGAAACACGACGGGCTTCGATGACACTGTCTTTGTTTTCGGGAAGCAGTTCGCTGAAGCTGGATTTGAATCCCAAACCCCCAGCGCCCACGATGGCATAAACAGCTGGAACCAGCGAGAGAAGGGCGATACCGAGAAAGTGCCACGGATGTGCAGCTTGCAGCTTACCGAGGCGCTTGAATAGCTGGGGGATCTTTCGTTCGCTCATCGTCGTTCGACCTGGCGCGGATGGGAGCAAACCCCGTGCCGAACCGTATACCCACATACACCGACCAATTACGCTGGCAAGTGATTCGCGAGCCAAGGAATCGGGCGAGGGGGCACCATTCCAATGAAAACACAGCTTCGCAAACGCGATGATACAGTGTGAATCTACGGCCCACCCATCCCAGAATCATGCACCTGACTGATAGCGTCAGACCTGCTTGAGTTTCCATTCATTTTCGACGTGTTTCGGTGTCGGTAGCCGAACAAAGCAATCTTGGCTAGGGAGGTGTGGATGGCGAAATCTCGCAAACGTAGCATTTACCCCATCCTGCTGATCGTGCTCATCAACGGGTTGGTGATGGCAGGGGCGGTGGTCCCTCTGGTGTACTATGGCTTTGATAGTGGCCCTCCGGTAGACTTGGCCGCGGCTGGATGGGCTGGGTGGGCCGCGTTGTTGGCAGGGGGTGTGGGCACGGCTATTTTGGTGGTCGGTGGCGTGATTTTACGCGCCATCCCCAAGATTCCAGCCCTTGTCATGGCTGTTTTTCCAGCGACCGTGACAAGCATTGGGTTGATAGGCGCCCAACTAGGCGCAAGGGTCGTGCTTGGAGTTTTGGGCAGCGCAGAACCGAGCGAAAAGGCACGATTGGTTGGCGTTGGCATGTCCGATGCCCTCAATGCATCGGTCATCGCAACCTATGTTGCAGCGGCATTGATGATGGGTGGCTCATTGACAATCGCGCTGCGCCACTGGCCTTCTCGAAGCTCGCTCAGTTCGGGGGGCAAGTTGGGCTTGATGGGCGGTGCATTCATTCTCGTTGGCATGATTGTCGGCTCCCTTTTCTGGCAGCCGCTTCGAGGCCTGGGCATGATACCGTGGATCACAACTTTTGTGGGCCTTGCAGCCATCGCCATGGCAGCCCATGCCATCCGAAACGACCCCACAGAGAAAGCAAACGTGCAAGCAGCGGGGGAGCTTTGGGTCACCATGTTACTTTCGGTTGGAGCCTTGGTTTTGGTCTGTTCGGCGAGTCATACAAGCGTGTTGATGAGCGGTTTGGCAGCATTCAAGTCAACCCAAGGCGCACCAAACATCCAGGCGATGACGCAATCATGGACTGCGGCGGAGCCGGCTCTGTACGCCGGCGCGCTATACGCAATCCCCTTATTATTTTCTTCCGTTGCCTCGATGCTCAGCCGCGGGTCTTTGGGTTCGTGGGGCATGCGCAATGCAGGAGCCAGCATCCTCGTTGTGCCATTTTTTTTCATAACCCCCTCTGCACTTCAATACGCGCAGACTTGGTGGGTAGCCAACCAAGTCAGCAAGTACATAAATTGCTCAGCTTCGGTCAATGCGAACGCAGACTTGACGCTCCCGACCGTGGTGTCAGCGCAGTCTTGTTGTCCAACCCATGCCCTTGAAGTTGGCCGATCCAGCATCCATTTAGCTGGAAAAAAAATCGGCTCGACAAAACAATTAGGCACCCAAAAGGGATGTGCTCAAGTGGCAAGAGCCGTGGAAGGCACGCCGGGTCCCGTCAGTGTCGCGGTCGATCAAACTGTGAGTTATCAGCGGGTGGCCTGCCTTGTTGATGCGCTTGGGACCACCCGATCCTTTGCTCATGCAACGGCAGCATTTGCGAAAAAAAATCCCCAGTCAACCCTCGGCCGAAACGGCCCTATCGTCCATTGGGTTGCCAAGGAACCAAGCCACGTGATGAGCCATGCAAGGGCGCCTTTTGACCAGGTGGGTGTTCGCTATGGTGCGCTAACTGCCTATGGGCCGTGCGCGGGCGGATGGGACGAGAAAATGGCGCGCCTTCATCTTTTCGAAGGCGGTTGGGAGTATCAGCGCGGACCCAGATCCCCTAAAATACGTTTCGAGGGCTCTTCCGAAGAGGGAATCGAACGGCTCAAGCGCGCGCTTGGCGTCAACATGCGCTCCCAAGTATTGGTGATAAGTGCAGAAGGAAATGTGCTGTTTGGCACGATGGCGCTTTACATGAGCCAGTTTAAGGTGCCGCAACTCGCTGCGCCAAACTTTGGTGAATCACGCGCTGGTGAAGTTGATGCTGATGCTCGGCCATCCGGGGATGGGGGTGAGGCAAACTCTGCGAGCCCGGCCACTTCATCGGTTTCTTCGGGTGCCAATGATCTGACCGCATTGCCTTCGGCCGCAGAATCCGCCTCCAAGAATCCGTAGCCGTCTCGCTTGGTCCACCCCCGCGCCCGCACCGTGGCAAACGCTAAGATAATAAGCTAAACAGAGCACTTGATTTTAGCTCTTGCTGCGGGTAGCGCGTTGGAAGCACAAGGTGCAGACCAATTGCCCGGGTCATTAGCCTAAGTGATGTCAACGAAAAAAAAAAAGACAGCGTGGTCGGACCGGCTGTGGTTGGCGCCAATCGTTGTTGTTCTGGCCTATTCTCTTGTCGTCTTCGCGCTTGGAGATCTGCGCCTGGAGCACGGATTTGCGGCTGTGATTGTCCTTGGTCTGGGAGTGATTGGTGGCAAAGCGCGTAAGTTTCTAGTCGACATGATGCCTTACCTGGTGTTGGCAGTGGGCTACGATCTAGTTCGTTATGTGACACAGTTGTTTGTTGAATCCGATGATGTGTTGGGATGCCGTCTACGAAACGCTGAGCTCGCGCTGTTTTCTGTTGGCTCGAACCTCACTGCCCAGGATTACTTCGCCGCTCACCACTTTGCGATGTTCGACTTGTTGGCAGCCATTCCCTACTTTGGTTTCATCTACATTGCATTCGGTTATGCTGGTTACCTTTTCTTTGTCGACCGACGTCGGATGAGTCATTACCTCTGGTCTCTCACGGCAGCCAACTACATCGCGTTTGCGATGTGGGTGATCGTCCCTGCGGCCCCGCCGTGGTATCTTCGTGCTCATGGTTGTGAGATTGACCTGGCTGCGCTTCCGAGCGCTGCGGGATTGCTTCGCGTTGACGAACTTTTAGGAATCTCTTATTTTGAATCGTTTTATTCTCGTTCTTCTTCGGTATTTGGGGCGCTTCCCTCAATGCATTGCGCTTTCCCCGTGCTGGGACTTCTCACGGCCTGGAAGGCAACCACATGGAAGACGCGATGGATCCATATTTTATATGCATCAATGATGGCGCTCGCTGCCGTCTATCTTGACCACCATTGGATTATCGATGCAATCGCTGGATGGATTGTTGCGATTGTTTCTGTGGCTTTCGTGGGTTGGGTGATTCGAAAACGAGACGCATTCATTTCTACCCAGAAGGGTGTACCTCTCGCAAGCCTTCCTGGTCAGTGACAAGACGCTGGTCCTGAATGTTCCGGGTCGCCGACTTTACCGCAACGTCATTGGGGGATGCCTTGGCACGCAAGTCGGGTTGCTGGGCGGAACGTTTGCAAGCTTCCTCTTTTCCGGATTCATGTTTGCCCCACTTCCCATCGTTGAACGGTGGCTGTTGCACAGAAGCCTGTGGTGGATGCGCCAAAGTACGTGTGGCGCGACGTTGGCAAGCACCCGCATGATACTTGCGTTTCTTGCGCTTCCGATGCGCTTTGGGCACGGCTGCCCCCATCTTGGTGCACCACATTGTGTTGAGCAACGAAGACGCTGGACGCAGGGCTGGACACCTATGTGAACACCTATGCGCCTTTAGAACCCTCAGAAGTCACGTTGGAACCTACCTTATCTGGTGTTGTTCTCGTTCCACGGCTCGAAACATCAAGCATATTTGGGCTATGCGCAGCCCAGCTGACCCTCCAAGGCATCATCGGAATAACGCGATCGCCACAGCGTACATCAGCCGTAGCTTGGTTGGCTTTGGGTGCGCTCTTGCTGCCAGCTGGGCTTCCCAACGGCCCTTTTCGCTCTCAGGGCCGCTTATCATGAAAATATCATTCACCATGCGTGCAACCAATCGCCACATCTGGTCGATGGGGTCTGCACAAAAAAAAGTCAAATCCATTCGAATTGACCTGGTTAGGCAAAGGTGGGACGTCGCCGTTCGCTCGACAGTTGGAGGAAGGGGATGTCTTACGAAGCAGGTCACGCGCTTCCGAACTTCACAGACATCTTGCCCTGGCAACGCGCATAGGTCAGCATGCGCGCCGTGCTGGCCGGGGTTGCCGGCAAAACCGTAGCTTTTCCGAGAGGATTTTCATGGCGCTAGGACATCCCAAAGGCCTATTCCCACTCTTTTTTACAGAAATGTGGGAGCGGTTGGCCTTCTACACCATGCTCGGCGTGCTTCTGCTCTACGCCACCGACACGGAACGTGGCGGCTTGGGTCTACCAGCAGCAGAAGGCAACGAGATCTACGGTCTCTATCTTGCCTTTGTTTACTTCACGCCGTTCCTTGGCGGCATGTTGGCCGACCGATTCTTGGGTTACCGAAAGGCTGTCTTGCTCGGCGGGTTAATGATGGCTGGCGGTTTGTTCCTGATGAGCGTGCCGGGCTTCACACCCTTTGTCTCTGGCTTGGCTCTTTTGATCATAGGCAACGGCTTCTTCAAGCCGAATATCTCCGTGATGGTTGGTAACCTCTACGAACCAGGTGATGCCAAACGTGATGCGGGGTTCAACATCTTCTACATGGGCATCAATATTGGTGCCTTTGTCGCCAATCTGCTCGCCGCCAGTGTACGCAACGAGTTCGGATGGCTGTGGACCTTCCGAGTTGCCGGCATTGGCATCCTCATGGGTTTGATCATCATGGGTTTCAACTGGAAGGTGCTTGGCCTCGCAGACAGAAAACCCAAACGGAGCGAAGGCGATACCGGCTTCAAGGACATTGCTCTAAAGATTCTCTTGCCCGCCTTTACGGTAGGCATCCTCGCCTACTTTCTTGCCTCAGCCTACCTGCCTGAGGGTTTTGGAATGCGTCCTGCCGTGGTTGGCTTCATGGCAGGCGCCGTACCGATCATCATCTTCTTCGTACGACTTGGTCTCACCGCCGGTCCTGACGAGCGACCTGGTCTGCTTGCTCTGCTTCCCGTATTTGTTGCTGGCGGCACGTTTTTCATGATCCTGCACCTCAACGGTAGCGCCATGACCCAATGGGCGCGCGACAACACGGCGCGTGACAACAACTACGCCCCCGCAACCTTCGTTCAGGAAGGTTTGCCCAGTTACTATGCCAACGCGGCAGAAGATGTTCCCCGACCGCACCCCGACACGCTCCTGGTGGTCGACGACGCAAACGTGGCGCGCATGTATGGTCAACAGCGGCTCGATGAAAAGTCAGTTGCCAAGATCGCCGCGCTGCCTGGCGTTGAGGTTACCGATGTCCCCCAAAATTCGAAAGACAAGCTTCTGCAGGCTCGTTCGAGCAAAGTCTACGCCGACGGTGTAGTCACGGTGAGAGAGGGAAGAGACAGCCATGGTGCCAAGACGGTCAGGGTGGAAATTCCTGATGGCGCAAAGGCGATCAAACGAGTCGCTTTTATGAAGACCACCCAAGATGGAAAAAAGCTGCCAACTTATGTGGTCGACGGGCAAGCCAAGAGCGCGATTTACGATCTGTACAAGAAACGTTTCAACAAGGATCCGAAGCTGTTGCCCCCAGGTGAATTCGTTCGGGTGATCAACCCTGAAATCTATCAGTCCTTCAACCCGCTCTTCGTGATCACCCTTACACCGCTAGTTGTTGCGTTCTTTTCATTCATGGCGCGCAAGAAGCGGCCCATTTCCACCGCACGTAAGATCTTCATGGGTCTTGGATTTACGACCTTTGCGCTTCTGCTCATGGCAGTGGCTGGATTCTTGTCTGACAACGGTGCAAACAAGGTCTCGTGGATCTGGCTCGCAGGATTTTACGCGATCGTGACGATCGGCGAGCTTCATCTTTCCCCGATGGGACTGTCCTTGGTTACCAAGCTGTCCCCCAAGCGGCTCGTAGGACTAACCATGGGTGGATGGTTTTTGGCAACTGCCTTCGGCAATAACTTCTCTGGGTTCTTTGGTGGAATTCAGGGGCAGATGTCTCCCGCCAACTTCTTCCTCCTGCTCGCGGGCCTCGCCGGTCTCGCCTCCCTCTTCATCTTCCTGCTCCTGCCCAAACTCGACGCAACAATCAAAGAATACGGCGCCTAGCTAGCAGGTGTTTCGACGAAATCCATCAAGCTGAGGTAACGATTCCACACTTAGGTGCGCTTGTTTTCACGAAGGCGGATGCGTCTAGGGCGCTCTAGCCCTACGAGCGGGCGTGCGTGACCTCGGAAACAACGTCGCCGAACTTGGTCAGCTTTCGATTCTCTCTGTTTCATCTCACCTCTGCGTATACATCGTCTTCAAGGAAAGCGACGATGCGCGCCAGGCAGGATTGGCAACGCAAGCTGCGGTCATCGCAAAACGGGGTGAGGATCAAGTGGTGATTGCACTGGCCGCCCTGATGGAAAGCTCGCTCTTGTCGTGATGTCCTTCCTTAGCGGTCTTGGTCGCCCTACTCTTCGCTCGGTGCAAAGAGTCCGACATCAAGCTGACGTAACCCGCACAATCGATTCAGGCGATAAGTCGCCATCAAGCTGCTCGATGACCTCGTCAGCTGGGCTTTGGCCTTTGTAAACAAGTTTTCCAAGCGCAAGAAGGTGCCTTGCTTCGGTCTTCCCTTGGTCGTCACGTAGGTCACGTCGGACCAGGCCATCGTTGGCGATGGTGAATACTCTTTCGGCCCAATGCGCCACAGGCTTTCCTTCGAAGAGGGCGGTCATGCCATCGCGCCCCAAGGTCTTTCGAAGTTCGGTCACGCGCTCATAGGTCCAGTCCTGGGTTAGCTCTTCAGCTTGCGCAAGCGCCTTCTCGTCGTAGTAGATGCCTGTCCACAGGGCTGGCAATGCAGCAACGTAGCGGCTGGGGACAGAGTCTGCTCCACGAACCTCGAT
>PDWJ01004104.1_pt1 | contig 13188 bp, 14 predicted proteins | sample 1430881 | NCBI WGS metagenome assembly PDWJ01 (sample SAMN01162460, study PRJNA174530) | Oral metagenome, whole genome shotgun sequencing project. | biome: Marine environment; feature: Marine mammal; material: Swab sample of the gingival sulcus; isolation source: swab sample of gingival sulcus... | reverse complement strand
CCTCACCGAGGTCCGCCACCAGCGCGCCCGCCGCGACGAGGCCCGCGCCGCCGCCGCGCTCGGCCGCAGCCGTGAGGCCCTCGCCGCCCACGAGGCGCAGCCCGATCCCGTCCAGAGCGTCGAGGGCAAGGCCGTCAAGGCCGCCTGGCTGGAGACCATCGTCACCTCGCGCAACGTCGCTCACGATGCCCGCGCCGGCCTCGAGCGCGACGTCATCGCGGCCCACATCCAGCTGGACGCCGCGCGCCTCAAGCGCCGCGAGTCAGGCCGCGCCTGGGGTCGCACCGAGCGCTACCTGCAGATCGAGCGCACCACCCGCGCCGAGGCCTTCGAGCGCGCCGAAGACCTCACCCAGGACGACTTCAACCTCAACCGCTACGGCGAGCGCACGAGGAGCAACCCCCGATGATCGCCCCGATCCGCCGACTCTCCCTGGCACCGCTCTTGGCCGTCGCCCTCACCGCCGCCCCCCCCGCGCCGCGCGCCCTGGCCGCCGACGGCGTCGAGCAGGCCCTGCGAACGGCCCTCGTCGACACCTTGCGCGAGCGGCACCGCCTGGGCTCCGACGCCCGCCTCGACATCGAGGAGCTCCAGGCCGCGCGCCGCGGCGCCCTCGCCGGCGCCTCCGCGGTGGTCGCCCTCGACGTGCCCCGGCGCAGCAGCGTCGACGGCCCCATCACCTTCCGCGCCACCGTCCGACACCCGTCCCGCGGCGTCGAGAAGGTCTGGGTCCGCGCCCGCGTGGCCGCCCTGCTTCCCACCGTCGTCGCCCGCCACGACGTCCCCCGCGGCGCCCAGCTCACCCTCGACGACCTCGAGCTGGCCCAGCGACCCGATCGCCCCGGCCGCGTCGCCGACGCCGCCCTCGCCGTCGGTCGCCTCACCCGCCGCGCCCTGCGCGAGGGCGACGCCGTCGACGGCGAGCTCCTGCGCCTGCCCGCGGTGGTGCGCCGTGGCGACAGCGTCGCGGTGGTCGTCCGCGGGCGCGGCTTCAGCATCAAGACCCGCGCCACCGCCCTCGGCGGCGGCGGCGTCGGCGCCGAGGTGACCGTGCGGGTCAACCGCAACAACCGCCTCGTGGCCACGCGCATCGTCGCGCCCGGCGAAGTGGAGGTGCTGCCGTGAGAGCCCGCGTGATCCTGGCGCCGATCCTCGCCGCGGTGGCGCTGACCGCCTCCGTCGGCGGCGCCCACGCCAGCCGCCTCAAGGACATCGGTCACTTCGACGGCGTCCGCGCCAACTTCCTGTCCGGCTTCGGCGTCGTCGTCGGCCTCCCCGGGACCGGCGACAGCCAGCGCTCGGCCTTCACGCCCCAAGCCCTCGAGTCGATGCTGTCCCGCACCAGCGTGCGCGTCGACCGGTCTCTTTTGACCCTGCGCAACGCCGCGGCCGTCATGGTCACCGCGGAGCTGCCGCCCTTCGCCCAGCCGGGCGCGTCGATCGACGTCACCGTGAGCTCCGTCGGCGACGCCCGCAGCCTCAGCGGCGGGACGCTGCTGCTGACGGCGCTGTCGCCAGGCGGGGGGAACAAGGTCTTCGCCTTCGCCCAGGGGCCCCTCAAGGTCGGCAGCTCCGCCCACCCGGGCGGCGCCTCGCGCTCGAGCGGGCGCGACGCGACCAACGTCGGCCGGATCATCGGCGGCGCGCGCGTGGAGCTCGCCGTCCCCATCCAGCTCGGCGAGGACGGCCTGCTGATGTTCCGCATCAACCGGCCCGACTTCGGCACCGCCACGAACATCGCCGAGGCGGTCAACACGGCGGCGTCGACCTTCGGCGGCGGCGCCGACACCGCCCAGGTCATCGACGCCGGGACCGTGTCCATCCAGATGCCCGACGCCTACACCGCCGGCGTGGCGAGCTTCATCGGCGAGATCGAGCGGCTCCCCGTCGTCCCCGACCAGATCGCCAAGGTCGTCGTCAACAAGCAGACGGGCGCCGTCGTCATGGGCAGCGCCGTGCGCCTGTCCGAGGCCGCGATCGCCTACGAGGGCCTCACCCTAGAGATCTTCAACCCCGAGGCGAACGCCGGGCCGCCCAAGGACACCCTCAAGCTGGTGCCCGAGGCCTCGACCCTCGCCGATGTGGTCACGGGCCTCAACGCCCTCGGCCTCACCGCGAGCGAGCTCGTCGACGTCCTCGAGGCCATGGCCGCGGCCGGCGCCATCCAGGGCCGCCTGGAGGTGCAGTGATTGCCCTCGACTTCGGCCTCGAGGCGGGCCTCGCCGTCCAACAGCTCTGCGTGGAGCGGGCTCGGTCCGCGGCGCGCGGGGTGGGGCAGGGCGAGGCAGAGGGCGCGGAGCTCGCGGCCGCGCGCCAGTTCGAGGCGCTGCTGCTCGAGGAGATGGTCGAGGCGATGCGCAAGACCGTCCCCAAGACCCGCGAGGACCTACCTGGGCAGGCGCTCCTGGACGGCATGCAGGACCGGGCGCTGGCCGACCACTTGGCGGTCACCGGAGGGATCGGCCTCGCCGATCTGATCGTGAACAGCGGCACGCCGGCCCGTCGGGTCGCACCTCTATCCGTCGAGGCCGCCTTGCTCGCGCCCCCACACACCCTCGAAGACGGCGACCTCTTCGCGCCCGACGGACTCGAGCCCGTCGCGCCGATGGGGCCCGCCGACGGGCGGCCGCTCCGCGACCAGCTGCCGCCCGAGACCGACCCGTGGCTGCAGGCGCCGGATGCGGGCGAGCAGCTGCGGCGCCTCATCCTCGATGGCGCGGCGAAGACCTCGGCCTGGCGCGGCGGAGCTGAAAACCAATAGTATGATTTAAGGGTGCTCCCCTGGCCCACGTTGCCAGGGATGACAGAGGCCCTGGAGGGGGACCAGATGGACCCGACGAGACCAGTCGACAGCAAGCTCATCAGAGAGCCAGGGCGCAAGCCCATCGGGCGTGTCAGCAAGGTCAACGACGCCACCACGGCGGCCGCCAAGGGGAGCCAGGACGCGACCCAGGTCGCCGACAGCGTCGCCACCGCTCAGCGCGCCATCGCGGCCGGCAAGGCCGAGGCCAAGTCCGTGGACTCCGCGCGCCTCGAGGAGCTGCGCGAGCAGGTGTCCAGCGGGCGCTACCACGTCGACGCCGAAGCGCTCGCCGATCGCATCCTCGACGACGCCCTCGGCAGCGAGGACGACGGTTGATGGAGTCGATGGTCACCGCGCTGTGTGCCGCGCTCGAGGGGCACATCGAGGTGTTGAGGGCGCTCGTCAGAGCGTCTCAGCGCCAGCAGCGGGCCATCATCGGTTTTCGTACCGCCATGGACGAAGTACACGCGTCGGCCGAGCAGGTCGCCTCGACCAACGCTGAGATCCTCGACCTCAAGGCCGCCCTCGGCGAGCGCCACCACGAGGTGCAGCTGCTCGTGCAGGCCGCCTGCCAGCGCTTGGAGCTCGACCCCGACAACGCTGGCCTCAGCGACATCGTCGCGACGCTCGATCCCGAGCTCCGCGAGCCGCTCAGCCTCCAGATGAGCTGCGTGCGCTCCCTCGTCGAGGCCCTCGACGAGCTGCAGCGCCTCAACCAAGCCCACGCCCAGCGCGGGCTGCAGCTGCTGCACGCCTGGATGAGCCTCTTGTCCGGCGACGGCGGCCGCAGCTCGGCCCAGACCTACACGCAGCGCGGCCGGCGCCGCTTGTCCAAGAAGGACATGGCGGCCTCGCTGCTCATCAGCGCGTAGCGGAGCGCCCACCGTGCCGACCATCCAGCACATCCTCTCCGTTGCGCAGTCGAGCTTGCAGGCGAGCCAGTCGGCCGTCGCCGTCGCGAACAACAACATCTCGAACGTCAACACGCCCGGCTGGGCGCGCGAAGTCCTCCCTCTCCAAGCGGCGCTCGGCAACATGGGCGTCGCCACCAGCGACCCGACCGCCCTGCGCAACGCGCTGCTCGAGCGGAGCCTCGGCGCGACCTCGGGGCGCTTGGGTTTCTTCCAAACTCAGGTCGACCACCTCAGCCAGCTCGAGGCGGCGACCAATGACCTCGACGGCAACGGCCTCGGCGTCGCCCTCGCCGACTTCGGCGCGGCCCTCGCCAACGCCTCCGCCAACCCCGGAGGCTCCGTGGAGCGCGACCAGATCCTGCAGGCCGCCCGGACCCTGTCGGGTGCCTTCAAGACCACCCGCAGCCAGCTCGATCAGGGCCGCGAGGCGGCGCTGGCCGACGCCGAGGCGCTCGCCTCCCGGGCCAACGCCTTGGCCGCCGAGATCGCCGAGCTCAACACACGCATCCAGGCGACCGCCGGCTCCGACGCCAACGGGCTCGTCGCCCGGCGCTCGGATCTGGTCGGGCAGCTGAGCTCCCTCGTCGGCGTCCACTCGGTGCGGCGCAGCGACGGCAGCGTCCACCTCGAGACCGCCGGCGGGCGCCCCCTCGTCGAGGCGGGCTTCGCCTCGAGGCTGCGCGTCCAGGTCAACGGCGATGTGCCGGAGATCGTCGTCGAAAAGGCGCAGGGCCAGGTCCTCGAGATGATCGGCGAGATCGGCGGCGAGATCGGCGGGGCCCTCGAGGTCTACAGCGACAGGGTCACGCCCACCGTCGACAAGCTCGACGAGATGGCCTACGCCTTCATGGAGGCTTTCAACTCCGTCCACGAGGCGGGGTTCAACCTGAACGGCGGCACGGGGCTTCAATTCTTCGACCTGCCCGACGCCGTCGAGGGCGCGGCCGCCGCCTTGAACCTGTCGCCTGACGTCGACGGCTTCCCCGAGCACATCGCCGGCTCGGCGGATCTCGGTGGCGTGCCCGGCAGCAACGCGAACCTCCTCGCGCTCGAGGCGCTGATCGACCAGGACGGGGTCCTGCCGAGCGGTCAGTCCGTCGAGGGCGCCTGGAACCTGATCGTCGATGACTTCGCCTACGGGCTCGTACGCGCCAGGGCGGGCGTCGCCCTCGAGACCGAGTCCCTGGAGATGATCAGCAACATGCTCGCCTCGGAGACGGGCGTGAACATCGACGAGGAGCTCATCAAGGTCACCCAGGCGAACGCGGCCCTGGAGGCGTCGAGCACCGTGATCAAAGAAGTCCAGACGATGACCAACACCATCTTGGGTCTTGTGAGCTGAGTGAGGCGGCGATGAGGGTCAGCCAGACGTTGCTCAACAACCTCGTGATGCAGAAGACCGCGCGCGCCCAGCGCGGGCTGGTGGAGGCGTCGAGCAAGCTGAGCGCCCGGTCACGCGTGATGCGACCGAGCGACGACCCCGTCGGCGCCTCGCGCCTGCGGCGGCTCCAGCGGAGCGAGGCGCGCCTTTCGACCCTCGGCTACAACCGGCAGACCGTCCGTGGGGACCTCGAAGGCGCCGAGACGCTCTTGGAGAGCATCCATAACCAGATCGTCCGCGCCCAAGAGCTGGCGATGCAGATGAGCAACGACAGCATGAATGAGGCCGATCGCGCGGCCGCGGGGCGCGAGGTCGAGCTCATGTTCGACCAGGTGATCGGCCTCGCGAATCGCCGCCAGAGCGGGAACAACTACCTCTTTGGCGGCCTGCGCGACGACACGCCGGCCCTGGCCGCTGACGGCACCTACCTGGGCAACGACCTCAACCGCGTCGTCGAGGTCGCCCCGGGCATCGAGATCGAGGCCACCCTCACGGGGACCGAGGCCTTTGGCGACGGCATGTCCGTCCTGCAGACCATCTCGAGCCTCGCCGAGGCCCTCAACGACCCGGACAATACGGGTGAGGACATCGGCGCCTTCCTCGGCGAGCTCAACGACGCCCGCAATACCATCTCCCTCGCTCGCACCGAGGTGGGGACACGCCTGTCCCGGCTGGACGAGCTCGATGAGCTCTCGGCGGATCTCGCCACGTCGATCGAGCTCGACAAGGCCGACGTCGAGGCCGTCGACTTTGCCGCCGGCGCCGCCGAGTTCGCTGCAGCGCAGGTCGCCCTCAATGCGGTCATCGACACCTCGCGCACGATGCTGGACTACGGCTCTGGGTCCTGGTTGAGGTAGCGTCGCGCCCACGCAGGGCTGCGCAGCAACACGAAGCGCCCCCCAGTCGATGTGGCCGGGGGGCGCGCTGCGTTCCGGCGTGCCGCCTGGGCGCCAGCGGGAGCGACCGGCCATCGAGGCACCGGCGCAGCGCTCGTCGGTGCTTTTTTTTTGGCACGTCGGAGACCGCAGGTTGACGCGATGGGGTTCCGAGTTCTTTGAAATTCATGGGGGTTAACCGATTGGGCAAGAAAGTTGTCCGATCGGTTTAATTTTCGTCAAGAGCTTTCTCGTCTCTGCCGCTTAAGAAATACAGAGGCAAGAGAGAGACCCGAAAGGCCACCGTGGGGGGAACACGGAACCGGGGCCGCCGGGGAGCCTGAAGACGATGACCCGAGGGGGGGTGCACAGCTATGCCTATCAACATCAACACCAACGTTGCTTCGCTCAGCGTCCAGCAGACGCTTGGGACCTCAGGCCGCGGGATGGCCCAGTCCATCAAGCGGCTCTCCTCGGGCATGCGCATCAACTCAGCGGCTGACGACGCCGCCGGCCTCGCCGTCAGCGAGGGCTTGCGGGCGCAGGTCAAGGGCTTCCAGCAGGCCTCGCGCAACGCCAACCAGGCCGTCGCCATGCTGCAGACCGCGGACAGCGCCCAGCAGTCCATCTCCGATACGCTCGTTCGTATGCGGGAGCTCGCGGTCCAGGCCGCCTCCGACGGCATCACCGACACCGAGCGCGGCTACATCAACACCGAGTTTTCGTCGCTCTCGAGCGAGATCACCCGGATCTCGGACGTCACCGAGTACAACGGCCAGAAGCTCCTCGACGGCACCGCCGGCGATTCGGGAACGCTCACCTTCCAGGTCGGCGTCCGCAACACCGCCAACGACCGCATCACGGTCAGCCTCGCCGACACCGACGCCACGGCGCTGTCGGTCAACGCGGCCACGGTGGACTCCCTGGCCAACGCTCAAGCGGCCATCGACTCCATCGACACCGCCCTCGGGACGCTGTCGACCCAGCGCGCCAACACCGGCGCCGCGATGAACACGCTCAGCCAGGCGATCGACAACATCGGCGCCACCATGGAGAACCTCGGCATCGCCAACGGCCAGATCCGCGACGTGGACGTGGCCAGTGAGAGCGCCGAGTTCTCGAAGAACCAGGTGCTGCAGCAGGCGGGCGTCTCGATGCTCGCCCAGGCGAACGCGTCGCCGCAGTTTGCCCTGAGGCTGCTCGGCTAGAGCACACCGGAAACGGCGGGGAGGCCGCTAGAGGGGCTGGAGCGCGGGGGGGCGCTCTGGCCCCTCTCCTTTTTTTGATCGACCGGTTTAACATCCCGGGCGCCGCGCCCGTTGCCGGAGATGGAGCACGAACAGGGACAGCTCGTGACTCCTCCTTCCTAGGGAAGTGGATGCGCCAAGTGCGTGTCCTCCGGCTCGCCGAGACCGAAGGCACCGGTGTCGCGGTGGGGCGGAGATGACCCGCGAAAGGCGTCGGGCAGTGGGAGCCGGCGCCTTTCCCTCTCCCTGACAGTGCCTGTCACATAAGCGAGTTAGCGAGGCCCCGATCGGAGACGATCGGGGTTTTTGGTTTGAAAGTCTTTTGAAAACATGGCCTTGCGGAAAGAAAAAATTTCAGGTTCGGGCGCCGGTTCCCGTTGCGGTGGGTGAAGGCCGAAGAACCCGAGGATGAACAGGGAAGACGGGTCGAGGCCGAGCCGAAGTGACACCGACTCCAGGCGTCACGGCGGAACCCGTTTGCCCAAGCTTGCCAGAGGAGCACAACCTCATGATGAACATCAACACCAACGCCGGTTCGATCGCGGTCCAGAACACCCTGCGGTCCTCCAACGTCGCGATGCAGGACTCGATCTCGCGCCTGTCGAGCGGCATGCGCATCAACTCCGCCTCCGATGACGCCGCCGGCTTGGCTGTGAGCGAGGGTTTGCGCGCCCAGACCCGCGGCTTTCAGCAGGCCGCCCGCAACGCCAACGAGGGCGTCGCGATGCTACAGACCGCGGACAGCGCCTACCAGACCATCTCCGACACCCTCATCCGGATGCGCGAGCTGGCCGTCCAGTCGGCCTCGGACGGCCTGACCGACACCGAGCGCGCCTACGTCAACACCGAGTTCACGCAGCTGTCGAGCGAGATCACGCGCATCTCGGACGTCACCGAGTACAACGGCCAGAACCTGCTCGACGGGACCGCCGGCGACTCCGGCACCCTGACCTACCAGGTCGGCACCCGCAACACCGCCAACGACCGCGTCACCATCGCCCTGGCGGACACCGACGCGGCCGCCCTGGGCGTCGACTCCTCCACGGTGGACTCGCTGGCCAACGCCCAGACCGCCATCGATACGATCGACGCGGCCCTGGACACGCTCAACACCCGGCGGTCGACCCTGGGCGCCACGGTCAACCAGCTCACCCAGGCCGTCGACAACCTCGGCACCACGGTCGAGAACCTCGGCATCGCCAACGGCCAGATCCGCGACGTGGACGTGGCCAGCGAGAGCGCGAACTTCTCCAAGGCCCAGGTGCTCCAGCAGGCCGGTGTCTCGATGCTCGCCCAGGCGAACTCGACGCCGCAGCTCGCGCTGAAGCTCCTCGGCTAGTCCCGATGAGTTGAGGGCTCGCCGGCCGGGGGGCGGCGAGCCTGGTGGTCACCGGCGAAGAGGATGAACGGCGCTCGGCAGGCGAGCACACCGACATCGGCCCCGCGAGGCCTTGAAGGCCGCCCGGTCGCCCCGCGGGCGCGCAAGACCAAGCTCGGCGCGCTCGCGGGCCGGCAGCAGCCGCCCACCTCCTACGCCTCACACCACCCGCCTCGCGCGCAAGCTCCAAAGGGGGAGGTCACGACATGACCATCAACTTCGGCGGCATCAGCTCCGGCATGGACACTCAGGCGATCGTCGACGCGATGGTCGCCGTCCAGCAGCAGCCGATCCACCGCATCGAGGAGCGGCGCGCGGGCTTCGAGACCCAGATCTCGGACATCGGCAAGGTCAAGTCGGCCCTGAGCGAGCTCGACAGCCTCATGAAGGACATGAAGGAGGTCTCCAACGTCCTGTCCTTCAGCGCCTCGAGCAGCGATGAGGACGTCCTGACGGCCGCCATCGAGGGGGCCGCCTCGGCCGGCACCTACGGCATCGACGTCAGCGAGCTGGCGGCCGCCGAGAAGGACCGCTCGGCGGCGCTGTCGAGCAAGTACGCGGCGATGCGCGAGGGGACGATCACCATCGCTGCCGGCGGGGGCGAGTCGGTGGACGTGGAGATCGAGACCGGCGACACCATCGAAGACGTCGTCCAGAAGATCAACAAGTCCGGCGCTGCCGTCGACGCCTCGTACATCGACGACGGCGACAACCTGTACGTACAGCTCGCGGCCAAGCAGACCGGCTTCGAGATCGGTGGCGCCGCCGACGACGCCATCACCATCACCGAGGACTACCGCGGCAACGGCGGAGCGGAGTTCGACTTCACCCAGGTCGTCGCCGCGAAGAACGCCGTCGTAGACGTCGACGGGCTCTCGGTGGAGTCACGCACGAACACGCTGACCGACGTCGTCGAGGACGTCTCGATCACGCTCACCGGCACAGGCTACAGCGAGCTGGCCGTGGCGGCCGACCGCGAGGGCACCCAAGAGCGCCTGACCGACTTCGTCGACCACTACAACGACGTGCTCGGGCAGATCCGCAGCCAGACGCGCAACGCCGACGGCTCCCGGTCGAGCGCCGCCGACCCCACCCTGACCCGCCTCGAGAGCGAGCTGCGGAGCCTCATCGGCCAGACGGTCGCCGGGGCGACGGGGAGCTTCGACGCGCTCAGCCAGGTCGGCATCACCACCACCTCCCAGGGCGAGCTCGAGCTCGACAAGAGCCTCCTCGAGGACGCGATGGACGCAGACATGCGCGGCATCGGCGACCTCTTCACCCTCGAGGACGAGGGCATCGCGGCCAAGTTCATGGGCCTCGTCGAGCGCTACAACGACAGCACCGACGGCACGCTCGCGATGCGCGTCGACGCGCTCAATGACCGCATCGATGACGCCAGCGCCCGAATCGAGAGCCTCCAGCTTCGCCTCGACAAGGCGACGGCGACCATCGAGGCAAAGTTCACGGCCATGGAGCAGGCGATGAGCCAGTACCAGCTCCAGAGCAGCGCGCTGGCCTCCATCGTCACCTCGCTGAGCACCTGAGCAGACAGACACAGGGGAGACCGATGATCCGCAAGTTCCAGGCCTACAAGAAGATGCACATCACGACGGCCGCGCCGGGCGACCTGGTCGTGATGCTGTACGACGGGCTCGTGCGCTTCACACGGACCGCGCAGCGCGCGCTCAACGCTCAGCTGTACACCGACGCCGGCCAGGCCATCGACAAGGCGCTGGCCATCATCGGACACCTGCAGGAGTCCCTCGACGACAGCGCCAGCCCCGAGCTGACGCGCACCCTCGACACCACCTACGCCGCCTGGAGCACCAACCTCGTGCGGGCCAACATCCGCAAGGACACCGAGGCGCTGGGCAAGCTCGCCGAGCAGATGGCGGGGCTGCGCGACGCCTGGCGTGAGGTGAACAAGCAGGCCCAGGCCCAGCTCGCCGAGGGGGCCTGAGGTGGCCGCGCCCATCGGGCTCCTCGCGCTCAAGCGCTTCGAGCTCCTCTATGAGCAGCTCGACGCGGCGCTCGACGACGGCGACGCCTTGACGGTCGCCGCGCTCATGACCCGACGCGGCGCCATCGTCGACGAGCTCGTTGAGTGCGTTGCCGCCGGACACGGGCTCCCAACCGGCGGCGTCGAGCGCATCGCCGAGCAGGAGGCGCGCCTGCACGCGCGGATGGAGTCCCTTCGGGATCGCCTGCGGCTCGGGCTGCGCCGCCAGCGCCGCCGCGGGCACGCGGTGAGGTGCTACGCACAGGTGAATCACGAACCGAACACCACAGGGGGGCAGCGAAGGTAGGGCGCCGCGCGCGCGGGCGTGACCCGCGCGCGCGTGCGTCCGCCGTAGCCGGCCAGCGACGGAGGACCCATGGATCTCGCGACGCTCATCGGCCTAGTCGCAGGCATCGGCGTCATCTTGATGTCGATCCTCGACGGCGCAGAGCTCGGCTCGTTCATCAACGTGCCATCCCTCATGGTGGTCGTCGGCGGGACCATCGCCGCGACCCTGATCCGATTCCCCCTCAACGTCTTCCTGGGCAGCTTCAAGGTGGCGCTCAACGCCTTCATCTACAAGGCCAGCGCGCCCACCGACATCATCAAGCGGACCGTGGAGCTCGCCAGCGTCGTCAGGCGCGAGGGGCTCTTGGCGCTCGAGAACGAGAAGGTCGACGACGAGTTCCTCTCGAAGGGGCTGCGCCTATGCATCGACGGCGTCGAGCCCGACTTCGTGCGCAAGGTCCTCGTGAGCGAGATGGACAAGACCCTGGAGCGCCACGAGGGCGGCCAAAAGGTCTTCAAGGCCATCGGGGACGCCGCGCCCGCCATGGGCATGGTCGGTACCCTGATCGGCCTCGTGATCCTGCTTCAGAACATGGACGACCCGAAATCCATCGGCCCCGCGATGGCGGTCGCCATCCTGACGACGCTCTACGGCTCTCTCATCGCGAACATGTTCGCGCTCCCGGTGGCCGACAAGCTCGAGGTCCGGACCCAGCAGGAGATGCTCAACAAGACCATCATCATCGAGGGCGTCTCCGCCATCCAAGAGGGCCGAAACCCGCGCGTGATGGAGGAGCTGCTGCGCTCCCACCTGCCAGGCAAGCTCCAAAAGGCCGGCGAGGGCGGTGAGGAGTAGACCGTGGCCAAGGTCAAGTGCAACTGCCCCCCGCCGGGGGCCCCCGCGTGGATGGCGACCTTCGCGGACATGATGACGCTGCTCATGGCGTTCTTCGTGCTGCTGCTGTCCTTCGCCGAGGTGGACGCCGCCAAGTACCGGGCGGTCGCGGGCTCCATGAAGGAGGCCCTCGGAATCATCAGCGAGAGCAAGCACGTCGACGTGCCGACCGGCATCGATGACGCGCAGAACAAAGAGGATAAGTGCACGCCCTCCAAGTGCGAGGAGCTGCTGCGCAAGCGCCAGGACGAGGTCGCGCGGCTGTATGACCTGCTGAAGCACAAGCTGGAGGGGCTCGGCTCCGATCAGGAGTTCTTCGTCCAGCGCACCGAGCAGGAGGTCGTCATCCGCATCCAGGAGCAGGGCGTCTTCCCGTCCGGCAGCGACCGGATCACCAGAGAGTTCCTGCCCAAGATCGAGATGCTGCGAGACATCCTCAAAGACCTCGGCGGGCGCATCCGCGTCACAGGGCACACCGACGACATCCCGATCAAGAATCTCCGGTATCGGTCGAACTGGGAGCTGTCCTCGGCCCGCGCCGTCTCAGTCGTCCACGAGCTCCTCAAGGACTCCCATATCGAGCCCGCGCGCCTGTCCGCCGTCGGGTTCGGCGACAGCCGGCCGCTCGTCGAGAACAAGGACGATGTGTCGCGCGCAAAGAACCGCCGCGTCGACATCCTCTTGCTCCCGAACATCGACGCCGAGCTTCAAAAGCTCGGCGAGGACGGCAAGCCCATCGATGGAGACGCCGAGGGCGGCGCGGCCAAGGCCGAGGGCGGCGCGGCCAAGGCCGAGGGCGGCGCGGCCAAGGCCGAGGGCGGCGCGGCCAAGGCCGAGGGCGGCGCGCCCAAGGCCGAGTCGACGAAGGGGGAGTCGCCGTGAGCGCGCGCGCCCGTCGGTCTCGAGCTCGTCGGCGCTAGCGCTTGAGGTTGACGACTTCGGTCAGCATCTCGTCGGCGGTGGTGATGGTGCGGCTGGCGGCCTGAAAGCCGCGCTGGGCCACGATGAGGTCGGTGAACTGGCCCGCGAGGTCGACGTTGGACTGCTCGAGGGCGCCCGAGTAGATGTCGCCGCGCCCGCCCGTGCCGGCCGCGCCCACGGCGGGCTCGCCGCTGCCGAGGGTCTCGGCGTAGAGGTTGCGCCCGAGGGCCTCCAGGGCGTGAGGGGCCCGGAAGCTCGCCAGGGCCACCTGACCGAGGGTCAGCACCTGCGCGTTGTCGAAGGTGCCGCTGATGACGCCCTGGTCGTCGATGTCGATGAACTGCAGGGCGCCGAGCGGGTAGCCGTCTTGGCTGACGGAGTTGGTGGAGTTGGTGTCGCCGAGGCGGGTCGAGCCGGTGCCGGCCGTGACGTCGCCGAAGCTGAAGGAGATCTCCTGCTCGCCGACGCTGCCCACGAACTCGACGTC
>PDWJ01007206.1_pt1 | contig 13189 bp, 14 predicted proteins | sample 1430881 | NCBI WGS metagenome assembly PDWJ01 (sample SAMN01162460, study PRJNA174530) | Oral metagenome, whole genome shotgun sequencing project. | biome: Marine environment; feature: Marine mammal; material: Swab sample of the gingival sulcus; isolation source: swab sample of gingival sulcus... | reverse complement strand
TTTTTCGAAAAAAATGACTGCGAATCTTGCCCAAAATCATTCAAACCGTAGCTAGTGCTACGCTTTTCATGATTTTGAACAACCTTCTTTGTCCTTTTTCCCGAAAATTCCATTTACTGGTGAAATATCCGGGTTAGTGAAACAGCAAAAGCGGCAAGGTGCCGCTTTTGCTGTTTTCAGGTCTTTGCGGCTGGCTTACCAGTCGGCAACATCGCTGGCATCAAAGTGATAGGCGTTTTGCATCAGCTCACGCGCAGCGGTCAGCTTGGCCTTGTAGGCTTCGGCGGCAGTCGCGCTGCTGAAGTCAGGCTCGTGTCCCATGCCATCCAGAATGCTCTGGTACACTTTCCAGGTCTCCTCATTCTTATGGAAAGGGGACTCGGGGTTAAACTGCAGACCCAGGGCAAAGCCCTTCATTTCACTCCAGTGCTTGGCCAGATCGCGGTAGGCAGCAACATCGGCAAACTTGCCCTGGCCGTCAATAAAGGCTTGCAGGTCGGCGTTGGTGTCGTTGATGTAGTGCACCACGGTGGCGGCAATACACTGCTCCCAAACCTGCGCAGCTTGCTTGCCGGCACTGGCCAGGGTGCTGGCATCAGCTTCGCTGATGCTGCCACTGCCGGCGGCATCGTTAAGCACTTTGCGCCCGGTCAGGAATGCATCAAAGGCCTGTTTGGTGTAGTCGGTGCTGGTTGTGCTGCCCTTGTCGCGCTTGCCACAGTTGACCGAGTTGGCAAAGTTCAGCTCACTGGTCAGGTTGATGGTGGCGGCATCAGCATCAAAATAGTTATTGGATTTTTTGCTGGAGATTTCCGCATCTGTATAAGCTGCGTAGTTGCGCGCTGCGCCGAAGTAACCAAAGGCTTCATCCCACTTGTGCTCTGCAGAGGTGTGGAACTTGGTACCATCGCGGCTGTTTTTGCTGGCAAAGTCTGTTTTCAAGTAATCGGCTGTGCCTTGGGAGAAGGTCACTGCGCCCCACAACAACTTTTGCAGCAGCTGGGAGAAGTCGCGACCCTTGCCATCGACATAGGGAGCACCCACACTCTGCGTACCGCCGATGGTTTCCACAGTTGCCTGGGTGCTGCTGGTTACTTCGGTATTTAGCAGTTCGACGAAGTAATCGACCAGCTCGGCAGGCATGGGGTCACTGTCCATACCTTCTGTCCAGCCGTACATGTGGCGATTATTGACCAGATGATCCGGATCATTGCCGGCAATTTTATTGCGCAGCTTTTTGCCGGTGGAGATATCGCCGTAAGTCGGCCCCGGAATCGTTGGCAGAGTGGCGCCACTGGCGTCCTTGGCGGTGTAGGTGTAGTTCACCGCTTCGGTAGGCCCATCGAGGAATACCGCCATATCTGCAACGACATCGGCATTGGCATCTTTGGCAATGTAGGTTTTGATCTTGCTGTTCAGATCCAGAATCAGCAGCTGACGCGCAGTTTGTCCGGTGTAGGAAACGCTGGACTCATTGCTGTCAAAGGCGCTGGTAAAGCTGTAATCGGCTACCGGCGCGCTGGTGACCGGAGTAGCAATGGGGTCAAATTTAACCTCTTTTGAGCCAGAGCTTGAGTCGCTGCTGCACGCAGAAACGGCCATCGCGATGGCCAGGACGGGGAATAATTGTTTCATGGATGGTAAACCTTCATTGGAGAATGAGAATATAAAAAACCCGCGAATTCTAAATGAAAATCATTATCATTAGCAAGTTGTTTTTTATTCTGATCTCTGAATTTTATGCCACCCTTCTCAGCACCGCCTCTGCGAGGCAATCTCATGCCGTGATACAAAGCGGGAGCAAGATTTACAACAGCACCAGGCTCAGGCTTTCCCAGTAGGTAATTACCAGTACGCAGACAAGCAATATGGCAAAGAACGGCAGTGTGGCGCGATACAGCTCCATAACCGGGCGGTTAAAGCGGAAGCTGGCGATAAACAAATTCATGCCCACCGGCGGGGTGAAGTAGCCCAGCTGCATATTGGCCAGAAACAGTATGCCCAGATGCACCGGGTGCAGGCCATAGCCCACGGCAATCGGCAGGATAATCGGTACCATAATCACAATCGCGGAGAAGATGTCCAGCATCATGCCCAGCACCAGCAGGAAGGCGGTCAGCAGGATCAGGAAGGTGTATTTGCTGTCGATATGGCTGCGAATCGTCTCGAAGATGCGGGTGGGAATGTCGGCATCAATCATGTAGTTGGTCGAGGCCAGGGAGACACCGAGAATCACCATAATTGCACCGACCAGGGTCATGGATTCGTGCATAACCGCGGGCAGCTTTTTCAGGGGAATTTCGCGGCGAATCAGCACAATCACCACCAGGGCGTAGAGTGCGGTAATTGCCGCCGCATCGGAGACCGCAAACAGGCCGCCGTAAATCCCGCCCAGCACCAAAAACGGCAGCGGGATTTCCCAGGCCGAGTCCTTGATGGCTGCCCAGGCTTCGCGGGGGTTGAAGTCGTGCTCCGCCTTGGGCAGCCCCCTGCCCTGCCAAATGCTGTATGCGGATAGGCCAAAAACCATCAACAAACCGGGCAGGATGCCGGCCAAAAACAAATCGTCGATGCTGACCGGCGTATCCAGTGCCAGCTGCTGCGCCACCACTCCGTACAGTATCAGCGGCAGCGAGGGCGCAAACAGCAGCCCGAGGCTGCCCGAGGTGGTTATCAGACCGAGGCCGAAGCGCTCGCTATAGCCCGCCCTTTGCATGGCGGGGAACAGCAGCGCGCCGAGGGCGACAATGGTCACGCCCGAGGCGCCGGTAAAGGCAGTAAACAGGGCACAGGCGCACAGGGCAACCACCGCCAGACCGCCCGGCAACCAGCCGAGCAGCGCATCGGTAATCCGCACCAGACGCTGCGGCGCTTTGGACTCGCCGAGCAAGTAGCCAGCAAAGGTAAACAGTGGAATCGCTGACAGCACCGGCATTTCCGCCAGGCGGTAGACTTCCACCGCAACCACTTGCAGGTCGATATCGCTGCGGTAAAAGCCCAGCAGGGCGCTGGCGAGGATAACGGTAAACAGGGGGGCGCCATACAGCGCAATCAACAACAGCCCGAGGCTGATCAAGGCTTGCGTCATGGCTGTGCTTCCTGTTCCTGTTCCTGTTGCACAGCGCTGCGGTAGTCCGGCAGCAGGGCATAGCCCAGGCTGTGTACGGCAAAGCGCAAGCTCATCAGGGCAAAGCTCAGCGGCAGTATCAGCTGCATTGTCCAGGCGGGTACGCCAGACATAACCGTATCCTGAAACTCAAACGAGCCGTGCACAAACTCGATGCTGTACACGGCGGCCACCGCACAGACCACAGCGGCAAACAGCGCGGTGAGGCTGTTCGCCCAGCGGCGCAGGCCGTCACTGAGCAGGCGGGCGAGAATATCAATGGCAATGTGCTGATTGTCGCGGGTCGCCAGCAGCGCACCGAGTAGCCCCAGCCACAGCACCATAATCCGCACCAGCGGCGACACCCAGACCAGGCCGCCGCCGGTCAACATGCGCAGCAGAATATCCAGCGCGGCCAGGCCAATCATGCCCAGCAGCAGCAGTGCCAGCACGCCCTCTTCGATGGCATGAATCAGGCGCAGCGCCTTGTGCAGTATTGCTCGCATGGTGCGCTTACTGCCCTGCCGCCTGCGCCTTACGGTAGGCGGCCAGGCTGTCCTGTACCTGCTGCAACAGCTCCACAGGGTAGACTGCCTTGCTGGCCAAATCCTCCAGCGACTGCTCGGCCAGTGCCTGCCACTGTAGCCTATCCGCATCGGACAGGGCGACAAACTCCACGCCAGAATCCTCTAGCGCCTTGCGCGCCTTGTCATCATCGCTGCGATTAACTTTATCCAGACGGGCAAAGGCCGCACTGACTGCCGCCTTGACCACTTGCTGATCGGCGGCATTGACCTTTTTAAATGCGCGCTGGGAGACCACCATCGTGCCCATCAAGAACAGCAGCGGCTCATCGGTCACACTTTTGACCTTGGTGTGCCACTGCAGGGCAATTGCGCCGGTGGGGTTAATGCCCACCGTGTCAATCAGCCCGGTTTGCAGACCGGTGTACACGTCCGACACCGGCAGCGATACCGGCGTCACCCCGGCGCTGGCAAAAATGCTCTGACTGATAACATCGCCCTCGGGAATCCAGACTTTCTGCTGCTGCAAATCCTCGCTGCTGTGCAGCGGGCGGTTGGACATCAGATAGGCAAAGCCACCCTCGGAAATGCCCAGCAGGACAATGCCGTTGGCCGCCAGACCGGCCTCGACATCGGCATCCAGCAGGGGGCGAACATGGCGCACTTCGGCATAATCCTTAAACAAAAAGGGCAAGCCATAAATCTGCGCGCCATTATAAAACCCGGCCAGCGCCGCTGCGGGCATGGCCGCGCCGTGCAACTGCCCGACACGCATTTTGCGCAGCACCGACTGGTCGCTGCCCATCACCCCACCGGGGAAGAACTTGAGCTTGACCCGCCCCTCGGTTTTTTCCTTCACATCCCTGGCGGCGACTTTAAATTCTTTCATCCAGGTGGTGCCATTGGGCACCAGCGTGGCTATTTTCAAGGTTACGGCAAAGCTGCTGTTGGCAGCCAATAGCAGTGCGGTACATACAATCAATTTTTTCAACATGGTCTCTTACTCAAAATAGTCTGTAGAACTGGCCAACAGCGCCGCCGCCTGCTCCTTGGCCAGGGCGTTGGCCAGGGTCAAGCCCTCGGCTTGTGTCTCGGCATCCAGCACTTCGCGCAGCAGGCGGTCGTGCAAGTCCTGCTCAAATAACAGGCGCGCATACTGCCTGGCAAACATCACCTTGGCCATCAGATTCTTGCCCCCGGACAGGGCAATGGCGCGCTCAAAGTGTGCCCGCCCCTGCTCGGGCTTGCCGCCCACGGACGGCGGCAGCTGGGTTTCCAGCACCCCCATATAAATGTGCGCCGTGCCCTGGTCATAGCTTTCATCCACCACCAACACTTGTTGCACCAATGCCTTGACCTTGGGCAGCTGGGCTATCGCCCCCCAGTCATCGGCATGCGCCTGAATCCAGCCCGCCCAGGCGGCGGCGAGCGCATAGATAACCGCGACATCATCCTTGTCGTCATAGCGTTTAAGCACGGGGACAAAGGTATCAAAGGGCTTGTCCAGCACCGCACACAGGGCATCCAACTCTTCGCAGGTGGCGCGGCGGGCGTAGTCCATTGCCCTGCCGGCAAGAATTTTGCTGCGCGCTGGTTCATCCGCCGCAAATGCGCCAGCATACGCGCCATATAACTTTGCCGCCGCCAGCAGATAATCCGCATCCTTCGGGTCGCCTTGAATCAGCGCATCGAGAATCAGCAAAAACGCTGGTGCTCCGGCGCGCACAATTTCAGGGTCTTCCTGATTCAGCATGGCCTTGGGCAGGTTGTCCGGCAAACGCAGCACCGCGCAGCCCGACAAAATCAAGCTGATAAAAAGCATAGCCAGTTGTGTTTTCATAAGGAACCTCTGATTAAGCCCCCTCTCCCCCGGGGAGAGGGTTGGGGTGAGGGAGGAAAATCAATGACTTACGCTATGCGGATAGTCTATGGAAGCACTTATTCAAAGAACCCAGAATAATTTTCCCCTGTCTAGCCCACGCATTCTACACATCCCGACGCATGCATGATAATAATAAGCGCTTATAATGCTTACCTTTTACTCAGGGAGTCACTCTACATGCCATTCTCGATAACCTTACTCGGTGCTACAGGGCTGGTGGGTGAGGCATTTTTGCAACTGGCGCTGGCGGATGATGCGGTTGGCCATATCACCACCGTGAGCCGCCGCGCCATCCACGCCGACAGCCGCAAGCTGCGCAGTGTGGTGGCCGATATTCCCGCCTGGGCGCAACAGGGCGAAGCCTTTGCCAGCGACTGGCTGGTGTGCTGCTTGGGCACAACCCTGAAAAAGGCCGGCAGCCGCGCCGCGTTCCGCGCGGTTGATTACGATGCCGTGTGCGCCGCCGCACAGCTTGCCCGTGCGCAGGGCTGTGGCAATATGCTGGTCGTTTCAGCCCTCGGCGCCGACCCCAACTCGGCCTTTTTTTACTCCCGGGTCAAGGGGCAGATGGAGCAGCAGCTCGCCACACTGGGCTTTACCCGCCTGGAAATTGTTCGCCCCTCCCTGCTGCTCGGCAAGCGCCCCGAGCCGCGCGTGCTGGAGGATTTGAGCCAGCCGCTCAGCCAATTATTCAACCCCCTGCTGCGAGGTCGCTGGCGGCGCTATCGGGCGGTGAGTGCGCAAACGGTCGCCCAAACCCTGCTGGCACGGTGTAAAGAATCGTCACACGGCACTAAAATCACTTATCCGACTTTGTAACCCTACGGTAAAAAAGTAATAATGCGGCTCAGGTGTATATTAATAATAGAGCTATTGTGAAACGCGCTTTTCTTATCATTGATAATCAACCAGGCTATGCCTCTCTGCTGCGCAGCATTATACAGCGCGAATGGGATACCGTACGAGTGGACAGCTACAACCCCGATGAACAGGGCTGGCCGGAGGATGTTGACTGGAAGCACTACAGCATGGTGTTTATTGCCAGCAGCATGGGTGAAGACGATGGCCTGGAATGGCTGGAGGTACTGCGTCAGCGCCCCGAATTCCCCACCTGCATTATCCTCGGCAATAGCGGCGAGGCCGATGATATGGATATCCGCGCCCGCGACGTGGGCGCTGTCGATTATCTGCGCAAATCCATGCTCTCCCGCGAGCATCTGCTCCAATCTATTCGCAGTATCGTTAAACAGCACAAAGATAAGCAGCATGTGCCCGCTGACAGCACAGCTGTGCCAAAACCCTCTACCAAGCTAGCACCAGACAACACCGGCAGCAACGATATTACCCCCCAGTCCAGCGCCAGCCTTGAGGCGCTGCTGGAGCAAACCGAGCCAAGAATTGCCGCCAGCCCCGCCGTACAAACGGCCAAGCTGCGCGTTGATGGCTATATCATCGAAAAAAAGATTGCCGAGGGTGGCATGTCGGGCATTTTCCTCTGCACCCGCGAGGAAGACGGCAAACCGGCTGTGCTAAAAACCATTTCCCCGCGCGCCGAGGAGGCCAAAAAGCTCAAGGCCGTTGAACGCTCTGATTTGGAGTTCGCGGTTATCAGCCGCATTCGCCATCCCAATGTCGTGCGGCTATATGACCACGGTCGCGCCAACGGCCTGGTGTACACGACCATGGAATATTTCAGCACCGGTGATCTAAAACAGCGTATGCAGCAGGGCATCACCCAGCAGCAGGCCTTGAGCTATATGGTGCAGGTTGCCGAGGGGCTGAACGCCATTCACGGCAGCGGCATTATTCACCGCGACCTCAAACCCGCCAATATCATGTTCCGCGAAGATGAAACCCTGGCGATTCTGGACTTTGGCATTGCCAAGGATATTACCCGCAAAATGAACCTCACCCAGAAGGGTATGCGCCTGGGTACACCCACCTATATGAGCCCGGAACAGGGCAATGGCGGCTACAAGCTGGATGCGCGCAGTGACTTATACAGTCTGGGGGTAATGCTGTATGAAATGCTGAGCAAGAAGCGCCCCTATACAGGTCGCGCTGCCGATGTGATTCGCGCCCATCTCAACGACCCCATCCCGCAGCTGCCCGAAGAGTTTTTTGAAGTGCAGGCCATTATCGACAAGCTGATGGGCAAGTTCCCCCACGAGCGCATCGAGTCCGCCTATGACTTGACCCAGTTTATCAAGGCCAACTACCGCTACGACACGACCCTCAACTTTGACTTTGACCCCGAGGGCAACTTCCTCAGCCTGGAAAAAGACAATAACGCGCAGTTCTAAGCTCGCGCAATAAGAACCTCTGATTCGCCCCCTGTCTGGACTATCCGCATTGAGTAAAATCAAGCATTTACACTATGCGGACAAGCTACATGGTAGCGGGTTTGTGCATTACAAGGAGCCAATGCGGATAGTCTACAAATAAACTTGTTCAGCTTCCTCAAGCAAGCCCGCAGGCTCAGGGCTTTAAGCGATAGCCGGTCTTGAACATCCAGGCAATCACCGCCAGGCACAGCAGCATAAACAGCACAATCATGCCCAGGCTGATGCCCACCTGCACATCGGCAACCCCGTAAAAGCTCCAGCGAAAGCCGCTGATTAAATACACCACGGGGTTGAACAGGGTCACGGTCTGCCAGAACTCGGGCAGCATTTTGATGGAGTAGAAACTGCCGCCCAAAAAGGTCATCGGGGTAATCACCAGCATGGGGATAATTTGCAATTTCTGAAAGCCGTCTGCCCACACGCCGATAATAAAGCCCAGCAGGCTGAAGGTGACGGCGGTGAGCACCAGAAAGGCCAGCATATACACGGGGTGGACGATGGAGTAATCGACAAACAAGCGCGCGGTGAGCAAGATCAGCAAGCCCAGCAGCACCGACTTGCTGGCCGCCGCGCCGAACCAAAGGCGGCATTGGAAATACTCTCCCCCAGCAGTGACAACATCAGCAAGCCGGGGACGATAAACGCCCCGTAGGGAATGCCGTCAATCTCGCCCATGCGCGAGCCAATCGCCGCGCCGAAGACAATAAAGTACAAGGAGGTGGACAGTACCGGCGAGGCAATGCTCTGCGCCAGCGTGCGCCAGGTGCGATTCATTTCAAAACTATATATTGCTTTAATGCCATGCAGATTCATGCGGCAGACCCCTTGACCAAATTCACAAAGATTTCTTCCAGCGAGCTTTCATCGGTGTGCAAATCGCGAAAGTCGATACCCGCGCGCCCCAATTGCTTGACCACCTCGGCAATCCCGGTCGCCTGCGACTGCGCATCGTAGGTGTAGACCAGTGTCTGGCCGTCTTCGGTCACTGCCAGCGGGTAGGCCTGTAGCGCCTCGGGCAAGTGCGCCAGTGGCTCTTGCAAATGAATGCTCAACTGCTTTTTGCCCAGCTTTTGCATCAGCGTGGCTTTCTCCTCCACCAGTATCAGCTCACCGTGGTTAATCACGCCAATGCGGTCGGCCATATCCTCGGCCTCCTCGATATAGTGGGTGGTCAGAATAATCGTCACGCCATTGGCGCGCAGGTCGCGCACCATTTGCCACATGTCCTGGCGCAGCTCCACATCTACACCGGCGGTCGGCTCATCGAGAAACAAAATTTCCGGCTCGTGACTCAGCGCCTTGGCAATCATCACCCGGCGCTTCATACCCCCGGAGAGCATCATAATTTTGCTGTCCCGCTTGTCCCACAGCGAGAGATCCTTGAGCAGCCGGGTAATGTAGTCCGGATTGGGCGGCTTGCCGAACAGGCCGCGGCTAAAGTTCACCGTATCCCATACGGTTTCAAAGGAATCCGTATTCAGCTCCTGGGGAACCAGGCCGATTTTCCCCCGCGCCTGGCGATAGGCCTTGACGTTGTCAAAGCCATCCACGCGAATCTTGCCGCCGCTCGGCTTAACCAGGCCACAGATAATACTGATCAGCGTCGTCTTGCCCGCACCGTTGGGGCCAAGCAGAGCAAAAATCTCCCCGGCGCGAATCTCCAGATTGATGGTTTTCAAGGCCTGAAATCCGGATGCGTAGGTTTTGTTCAGTTGTTCAACAGCAATAATGGCTTGCACAGCTCACTCCAGTCATAATCAGGCGCTAATATAGAGGCGCAGAGCGTATAATAAAAGGGCTGGTTTTGGCTTGCCCGCATAGACCCAGTGATAGATTCTGTTCAATGCGGATAGTCCAGCAGGGCGGGATAAGCTCGCGCCCAAACAACACCCCAAATATATTAAGGCAACAAACCCATGCAAAAAATTATTTCGACAAGCAGCCTGGCACTGGCAGTGCTGACCCTCAGCGCCTGCGGCCAAACCCCCAGCAAGCCCGCAACATGCAGCAACGACACGCTCAATCAGATTGACCAGCGCGTCACCGGCGGCGATGTCCACGGCCCCGATATCGGCTCGGGCGAGTGGTTCTCCATGATTGAGCGCCGCCTGCAACTCGAAGGCCGACCCGGACTGCCCGCCAAGGGCAGCGCCAATTGGTGTGCAGTGATTGAACAGACCTTGCGGCAATAAGGGAAGCTCTGAATAAGTCCATTTTTAACTTGCCCGCTTAGTACAAGTGATTAATTTCCCTCCCTCACCCCAACCCTCTCCCAGAGGGAGAGGGAGCTTAATCAGAGCTTTCTAAAGGCAAGCCGCCGTGTTACTCGGCGGCGGGGATAAACTTGAGCGCCAGCCCGTTGTTGCACCAGCGCTTGCCGGTGGGCTGTGGGCCATCGTTAAACACATGCCCCTGATGACCGCCGCAGCGTTTGCAGTGGTACTCGGTGCGCGGGTAAATCAGTTTGAAATCGCGCCGGGTCTCGACATGCGCGTCGATGGCGCGGAAAAAGCTCGGCCAGCCCGTACCGCTGTCGTACTTCATATCCGAGGTAAACAGCGGCAGCTCGCAGCCCGCGCAGTGGTAAACGCCCGCGCGCTTTTCCTCGTTCAAGGGGCTGCTGCGCGGTGGCTCGGTGCCCGCCTCACGCAGGATATGGTACTGCGCCGGCGACAGGCGCTGCCGCCACGCCGCCTCGCTCAGGGCATAGCGTTGCTGATCCGCCGCGCTAACTGCGGCCAGTAGTGATTTGGGTATACTCATACTTGCCGCTCCCAGTCCAAGCAGGCTTAAAAAATGACGTCTGTGCATAATCACAATACCTCAAAAGGGGTGGCCAAGAGACTATCCGCATAGCCTGAGTCGTTGACTTCCTTCCCTCACCCCAACCCTCTCCCAGAGGGAGAGGGGGCTTATTCAGAGCTTCCCTACGGCGCTTCCGCCACCAGCACCGCGCGCTGTGGTGCGGGGTAGCCCTCAATGGTTTTGTGCGGGTCGTCCGGGTCGAGAAATTGCGCCAGCGAGTGATAGCTCATCCACTCGGTCGAGCGCTGTTCTTCGACGGTGGTGGTCGATTCATCAACAATGCGGATATGCTGGAAACCGGCGCGTTGCAGCCACAGCGTCAAGGCCTGCACCGAGGGCAGGAACCACACATTGCGCATCTGCGCATAGCGCTGCTCGGGTAGCAGCACGGTATTGGCATCACCCTCGACCACCAGCGTTTCCAGCACCAGCTCACCGCCCGGGCGCAGCTTGTGGCGCAGCTCTATCAGGTGGTCAATCGGCGAGCGGCGGTGGTAGAACACACCCATGGAAAATACCGTGTCAAACCAGGCCATGCGCTCGGGCAGCTGTTCTATGCCAATCGGCAGCAAATGGAAGGCCGGGTGCGCGGGCAGAAAGTGCCGCAGCGCCGCATACTGGACAATAAAGCGCGGGCTGGGGTCTACACCGAAAACACAGCGCGCGCCCGCGCCAAGCATGCGCAGGGCGTAGTAGCCATTGCCGCAGCCTATATCCAGCACGCGGCGCTGGCGGACATCGACATGCGCGGCAACCCGCTGCCACTTCCAGTCGGAGCGCCACTCGCTGTCGATATGAATACCGTAGACCTCAAACGGCCCCTTGCGCCAAGGCTTCAGAGCCAATAACTGCTCGCGCAGCGCGGCCTGCTGCGCGGTATCCAGCGCCTGCGCCGTGCCAATCCGCAGCCGCGCTGCCGACCAGTCAATATCGTCAGTGGGCAATTCCGGCAGGGCGTTCAAGGTAGCCAGCCAGCCCGGCAAATCGCCGTGGCGCTGCGGGTTGCAGCTTTGATCGACACAGGCCGGCAGACTGGCCAGCCAGTCTTGCCACGGCTGCTCGGCAAAGTGCTGCGCCAGCAATTGGCGCAAATGCGGATAGTCTATTAGCTGCTGGTTGACGGGGTTGTTCATGGCATTGGCTTATTTGATCGCGACAAAGGAGGCGAAGTTTAAACACTGAAACCAGATATCAGCCGAGGCAAAGCCTGCGGCGGCAAAGCGCGCGCGGTGGGTGGCGGCGGTTTCCGGGACGAGTACCTTGTCAATCGCCGAGCGCTTCTGCGCGATCTCCAGATCACTGTAGCCCTGGGATTTTTTAAAGTTCTGGTGCAGGTCGATATACAGCGCGTCCAGATGCGGGTCGGCAAACACCAGCTTTTCCGACAACACCAGCACCCCGCCGCTGACCAGCCCGGCGTAGATGCGCTGAATCAGCGCATCGCGCTGCGCCACGGGGAGAAATTGCAGGGTAAAGTTCAGCACCACCATCGAGGCCTGCTCAATCGCTATCTCGGCAATATCACCGAGCCGGGGCTGCACAGTCACAGCCGCGCCGTGCTCGGCGGAGTCCAGCGCCAACGCCTGCTGGAACTGGCTCAGCATCGCCTGCGAATTATCCACAGCGACAATCTCGACCCCCTCTGCGCAGATATGGTGGCGCATGGCAAAGCTCGCCGCACCCAGCGAGCAGCCGAGATCGTAGCAGCGGGTGTGCGGCTGCACATAGCGCTCGGCCAGGCTGCCAATCATTTTGATAATGGTCGGGTAGCCGGGCACGGAACGCTTGATCATATCGGGAAACACCGACACCACCTTCTCGTCAAAGGTAAAGTCAACCACGGCTTGCTCGCGCGCGTACAGGGTATCTTTCATAAGCTCTGGGTATAGACAGGCAGTTGCAGCATATCCGCATTATACGCCAAAGCGGGCGCTAACCCGGATATTCCACCGGCGAAAGGGCTTTTTGGTAAAAAATTCATCTGAAATACATTTCAAACCCGTCTGATATCGTCGGCTGGGGCTTGTTTGATTTATGGGTGTCCTTTTATTTTTTGTACTCATTTTCTTAAGCACATCAAAACCGATACAATAAAATTACCATTCGTTAACACATTGCAGAGATGACATGACCCCATTTTTGAAAGAACTTTTCAATGTTATTGCTATTGATACTGACTATCTGACAAATGTGTACTTGACACCTGACGAAATGAAGTACCTCGGAACCACCTTGAAATCTATAAGCGACTTGGATGGTTGTTACTCTGATAAGCAGGGTCAAAACCTAGAGGTTTTACTTTATTTCTTATGGTCGCACGCGGAAGATATCAAGCAAATTGGGGAAGAGCCTAGCAGGAAAGAAATTCTGGTGGAATTATATTCATCAGGCACAATTTCTGGCCATTATGATTGCTTTCATTTTGACCTATCTAAATTTGAAAAGACATATAAACCAAGTGGCAAAGAGTTAACTTTATATAGAATTGGTCGTTGTCGTGAGACTACAGAGAGCCTCGGGAATTCAT
>PDWJ01002788.1_pt1 | contig 13189 bp, 12 predicted proteins | sample 1430881 | NCBI WGS metagenome assembly PDWJ01 (sample SAMN01162460, study PRJNA174530) | Oral metagenome, whole genome shotgun sequencing project. | biome: Marine environment; feature: Marine mammal; material: Swab sample of the gingival sulcus; isolation source: swab sample of gingival sulcus... | reverse complement strand
TGTTTACCGCCGGAACGGCCGTTATCCAGAGGCCATCGACGCCTACAAACAAGCCATTGCCCTTGACCCTAGCTATGCCACCCCACACAATGGCCTGGGCAATGTTTACCGCGATAACGGCCGTTACCCAGAGGCCATCGACGCCTACAAAAAAGCTATTGCCCTTGACCCTAACTATGCCTACCCACACAATGGCCTGGGCAATGTTTACTACAAGAACGGCCGTTATCCAGAGGCCATCGACGCCTACACACAAGCCATTGCTCTTGACCCCAATGATGCCGCCCCTTACTATAACTTGGGCAATGTTTACCGCGAGAACGGCCGTTATCCAGAGGCGATCGACGCCTACAAAAAAGCTATTGAAATCGACCCCAATGATGCCGCTCCCTACAATGGCCTGGGCAATGTTTACTACAAGAACGGCCGTTACCCAGAGGCGATCGACGCCTACACACAAGCTATTGCCCTTGACCCCAACGAGGCCGGCTTTTACTGTAACCTGGGCATTGTTTACCACGATAACGGCCGTTATCCAGAGGCCATCGACGCCTACAAAAAAGCTATTGAAATCGACCCCAACTTTGCCACCCCACACAATGGCCTGGGCAATGTTTACAGCGATAACGGCCGTTACTCAGAGGCGATCGACGCCTACAAACAAGCCATTGCCCTTGACCCTAGCTATGCCTCTCCACACAATGGCCTGGGCATTGTCTACAAGAAGACTGGCCGTTATCCAGAGGCGATCGACGCCTACAAAAAAGCTATTGAAATCGACCCTAACGATGCCTACCCACACAATGGCCTGGGCAATGTTTACAGCGATAACGGCCGTTATCCAGAGGCGATCGACGCTTACAAACAAGCTATTGAAATCGACCCTAACTATGCCACCCCACACAATGGTCTGGGCAATGTTTACCACGATAACGGCCGTTACCCAGAGGCGATCGACGCCTTCAAAAAAGCTATTGAAATCGACCCTAACGATGCCTACCCACACAATGGCCTGGGCAATGTTTACAGCGATAACGGCCGTTATTCAGAGGCGATCGACGCCTTCAAAAAAGCTATTGCCCTTGACCCTAGCTATGCCACCCCTTACTATAACTTGGGCAATGTTTACCGCGATAACGGCCGTTACTCAGAGGCCATCGACGCCTATAAACAAGCCATTGCCCTTGACCCTAATGATGCCGATCCCTACAATGGCCTGGGCAATGTTTACTACAAGAACGGCCGTTATCCAGAGGCGATCGACGCCTACAAAAAAGCTATTGAAATCGACCCTAACGATGCCGACTTTTACAATGGCCTGGGCATTGTCTACAAGAAGACTGGCCGTTATCCAGAGGCCATCAACGCCTACAAAAAAGCGCTCAAGCTCGATCCAGATCACCCTTACGCCCATAACAATCTTGCCAATACTTATCAAAAACAAGGCAATCGAGAAAAAGCCAGGCACCATTACCAGGAAGACGTACGGTTACAGCCTGATACGGCCTTAGTTGCTTTGGTAAATCTAGGCATATTCGCACGCATTGATGGGGACAGCCAGAGCGATTCCCATTTTGAGAAAGCGCTTACCGTTTTTAACCAAACAAAGCAAAAGGGCATATATTCCCCTGCTGTGCTATTGTGGTACAAAGCGATGGCGCTCTTGTGTCTGGGTCAACCACAAGAGGCTTACAAAACCATGGAAGAAGCCATGGCCAAGCGCACCCCCAACGATGGTTTCGGCTTAGAAGACTTAGAAGGGCTAGACCTGTTAGCCACAGCCCCCCAGCCTCCAGAGGGGTTAGCAGCAATCACAGCATTAGTTCGTCAGGCGCTCTCTGAATAAAGAGTGGCGATGAAATAAAATGCGGAACTGCCTCGTCCGTGCCTAAGTTGTGGAAACTTTTTGGCTAGCGCAATTTCTTATAAGCGTTGATCAAGCCGTTGGTTGATGCATCGTGGCTGCTGATTTCAGCCTCATTCTCCAGCTCAGGAATAATGGCTTTAGCCAGCACCTTACCCAGCTCTACCCCCCATTGGTCAAAGGAATTCACGTCCCAAATAATGCCCTGAGTGAAAATTTTGTGTTCATACATGGCAATGAGCGAACCAAGGGTTTCCGGCGTCAGTTTCTTAAAGAGGAAGCTGTTGGAGGGGCGGTTGCCGGAAAATGTCTTGCTCGCCACCAATATCTCGAGTTGAGTCTCGTCCAATCCTTGCCCTTCTAATTCAGCACGCACCTCAGATCCCAGTTTGCCTTTCATCAGCGCTTCTGGCTGAGCAAAGAAGTTTGAGAGGAGCAAGTGGTGATGCTCACCCATGGGGTTTTGGCTCTGAGCGGGAGCCAAGAAGTCGCAAGGGATGAGTTTGGTGCCCTGGTGAATGAGTTGGTAGAAGGCGTGCTGACCATTGGTGCCTGGCTGCCCCCAAATGATTGGCCCTGTTTGGTAATCGACAGCCTCGCCCTGGCGAGTGACGCTTTTGCCGTTGCTTTCCATGTCGCCTTGCTGGAAATACATGGGGAAGTACATCATGTATTGGTCGTAGGGCAGGATGGCGTGGGATGCGGCACCGAAGAAGTTGTTGTACCAGATGCCCAGCAAGCCCATGATAACGGGAATGTTCTCGGCGAACGGTGCCGTGCGGAAATGTTCATCAATGGCGTGGGCACCATTGAGCAGCCTCTCGAAGTTGTCGAAGCCAAGCGCCAGGGCAATAGAAGTGCCAATGGCTGACCAGAGCGAGTAACGCCCCCCCACCCAGTTCCAGAAGGCAAACATGTTTTCAGGATCGATGCCAAACGCGGTAACGCCTGCTTTGTTGGTGGAGAGCGCAACGAAATGTTTAGCCACGGCCGTTTCCTTGGCTGCAGCTGCCAAGAACCATTGGCGAGCGGTGTGGGCATTTGCCATCGTCTCTTGTGTGGTGAACGTCTTGGAAGCGATGAGGAACAGGGTTGTCTCCGGGTCAACACGTTTAAGCGTTTCAGCGATGTCGGTGCCATCGACGTTTGACACGAAATGGCTGCGCAAATCCGCGCGAGTGTAAGGCGTCAGCGCCTGCACCACCATTTTCGGCCCTAAATCAGAGCCGCCAATACCAATGTTGACCACATCTGTGATGGCTTTGCCGGTATAGCCTTTCCAGTCGCCCGAACGCACAGATTCCACAAAGCCTTTCATCTGCGCCAGCACCGCATTCACAGTGGGCATCACATCTTGCCCATCCACCACAATGGGTCGGTTGGTACGATTGCGCAGAGCGATGTGTAACACGGCGCGACCCTCGGTGTTGTTGATTTTCTCACCGTTAAACATCGCTTCAATTTTCTGTGCAAGCCCTACCTCTGCAGCCAAAGCCAACAGGCAGCTCATCGTCTCTGCGGTGATGCGGTTTTTTGAGTAATCGAAGAGGATATCGTTGCAGGTTAGGGAAAATTTATCAAAACGGGCAGGGTCATCAGTAAATAAATCGCGCATGTGGGTTGCCGCCATTTGGGGCTGATGTGCCTGTAATTTTTTCCAGGCGGACAAAGTTGAAAGTGTAGGCATCGTATACTCCTTGTATCGATATATTGTCGCTAGATAACTGGTCTTGTTTCATGGGCCAACGGCCGTTTGCAGGCAAACAACTCAGCTACGTTTTCTCCAACAGGGTTTGGAAAAAATCGAGGGTTTGGGCAGCAATTTTATCCCAGGTGAACAGGTCAGCAACGGCCGCTGCCCCTCTGCCTAATCTCTGCCGCAAATCATGGTCTGCATACAAGGTTTGCACCGCCTGGGCGAGCGCAGCCGCGTCATCCACAGGCACGAGCCAGCAGTTCTCGCCATGAACGAGTGCCGGCGTGGGCGTTTGCGGATAGGTGGAGATTAACGGCCGTTCATGTGCCAGCGCCGCCATCAAGGTACCACGTCTGAGAGAAACCCCATCCCGATAAGGCATCACCATCATGTCGGCCGCATGCAAAAAGGTGGAAACGCGCTGATCTTCGACAAATCCAGTCCAGTGAACCCGGTCTGTCAAACCAAGATCGATGATTTGCTGATGCAGCTGCCCTAAAAACGATTGGTTGTTGGCAGGGTCACTGGCGCCTGTTTGCCCGCCGATGAAAACAAGATGAGTGGCATCTGGTAACTGCGCCAGCGCGTTGATGAGGGTATCCGCCCCTTTGCTCTCGTTGAGAAAGCCGAAGTATCCCAACAGACAATCCTGCTCCCCCACACCTAGCCCGTCTCGCGCTTCGGCGATTTCGATGTGATGGGGGGTGTAGGTGGTAATGTTGCTGCCGATGGGGATTTGGCGCACGGGGGGGGACAACCGCGCCAGGTCAGCTAAATCTTCGGGATTGGTGGCGATATTGCCCTGTGCTTGCCCGGCCAGGAAGCGAACGGCCGTTTTCCTTAAACCACCCGCCTTAGGAAACAGGTAAGGCACACGGAGATCATGGAAGGTAACGGCCGTTTTCAAGATATGTTTCAGACGCCAGGGTAAAAAATTAATGGCCGCGCTGCGCATGTGGTAAGCTGCGGCCTGATATTGAATGTTGATGATGTCAAGTTCATAACGGATGGCAATATCTGTGACCAGCGCCACAGACGACCATTTCCATTTTTTAACGCGCGGATGAAGCTGCGCAAACGTAATGTTAATTGGCTCGTAAATCTCCCCAACTTTGCGACTGGCACCTTCAGGACGTGCCGCTTTACTGGTGATAATGTGAATCTCATGCCCCAGGGCGGCCATTGCTTTTGCCAATTCCTGGGTAAATGCCCCTACGCCGCCTTCCATGGGCGGATATTCACCTGTAACCAACCCTATCTTCATAAATAATGATTGATGCTTAACACTTGACGGTTAACGATTTAGCCAAATTCATACAGATTGGGCACGGGATGACCACGCCAACGCAGCACTGACATGGCATAAGTGCGACGCAATGTCAGAAAATCAGCTTTTTGATATGTTTCATCCATCTTTGGCACCGGCCAATTACCATCTGCCACCTTCATCAGATCACGATCATTTAAGCTGTTCAAGCTCAACAACTCCCGGTGAAAAGCGGCAGGAACCTTGGTTAACGATGGCGGTAAACCAGCTTTGATTGTCTGAGCCAAAACATCATTGAGGCTCCAAGTTGACGCCTCAGCCATTTGCTTCAGGTCTGCATAGATCATTTCATCTATTTTCACTTTTACTGTTACTGTACCCATCCATCACCTCATTTATTGCCACCTGACAAACTTTATACATAATTGCTCAGAAATAAATTAAATGAATGCTTGTCAGTGTCTAAAATTAATATCCAGCTGGACGCAAGCCGGAGCGAATCACTTGCCAATAGGCTTGAACCCGTTGACGACGTAACGGCCGTTTATGCCCCAAAATGCCTTTTAATCCCTCTAAGCTTAACTGCCAAACATAATTTAACAGTAAAAAGAGACGCAATAAGCTCGCTGGCAAACGGCCGTTAAACTTACGAAAATAACGCAATTTTGCTTGTTGAAAATTAATGTGCCGCGCCACCACCGCCTGGTCGCTACTTTGTCCTACCAAATGGATAATTTTTGCCTCTGGATAATATACCACACGCCAGCCAGAATCCTTAATGCGGCGGCACCAATCCAACTCTTCGGAGTACATGAAATACGCTTCATCCATGCCCCCCACCGCCGCCACAACCTGTGTGGGCAGCAGCATACAGGCACCCACCACCCAATCCACATCATTTGTGGCGTCATCTGGTAAATCTTCTGCGTAATATCGTTTTAGAACGCCTTTCGGTGCCGCAAATTCCAACCAGGTGCTTTCAAAAAAAGCCGTCGCCAATGTGGGGAATCGCCGCTTAGATGATTGTACCGTACCATCAGCATTTAGCAATTGACAGCCCAGCACGCCCACTCCTGAATTTTGTCGCATAAACGACATCATTTGTGGCAGGGCATCGCCTAAAATCACCGTATCTGGATTGAGCAGCAGCACGTAACGGCCGTTTGCCCGTGCCAACCCTAAATTATTGCCTTTGGGGAAGCCCACATTCTCATCACAGGCCAACAGATCCACCCAGGGGAACTCATCCCGCACCATCGCCACGCTGTTGTCACTGGAGGCACTGTCCACCACGATCACTTGCAGTTCAAGCTCGCCGCGCCCAGCAACGATAGAATGCAAACAATCTCGCAGCAAATCAGCTACGTTCCAACTGACAATGATGATGGAGAGGTCACAAGTCGTGTGGGACATTTATTTCACCGCAAAGTAACTGTCTAAACATGACTGCCCGCTTTTCAGGGATAAAAAAGTCACTGGAAGCGTAGCCGTCAATTCCGTCACTCATTTATGGATGCGCCCAAAGAACGCAAAGAATACCAGGCGCATATCTGCGTCCATCTACGTGGCACCGCGTCCTATCTTGAAGAGGCGTTCAGCATTAGCAGTGGTTTGGGCAGCCAAAACGGCCGTTTCCATCCCCCGTACCGCCGCTATCTTCTGCGCCACAAAACGCACATAGCCAGGTTCATTGCGTTTGCCACGATAAGGATGGGGGGTTAGATAAGGAGCGTCTGTTTCCACCAAAATTTTGTCTAGCGGCACTTTGGCCACAATCTCACGCAGTTCCTCCGCCTTCTTGAACGTCACCGGACCGGTGAAACCGAGATAAAAGCCCATGTCGAGAGCCGCTTGTGCCGTGGCCCAATCAGCCGAAAATGAATGCAAAACGCCCGGTCGCTCTCGCCCAGCCAACGGCGACTCTGCCAGCAAGCGAATCACATCGGCGCTGGCTTCTCGGTTGTGAATGATGACAGGCAGGTCTAACTCCGCCGCCAATGCAAGCTGTTGACGCCAGGCTTCGTGCTGTACCTCTGGCGGTGAATCGTCCCAATAATAATCCAGTCCAATTTCACCAACAGCCACCACTTTAGGCTGCTGAGCATAATTCTTGATGATTTCGAGCCAATGGGAGGGAAGAACGGCCGTGGCATTGGGATGGATGCCCACAGCCGCAAAAACGCCATCATACTGCGCTGTCAACTGTAACACCGCTTCACAATTGCCTAAATCAATGGCCGGCACAATAATGCGCGTCACGCCATGTTCTGTCGCCCGGGCGACAATTTCATCCCGGTCATTGTCAAATGCATTGAGATCCAAATGGCAGTGAGTATCTACAAGCAAAAACTGGTCAGGTTTATTAACCATCTTATCCTTCCCACACCTATGCAAGGCAACCTATCTGAACACCCCAGAATCGACGTAAACTGGTCAGGTCTGGGTCTCCCGCGAAGCCAACAGAAAATCTTCCGGCACCTGGATTGCCACCACTTCACCACGGGCACATTCTACGCCATTAGCCCATAGTGACTCCGTCATCACCACTTTGCGCCCCTTAATCTCTTTAACTTCAGCGCGGATCTCCAGGATGGTATCAATAGGCGTTGGTTTGAGATAATCCACATGCAAGGAAGCTGTGACAAAACGGAAAGCCGATTCCTCTGACATAGGCACATTTTTATGGCGATGCATAGCTGCTGCCGCCGTCCCCGTGCCATGACAATCGATGAGCGAGGCGATCAAACCGCCATAGACAAACCCCGGCAGCGCCATATGCTCATCACGCGGCTGGTAACGGCAAACGGCCGTTTCCCCTTCCCAATAGCTCTTAATTTGCAACCCCTTCTCATTCAAACGGCCACAACCGTAACAATAACTTACCTCTTCAGGGTAATAATCTTGAAACGCCTTCTCACTCATAGAAAACCCTTTTGGCAGCAAAGACCAAAGTGTTCATCATTGGTCACTTGTCCTTCGTCAACTCTGTTGCAGCCCGGCAATCTTCATGCCATCAGCCAGAATATCTTGCACCTTATCCTCGTGAGTGGTCTCACAGTAGACACGAATGACAGGCTCCGTGCCGCTGAAACGCACCAGCAGCCAGCCACCATCCTCCATGATGAACTGGTGACCGTCGATGGTGACAATGTCCGTTACTTTGAGGCCGCCGATAGTGTCTGGACGCGCTGCCGCAACTCGTGCCAGGATTTCTGGCTTGAGTTCGGTATCAAAACGGCTGTCGATGCGGTCATAGTAATGTGGCCCCACCTTTTCGTAAAGGGCATCCAGCAGTTCTGATGGCTTCTTGCCAGTCTGCACCATCATGTCGAGGAAATAAAGACCTGCCAGGATACCGTCTCGTTCCGGCACGTGGCCTTTGAAAGCGTACCCCCCACTTTCCTCGCCACCAATCATGGCGTCTAACTCGATCATCTTCGGCGCAATAAACTTGAAACCAACACCCGTTTCATGAATTTGCACACCGTAGCTTTGTGCCAATTTGTTGAGCATCTTGGTGGTGGAAATCGTTTTGACGATGATACCCCGTTCGCCACGCACTTCCAGGAAATAATAGCCCATCAGCCCGTAAACCTGGAGTTGGTTGAGAAAACGGCCGTTTTCGTCACCAAAGCCCACCCGATCAGCATCACCGTCATTGATGATCGTCACGTCGGCCTGAATACTCCGGGCAAAATCAAGGCCGTAATCCACATTCGGGGGAATCGGTTCAGGGCGCGTCATGTGCGGGTAGAGGGGATTACGCCCGTTATTGACCTCACTGATCGTCGTGGCACCATTGGCCAGCAAGCGCGGGAACCAGCCTGCGCCGTTGCCCCACATGGCGTCATACGCCACGTTAAAGCCAGCTTTCTTAATGGGCTCAACGTCGATCAGGCGGTGCAATTGAGCCTCGTAAGCCTGCCCCCCATCAAACATGGTAACAAGGCCATCTGTCATGGCGTCATCTAGTTTCATGCGGGAAACACCAGCCATATCGGGGATGGCAGCTTCAATTTTCTTGAGGTCGTGGGGAGGAATAGCACCCCCTTGCGGATCGCGCACTTTAAAGCCGCAATCCCAGAACGGGTTGTGGCTGGCGGTGATGTTGATCGCCCCCCCCGCTTTTTTATCGACGACAGCATACGAAACAGCCGGTGTCGGGGTTGCCCCATCTGTCAGCCACACCTTGATGCCGTTAGCAGCCAGCACTTCGGCAGCGGCAGCAGCAAAGTACTCTGCCTGAAACCGTTTATCATGGCCGATGACTACACCTTGCTGGGAACGGCCGTTTTCCTGCAAAAAAGTGGCAAACCCTTGCGAGCAACGCCGCAAATTGTCAAACGTATAATCCTCACCAATCCGCGCACGCCACCCGTCAGTCCCAAATCTAATGTCCATTAAAAATCCTCCCATCTTCTTCTTTAATTGTCAGCTCTAAGCGCAGCAATGCATCATGCTATATTGCCTTCTGCCCACTTTCCAACAATGCCAAATCCGCGTCAACCATCATCTTTACCAGACCAGAAAACGTCACAGAGGGTTCCCAGCCCAGCTTGGCACCCGCTTTAGTGTAATCACCTACCAGCAAGTCAACTTCCGCCGGGCGCATGAAGCGCGGATCCTGCACCACATAATCATGCCAGTCCAAATCAACCACACCAAATGCTTCCACCAAAAATTCTTCAACAGAGTGAGTTTCACCGGTGGCAATTACAAAATCATCTGGCTCATCTTGTTGCAGCATCATCCACATCGCCCTCACGTAATCACCAGCATACCCCCAATCCCGACGAGAATCCAAGTTACCCAGATGCAGTTCATCTGTCATACCCAGCTTGATTTGTGCCACATGGTTGGTGATTTTGCGCGTCACAAACTCCAAGCCACGTCGTGGTGACTCATGATTGAAGAGAATGCCAGAATTGACATGCATGTCGTAACTTTCGCGGTAGTTAACGGTGATCCAATGACCATACACCTTGGCTACCCCATACGGACTGCGCGGATAGAACGGCGTCGTCTCTTTTTGCGGCACCTCCACAACTTTGCCAAACATCTCGCTGGAACTCGCTTGATAGAAGCGAATTTTGGGATCCACAATGCGAATTGCGTCCAACACGCGAGTCACACCCAGTGCCGTCACGTCACCAGTGAAAACTGGTTGGTTCCAAGAGGTTTGCACAAAAGATTGAGCAGCTAAGTTATAAACCTCATCAGGCTTATACTCTTCCAGGATATGGATGATGGAAATCTGGTCGCCTAAGTCGCCAGGAACCAGCTTCAACCGATCTTGGATGTGGGCGATACGATGAAAATTGATCGTGCTGGTACGACGCACCATCCCGATAACCTCGTACCCTTTTTGCAATAACAATTCGGCCAAATAAGAACCATCCTGGCCGGTGATGCCTGTAATCAATGCCGTAGGCATAAATCTTCTCCTTAGTGACCGTCTAAAGATTAGTCCCGTTTTTCAGGGATAAAGGTCACTTGAAGCGCAGCCATCAATTCTGTCACTTATTGATAGCTGCGCACTTAACACAGTGTCTTTTTCTAACTTTGGAAAATATGAGAGCGACAAGTGGTGAGCAGCAGGTGAAACCTACAAAGTCGTCACCAGCGATTCGCACCCTGCAACTCTTTACGAAAATTAAGTTTTCAATCGAGTGGAGAAATTATAACGTAGGCACCTGAATGCGTAAAACAACAGGCTATCTGCGTCGAATATTTACCCTCAAATCGTCAGTTAACCGTAGGCAAGCAAGCCAATCGGCGCGGGGAATAGCCCAGACGCGACGATGTGTGATTTTATGGGGAGGCGCCCAGCCCGTAAACGATGTGGCTTTGCCGACGACGGATGTGAGTGGGCAGAACCTGTTCCATACGCGCATAATAGCCCAGCCCCCACATGGCCACTGCTTCAAGGGTGCCGCTGGTAGCTTGTTCTCGCTGTGCGTCTGAGCGCACCATGCCCGGGGGGAATGGCGGCATGTCGATGTAACCGGATGCTTCCAAACGCAAAGGAGCTGTATCTGTGAATAACGCCCGAATTTGGTCTAGCTGGACAGTGGCTAAGCCGCTCAAGTTGGCGTGGGCGGCATTGTCTGCATTGGGCGCGAAGAGGGCAACGGCCGTTCCCAAGCGACCACAAGCCGCCCCATACTGTTTTCTGCCAGTCTCACTCAACCGCTGCAACACCTCCGAAGAGATCACCAAGTCAAATGCTCCCGCCACGTGAAAATCTTGATCCAAGGCCGGAAGATGTTCTAATTGGGGCGAAACGGCCGTTAACCACCCCTCATGTTGGGCAGCCGACAAGCCACGCTCTAATTTTTCCAGCGCAAACGGCCGTTCATCCACGATAGTGACAGCCGCATGCAGCTCTTCTGCCAACAACAGGAAGTCGAGGCTGCTCCCATATTTTTCAGGCAGGCCAGCGATGAGGATAGTTTGGGGGAACGGCCGTTTCTTCAACCATTTCGCCAACACCAACCGCTTCGCAAAATATTCATACGCCGTGCCCACGCCTTCACCTTCCGCCAGCGCAGGCACATACAAAGATTTAATAGATTGATGCTTCAACATTACAAAAGCCCATTCCTTTGATACCAGGTCACCGTTTCCCAGACACCGGATAGTAAATCAAATTGCGGAGAATAGCCGAGATCCGCTTGCGCCTTTCGCCATGAAAAACGGCGATCCTCGCTAAAAAAAGCCACACCAGTACGGCTCAGAGGCGGGCGTCCCTTAGTCAGCCCGGCAATGAATTCAAAACCAGTCGCACCCAAAAGAGCCAGCCATTTAGGCATACTCAACTTAGGCGGCGGCACGTTTAGCACAGTGGCAATGGCTTCGCCAAACTCACGAAACGTCACCGGTTCCAACCCAGTGATATGATAAATCTCACCAACGTTACCATTATGCAAAGCCAATAACATCCCCAAAACAGCATCGTCGATGAATGTCGGATGACAAACGTGCTTACCGCCATCAATGTAAAAGAATTTCCTATCTCTCACCGCTTGAAACAAACCCAAAACATGCACATCCCCAGGGCCATAAATGAACTCTGGGCGCACAATAATGATGGGCAAACCAGCCTTGACATACACGGGCATCATCTGCTCGGCAATGGCTTTACTCCGTTCATACGAGTTGCTCGGCGCTAACGGGGCAGTCTCATCCGCTGGCACACCAGTAATCGGACCTAAAACGCCAGGACTGCTCACATACAGGATGCGCTTCACACCTGCTTTTTCAGCTTCTGCCAGCACATGAGCGGTGCCTTGCACATGCAATTGGTAATAGGCTCTCTCCGGCACACCAAACTCGCCCAACATGCCCGCCGCATGAATCAGCCAATCGACACCATCAAATTTACGGCGCAAACTCTCCGGGGCAAGCAGATCCCCCACCTGCCATTGAATATCCAAATGCGCCAAATGTTCTCGGCTGGACGTCGTTCTGGCGAGGGCCACCACCGCATGCCCCTCGGCCGCCAAAGCACGCACCAAGGCACCGCCGACAAACCCCGTTGCTCCTGTCACAGCTACTTTCATTTACGCGTCCCCTGCATTCTCCTCATCAGAAACCTGGTACGTCATGACAGGCCGGTAAACACAACGACATTGACGCCCTTTGCTGCACCCAGGCAAAGGCAATCGCGGTGCTTCGTCTGGATGATAGATCACACCAGCTTCCAAGCTTAAACAGGCATCACAGCCATCCTCATCTATCAAAATGGACACACCCGCGATGGAGCCTCCTCCTTTCATGCCTAACCGGTATTGTGCCAATGTTTTTTCAGCATAATCTTCCGGTTTTTCCCTATCCTTATGAAATTTATTGAGCCAATCAAAAGACATCTCAAGTTCCTTTTAAGGCTGACGATGAAATCAAATACGGAATTGTATCGTCAGTTTCAAGGAACGGTAAGAAAACAGCTGCGTCGTATTCTTTAATTTCCGTTCCTAAGTGCGCCTCCCCGCAATGCAGCAAGCGGGGAGACAGTCGCTCTTCTTCATCCTCAGAAGGCAGCATGAAGAAGGAGTTGGTGTAATCGTTTGCATTATCCCTTCATTGGACTGTTTTTGTTCTCTGGAAGCACCCTCTGCACCCGTACCAGGTAACGTTTCGCGGTCTCCCACGAATGCATGTTTTGTTCTCCCCAGCTCCATTCTCTCATTTTGAGCGCACTCTCAAAATGAGGGACGTATGTTAGCAAAGGTGTCTTAGGGTGTCAAGAATGGGTGAGAACCCAAAGTAAGTTTGTAGTGCGTGCTTTAGCACGTAAAAATAGCGCACGAAAGAACCCAAAGCAAGTTTGTAGTACGTGCTTCAGCACGTAAAAATAGCGCAC
>PDWJ01006157.1_pt1 | contig 13190 bp, 10 predicted proteins | sample 1430881 | NCBI WGS metagenome assembly PDWJ01 (sample SAMN01162460, study PRJNA174530) | Oral metagenome, whole genome shotgun sequencing project. | biome: Marine environment; feature: Marine mammal; material: Swab sample of the gingival sulcus; isolation source: swab sample of gingival sulcus... | reverse complement strand
ACTCCGCCTCCAGCTCCGCCAGCTCGCCCTGCTCGAGGACCAGCGCGCCACGGATGACCTCGTCCTCGTGGTCGATCTCGAACCTTTCCGCCTGGCCCATGTCGTCGAGCATATGGGCGAGGTTGGCGCCGTAGAGGTTGCTCGCCGTCGTCGGCAGCCGGGTCGTCAGATCCTTGATCCCGATGATGGTCACGCCCTGGTGCGCGACCGTCTCGCCGGGGACGCACAGCTCGCAGTTGCCGCCGTTGCGGGCGGCGAGGTCGACGACCACCGAGCCCGGCTTCATGAGCTCGACGGCGTCCTTCATCCAGAGCTTGGGCGCAGGGCGCCCGGGGATGAGCGCGGTGGTGATGACGATGTCGATCTCGGGAGCTTGCTCCCGAAACAGCTTCATCTCCGCCTCGATGAACGCCTCGCTCATCACCTTGGCGTAGCCGCCGGCCCCCTCGCCGGGCTCCTCGAAGTCGACCTCGAGGAACTCGCCGCCCAGCGACTTGACCTGGTCCCTGACCGCCTCCCTCGTGTCGAAGGCGCGCACGATGGCGCCGAGGCCCCGGGCCGCGCCGATGGCCGCGAGCCCAGCGACGCCCGCGCCGATGACGAGGACCTTGGCGGGCGGGACCTTGCCGGCGGCGGTGAACTGCCCGGTGAAGAAGCTGCCATAGTGGTAGGCGGCCTCGACGACGGCGCGGTAGCCCGCGATGTTCGCCAGCGAGCTGAGCGCGTCCATCTTCTGGGCGCGGGTCACCCAAGGCACCGCGTCCATGGCGAGCACGGTCGCCTTGCGGGCCGCCAGTCGCTTCAACAGCGCTTCGTTCTGGGCGGGCCAGATGAAGCAGATGAGCCGGCCGCCCTCGCGGAGGAGATCCGCCTCGTGCTTGCCGAGCTCCGGGTGCTCCATCGGAGGGTTGATCTTGAGGACGAGGTCGGCGTCGGCCCACACGGCCTGGGGCCCGTCGACGATCTTCGCGCCCGCGGCGACGTACAGCGAGTCGGGGAAGCTGGCCAGCTGGCCAGCGCCCTGCTCGATGATCACGTCGAAGCCTTGGCGGCGAAGCTCCTCGACGGTCCCGGGTGTGACTGCGACGCGGCTGTCGTCGGCGAGGACTTCTTTGGGGATGCCTACGATCATGGGCAGCACTCGACCTTGGGGCACCGACCCCGTCAAGTGGGTTCGTCGCCAAGCGCGACAAAGCGGTCCGCGATACGAAGCCGCGGCGCGACCGGGCTTGAGCCGCGGCCCGCCCTCGGCTAGTAGCTCTGTCCCATGGTCGTGCTCAAACACCGTCCCGCGCTGATCTCGCCGACCTCGCTGCCCATGGCGCTGGCCTTCGCCGCCGGCTGCGCCTCGACGCCGCCCGCCGTGGTCGCGCCGGACGCCGTCACCGCCGCCGGCACGGCAGCCCTCGACCCGGCAGATGTGCTCAGGTGGACCTTTGACGACAAGGTCCAGCACTTCCCGCGCATGCAGGCGAGCTTCCCCGCGGTGACCGTTCGCCGCGGCGAGGCCGTCGCGCCGCTGCCGGTGGCCGCGGCGCCGCTGGAGGTGTCCTTCGAGGTCGACGGCGAGCGCTGGACCCTCGACGACTACGTCGCCAACAACAAGACCGCGGGGCTGCTCGTCATCGCGGGTGGGCAGATCGTCGCGGAGAGGTACGCCCTGGGCCACTCGGCAGCCGGCCGCTGGGAGAGCTTCTCGGTCGCAAAGTCGCTGTCATCCACCCTGGTCGGCGCCGCCCTCGCGGACGGGGCCATCGAATCCCTCGACGACCCCGTCACCCGCTACCTGCCCGGCCTCGCGGGCTCGGGCTATGACGGCGTCAGCGTCCGCCAGCTGCTCACCATGACCTCCGGCGTGCGCTGGAGCGAAGACTACGCCGACCCCGAGTCCGACGTCGCCCGGTTCTTGTCGGAGCCGACGGTCGACGGCTCCGATCCCATCGTGACCTACATGGCCCGACTCGACAGCGAGGCGGCGCCAGGCACGCGGTGGGCCTACAACACCGGTGAGACCAGCCTGGTCGGCTCGCTGGTCCGCGCCGCGACCGGCAAGGCGCTGTCCGCCTATCTGTCTGAGAAGGTCTGGGCGGCCTACGGCATGGAACGCGACGCCTACTGGCGCACCGACGCGAGCGGCCGGGAGATCGCCGGCTGCTGCCTGTCGGCCTCCCTGCGCGACTACGGGCGCTTCGGCCTGTTCTTCATGAAAGGCGCCAAGGTCGACGGACGCGCGATCGTGCCCGACGGGTGGGTCGAGGCCGCGACCCGTACCACCGAGGTCGCGGCGGCGGCGATGGCGGGCCTCGCGGGCTACGGCTACCAGTGGTGGACGACCCCCGGCCCGGCGTACCGCGCCGCCGGCATCTTCGGGCAGGGCATCTGGCTCAACCCGGAGCTCGACCTCGTCATCGTGACCCAGAGCGCCTGGGACGAGGCCGTCGACTCCGAAGCCAGCCGCCGGCGCGCCCTGATGATCAGCGCCGTGGAGCAGGCGGTCGCGCGCCGGGCCGAAGCCCCCCCGCGCGCCGACGCGGGCCGCTAGCCTCGTCCGCGAGGACACCTCGACGACGACGAGCGCGCGGTCGGTGACGGCGACGCCGGGCCCGATGAGAAGCCGAACCGCTTCGCCGCTCTCGCCGCCAGGCTCCAGAACGACGCGGCGCCCGAGCGCGGCACGTCAGCGCCGACAGGTCCATGGCCGAGGCTCAGTGGCCGTGGTCGGCCTCGCCGTGGGCCTCGTCGCCGTGGGCCTCGTCGCCGTGGGCCTCGCCGCCGTGGGCCTCGTCGCCGTGGGCCTCGTCGCCGTGGGCCTCGTCGCCGTGGGCCTCGTCGCCGTGGTGCTCGTCGCCGTGGTGCTCGTCGGCGGCCGCGACCGCCTCGATGACCCCGCAGGCGACGGGGGTGCCCTCGGCGCCGGTGCCCCGGTGGACCACGATGGCCTTGCCGAGGACGCTGCCCTCGGTCTGGGGCTGGATGGTGATCTTCGTCAGGCGCGCGGCCAGGGTGCCCACCCCGTGGGGGCCGACGGTGACCTTGCGGGCGTTGTGGCTCGTGTCTGCCGTGGTGGCCGGGGCGTTGCAGTCGCCCTTGTCGTGCAGGCGGACGGTGTAGTCGCCTGCGTCGAGGCCCTCGACCTTCACGTAGGTCATGACCTGGGGGACGCCGCTGCGAACGCTGTAGGGCGTGACGAGCTGGCTCATGTCAACGGTACCGCTCGCCTTGGCCTCGCCCTTGGGAAGTAGCTCGGCCTTGGCCTTGAACTCCTCGGAGTCCGAGTAGCGCGCGGGGGTGTCGACCTCGCGGGTGCGGCAGCCCGGAGCCGCCATCACGAGCCCAAGGGCCACCAGGAGCAGGGTGCGCCAGCCGATCATATCGCCTCCGAAGACCATTCCTCTCGCGCCCGTTTACTCCCAAGCGCGCGGCTTCGCAAGTCGTTGTTTGGCGCAGCCCCTCGACCGAGCGCCCAGCTCGCGGCATCCCGGCCCGCCGCTGTCCCGGCGGGCTCCGGCGGGGCCGTCGTGGTCGGCGCCGCGGCCGCTGGGGCAGGCCGTCCTGTACCCGGCGCGGTCGCCGACCGCGACGAGGGCGCGCTGCTCGGCGTCGGACACGCAGGTCCTGTCGTCGAACGCGTTCTCGATCGCCGCGCCGGGGCCGGTCTCGCCGGACGGAGCTCGGCGCGCTCGCCAGGCCGCGACCGCCGCGACGTGGTCGAGGTGGACCTGCAGGTCGGTGACGCGCCGCAGCCGCCGGATGCCCCGGCGCGCGTGCGCCTTGGTCGACTTGAAGACGAGCGCGGCGAGCCCCTCAGCCTCTGTCGCGAGCCCGGCGCTCTGCGCCAAGGTCTCCGCAGCCGGCCCCGGCGGCCACAGGTAGATGTCCGCGTCCCAATCGAACAGCGGCTCGGCGGCCAGGCGCGGCCCCGACGTCTCATCGCCGCGGAGCAGCGCGCGAGGGTCGAGCTCGACGCTCCCCCGTAGCCCCCCGATCTCGACCTCGAGGGTCCCGATCCGAGGCCGCCCGTGCGCGCTCCAGTCCTCGAAGTAGCGCGCCATCGCGCCCAGCGCGAAGACCAGCTCAGCGCCACGGGCGTCATCGTCGATCGGCCCACCCACGCCGGGCTCCACGCCCAGCGCCGACGGATAGAGCCCGTCTGTCGGCACATAGCCCAGCGCCTCGATCTCCCTGGCGCCGACTAGGTCCTCGGCGGACCTCGGCTCGAGATGCACGCTCAGCGACGCCGGCGCCGCGCCGAGGCCGGCGCGCGGATCCCAGGTGCGGGCGGCCTGAATCCCCCTGAGGTCCTCGTACAGCGCGACCCCCTTGAGCGCCCCGGCGGCCCCAATGACCAGCCCCACGGAGAACCGCAGCGGCGCCCCCCATCGAGCCAGGTGGAGGATGAACGTCTCGTCCGCCCGCTCCCAGGGCCGCTCGGCCGCGAACCGCGACGCCTCGCGCGCGAACGCCTCCTCGAACCTGTTGGGAACCCCCATGATCCCCCACGGCCCGCCCCCTGTCGCCGACAGCAGGTGCACCGAGAGCGCCTTGACCACGCCGTCCATGTCGACCCGCGGGTCGACGACCACATCGAAGGCCTGGGCCTCGGCCACCGGCGCCGCCGCCTCCCGCAGCGCCTCGGTGCGCACCACCAGCAGGTCGGGTCGCGCCGGCCGGTACTCGCCTCCCGGCGCGTGGAGCGCCTCCCCCAGCGCCTCGGTCACCGCCTCCGCCTCGACGGGCAGCGGCAGCGGCGCGATGTGGCGGAGCCCCCCGGCCGTGACCACGATGACCAAGGCCACGTCGACCCCGCCGAGGTGCGCCGGCGCCGCGACCACATCCATCGCCCAGACCCGCTCGATCGTCCGCGGCAGCTTGCCACCGCTCGCCGGCCTCGCCGCGCGCGGGCGGCGCTCGTCGCGCTCGCCCGAGCCCTCACGTCGCCCCTCGCCCATCGCTCGCTCCTCCGACACGCCGTCGATAGCGCACCTAGCGCTCGCGGGCAACCAGCGTGCCGTCCCTGAGATAACGCGCCGCTCGCGCCTTGGCGCGCCGCCGCTCGGCGGCGACGAAGGTGCGCTCGGACCACGGCGTCGGGTCCTCGCGCGACTTGTTCATGAGGCTGCCGCGCCGCTTGGAGTGGGGCAGCCCGAAGTAGTGGCCGAGCTCGTGGGCGAGCACGTGGCGCGGCGCAATCGCCGACAGGATGATCCAGCGCCGCGCGCGGTCGCGCCGATCGCGCCAGTGGACGCCCCGGATCTCGGCCCCCTCGATGTCGACGTCGGCCAGCCGCGCGACCAGGTAGACGTCGATGACGCCCCGACGCGCGCGCGCCCGCCCCAGCCGATCCCGCTGGGCTCGCGTGTCCACCTGGCGATGCCGCGCCCCGATCCTCAAGGCCGCCTCGAGCTCGAAACCCACCCCGATCGGCGCGAAGTGCCGGTTCGCCTCCGCCAGCTGCGTGGCGATCCACGCCGGCGTCTGCGGCACCTCGCCCCCGTCATCGGCCGCCAAGAACAGGCGCACCCCGACGCAGTATTCGGCCGCCTCGGGGCAACGCGGCGCTGCGGCCTCGATCGCCGCGTCCCTCACCGCGGGCGCCGCGCCCGCCAGCCACACCACCAGCGCCGTCATCGCCGTCGCCGCCGCCATCACCAGCCTCTCGATCAGCCCGGCCGCCGGTAGTCGATGGGGTGAGCCGGCGGCTCGCCGCCCGCACCCATGAGGTAGTGCTCGAGCCAACGCAGCGAGCGCAGGTTGTAGTCTAGGCGCGCGCCCGCCTTGCGGTTCCCGTGCCCCTCACCGGGGTACAGCACCAGCCGGACGGGCGTCCGGCCGAGGACCTTGAGGAAGCGGAACAGCTCCAGCGACTGGCCCGGGTGGACACGCGGGTCGCTGTCGCCGTGAAGGATGAGCAGCGGCGTGCGCGCCCGCTGCACATGATAGATGGGGCTGCGCTCGAGGAAGAGCTGCCAGTCGTCCCACGGGCGCCGCAGGGCGTGGACCAGGAACTCCTCCTCGGCGATGTCGGTGGTGCCGGTCTTGGAGATCTTGTCGCTGATGCCGACGAACATGACCCCGGCGGCGAAGCGCTCGCTGTAGTAGGTGCTGCACCAGGCCGTGGCGTAGCCGCCGTAGGAGCCGCCGGTGACGCCGACCTTGTCCGCGTCGACCAGGCCCATGGCCACGAGGTGATCGACGCCGTCTACCAGATCGTCGAACTCCCGCCCCGCCGGGTCGCCCTGGCTCAGCTTCGAGAACGCCACGCCGCGCCCCGTGCTGCCGCGGTAGTTCGGGTAGAAGACGGCGAAGCCCCGGCCCGCCGACACCTGCCCCGGCCAGCCGTAGCCCGTCAGCCAGCCGTCGCGGAAGTTGGCCTCGGGGCCGCCGTGGACCTCGAGGATCAGCGGCACCCGGGCGCCGCCCGCGCGCTCGAGGGGGTGGATGAGGATCCCCTCGATCTCTACGCCGTCGCGGGCCTGATAGCGGATCGTCTCCTGCCGGGCCAAGCGGACGTCGGCCAGCCAGGGGTTCGAGTCCGTCAGCCGCCTGGGCGCCTCGCCGAGCACCCCATGAAAGATCTCGCTGGGGTGGGTGGCGCTGTCGCCGCAGAGCGCCGCCACGCGGCCGTCCCTGGACAGGCTGAGGCCGCGGAATACCGTCTCGCCCGCCGGGACGAGCACCTTGCGCTTGCCCGGGACCCGCGCGTCGATCTCGGAGATCGTCGTCTCGACCCCCTCGTCGGCCACGAAGACGATGGTCCGCCCGTCGCGCCACGCCACGCTGCGGACGTGGCCGAGCAAGCCGGGGAGGAGGTCTCGGGCCTGGCCGCCGCTGGCGTCGGCGACCAGCAGGCGCCCGGCCGCCGGGTCGTGGATGTCCGCGGAGCCGATGAGGGCGAGCTTGGCGCCGTCGCGGCTCCAGGCGACCTGGCCGAGCTTGCCGACAGTGTCGATCTCGGCCACGGATCGCTTGCTGGCGACATCCACGATGTGCACCCGCCGCTTCATGTAGCTGGCGTCAACGGTGGCCTCGGGGACCAAGGAGACGGCGAGCTTGTCACCCCGGGGCGCCCACACGACCCCGACGGCCGAGCCGGGCAGCGGGACGCGCTCCGAGGTCGCCTCGTCGTCATCGGCTCCCGCGAAGGTGGCCAGGTGGACCTCCGTCGGTAGCAGGTCCTCCTCGACGATCTGCTGAGCGAAGCCCTGCTCGGCGAGGGCCTTGGCGGCGGCGTCCTTGGCGCGCTTGGCCAGCAGCGCCACGCGCCGACCGTCGGGCGCCAGGCTGAAGCCCCGGATCCCGGCCTCGAGGGTCAGCGCGCGGCGCGCCTCGCCCCCATCGCGCGGGATCATATAGAGCGCGGGGTGCGCGTCGCCCTCGCGCTTGGCGACGAAGGCGACGTGCTGCCCGTCCGGGGTCCAGGCGAGGTGCGAGACGTTGACCTCGCCCGCGACGAAGGGGCGGTCGTGGCCCTTGGCGTCGACGATGTGCAGCTCCATCCACGCGCCCCCGTCGGGGTCGACGAAGGGCCGGCGCTGCACCCGCAGCAGGTAGGCCACCTCGCGACCGTCGGGCGAGACCACCGCAGAGGTGGCATAGCGCAGGCGCGCCACGTCGTACTCGTCCAGCGGGCGGGGCTCAGCGGCGCCGGCGGCGGCGGCGGGCGCCGCCAGCGAGACCACGGCGATCGCCCCGAGGGCGGCGAGCAAGAGGGGGGTGCGGCGCGGGCATTGCATGCGGGCTCCGGGGGACGGTGACGAGCGCACCGGCGGCATACCGCGCCCGCCGCGCGGAGACCAGCCCGACCTCGCCCGACCTCGCGCGCCGCGTTGCGACGCTGGACGCTCAGCCGCAGAGGGCGCGCTGGCCCCGCGCGACGAGCTCGTCCATGAGCGGGCGCAGCGCCGGATGCCGCACGACCCGAGCCGCGGAGTCCAAGAACTCGCCGAGGTCGCGCCCGTCGCGCTCGGCGTAGGCGACCGCCTGCACGGCCATGTCCAGGCGGTCGAGCTCGCGCACGAAGCGCGCCTCGGGATCCGCCTGGGCCTCATAGCCCTCCCACGTCGATCGCAAGGGGGCCGGCAGCCCGGCGGTCAGCCCCTCGAGGGCGCGCCGCTCGCGGCGGCGCTTGTCCTCGGGCGCCACGCCATCGGCGGGGGTGAGGTCGCCGACCCGCACCTCGGGCAGGTCGTGGAGCACCGCGTAGGCGAGGGCCCTGCCGCGGTCTAGCTCCGCGGGCAGCAGCGCCATCACGAGCCAGGCGACGCCCCAGCTGTGGGCGGCCACGGACTCCGGGGCCGGCACCCCCCGCCGCACCCAGCCGGCGCGGTCGAGGGCCTTGAGGCGGACGACCTCGACCAGCCGGTCGACGACGAAGCCGGCGCTCACTGACCGGCGCCGCGGCGGGTGAGCGCGCTGGTGAGCACCACCCGCACGGCGGCCTGGGAGGCGACGACCCTGGCCGCCCCGCCGCCGCGCCCGACGGCCCGGCGCATCAGCGACAGGCCCCGCCCGATCTGGTCCATCAGCCCCAGGCGCCGCGCGACGGCGGCCACCAGCGGGTTGCGAGGCGACGACACGCCACCCGCCAGCGCCAAGGCGTCCGGGGGCACCTGGCAGGCCAGGGGGCCCGGGCTGACCACCTCGAGGCGGTCGTCGTAGACGACCAGGCAGACGCGCCCGCCCGCCCGCAGGTCCCGGTGAATGAGGGCGTTGACGACGGCCTCGCGCACCGCCGCCCGCGGGTACTCCGCCGGGGCGTCGCCGGCGCGCGCCGCGTGGGTGTAGGTGTCGACGAAGGCGAGGGCCCCCTCGAGGAGCGAGGCCGCGGGGCCCTCGAGGTCCTCGCGCGCCCGGATCGGGTCGTCGATGTGGGGCCCGTCGACCACGACGGCGCCCAGCCCCCACTCGGGGCGCGTCAGCTGTGGGCGGCGGCCGAACAGGTAGAGGCCGGCGACCGTGGGGTGCTGGGCGCGCCCGATCGTCGTGGCGAGGCCGAGGCGGTCGGCCTCGGCCTCGACCGGGGCGTGGGGGCCGAGGCGGTCGGCGACGTAGCGCGCGAGGGCGCCGAGGTCGAGGGCGTCGAGGTCGAGGCCGCGGACGGCCGAGCGCTCATGGCCGGCGGCGGGGGCGGCGCCCAGGGTCATCGTCGCGGTCCTGGCGTGGAGGGGCTGGCGTGCATCACACCCACCATCGCACGGCCGCCGCCGCGGGGCCAGGCGGCGACGGCGGTAGCGGCGGCCCGCAGCTCGGCGGAGGCGCTGAGGATACGCCGCAAGGGCCGCCGCGCGAACTGGCGCCACCGGCCCTCGCAGCGCAGGCGCAACCGGACGTGGCGCTCACGTCGGAGTTGGTCTAGAACGTCGCGGATACTCGACCGAAACCTTCATCCTGCAGCGGGGGCTGGGATGTCAGGCGTAGCGGAGCTGATCGCGGATATCCAGCGGCGCCTCGAGGCGCGCGCGGATCCCGACGTCAAGGCCTGGTGGGAGCGCTACCTCAAGGGTGCCGTGTCCTTCCGCGGCGTGAAGATGCCCGTCAACCGGGACGAGGTCGCGGCGTGGCACCGCGCCTGGCGCCTCGAGCGCCGGGACGACGAGGCCCACGTCGAGCTCGTCTACCGGCTGCTCCACCAGCCGCTGGCCGAGGACAAGCTCGCGGCCGTCTTGCTCCTCGAGGAGCACCTCATCCCCCAGGGCCGGCCGCTGTGGGAGCTCGTCGTGCCGATCCTCGCGACCGCCTTCGACGAGGGCGCCATCGCCGACTGGAACACCTGCGACTGGCTGTGCGTGAAGGTGCTCGGCAAGCTCATCGCCCGCGACGGCGAGCGCTGCGCCCGAGCCATCGCCGAGTGGCGCTTCGCGCCGGGGCTGTGGCGCCGCCGCGCGGCCGGCGTCGCCTTCGTCAACCTCGCCCCCCGGGGCGACGAGCTGTTCGAGGGCTTCACGACGCTGGTCCTGGAGATCAGCGCGCAGACGGTGCGCTGTAGCGAGCGCTTCGCCCAGACGGGGACCGGCTGGGTCCTGCGCGAGCTGGGCAAGGGCGCGCCCGATCGGGTCATGCGCTTCATCGACGCCCACCTGCCGTTGATGAGCCGCGAGGGCCTCGAGCGCGCCCTTCAGCACATGCCGCCGGCCGAGCGCGCCGCGCGCCTGGTCACCCACGCCGCCCTGAGCCTCGACCAGCGGCGGCCGCCTCGGGCCTGAACGCTCGCAGGGCACAAGCCGTCGGTGCCGTCGCGGTGGGGGCGCCGGCGCGACGCGGTCGCCAACTGCCGGTCGCGTGCGACCGTCGCCGGCCGGCCAGCTGCGACCCCACGCGATGGCGGGTGGCCGCGGGCGGTGGTGATGCGCGCGCTCAGGCGCCGTCGACCAGCTCCACCCCTTCGGGGACCAGGCCCAGCCGCGCGGCGCGCTCGCGCCACTTCTTGCGGGCCAGGGCCTGCATGTCCTCGACGCTGTCGACCTCGTCGACGATCTCCATGCCGAGGAGGGTCTCGATGACGTCCTCGAGGCTGACGACGCCCGCGGCGCCGCCGAACTCGTCGACCACCAAGGCGATGTGCTCGCCGGTCTCGAGCAGCTGCTCGAGGACCGCGGGGAGCGCGAGGCCGTCGGGGACCACCTGGATGGGGCGCGCCAGCTCGGCCAGGGGCAGGTCCAGCTCGTCGCGCGCGGCGCGCAGCAGGATCTCGTCCTTGAGGGCGTAGCTCGCCACATCGTCCAAGCCCTTGCCGGTCAACGGCAGGCGCGAAAAGCGCAAGGTCGCGGGCTCTTCGACCACCTGGCCGACGGTGGCGTCGCCGCGGAGCCAGCTCACCACCGGGCGCGGCGTCATCACGTCCTTGGCCCTTAGAGAGCGGAAGCGCATGAGGCTCTTGAGGATGCGGGACTCGCCCTCGGCGAGGGCGCCGTACGCCTGGCCGATGTCCGCCATGGCCGCGATCTCCTCGCGGCTGACCGGGGCGTGGACCTTGCCGCCCGACAGCCAGCGGGTGAGGACCTTCGACACCGCCACCAGCGGCCAAAGGAGCGTCATCATCGGGCCGAGGATGCGCACGACCGGGCCCGAGAGCTGGCGCCAGTAGACCGCGCCGAGGGTCTTGGGGATGATCTCGGAGGCGACCAGGATGAGCAGGGTCAGCACCGCCGAGAAGACGCCGATCCAAGCGTCGCCGAAGACCTCGACCGCCTGAGCGCCGGCGCCGGTGGCGCCGACGGTGTGGGCGATGGTGTTGAGGCTCAAGATGGCCGCCAGGGGGCGGTCGATGTCGTCCTTGAGCGCGCGCAGCTTGGGGGCGATGGGGTTGCCCTCCTGCTCGAGGGCCCCGAGATAGCCGGGGGTCACGCTCAGCAGGACCGCCTCCATCACCGAGCAGAGGAAGGAGACGCCCAGGGCCAGGGCGACGAAGAAGATGAGCAGAGCCATGGGTGACGCTCTACTCCAGCGCGGCGCCACGGTCCAACCCTGCGGCGGGTCCTCCTCCGCCCCGGACGCCGCGTGCCGGAGGCCGGCGGTGACGCCCGCGCGGGGCCTCGTGCTGGCCAAGGCGGTCCCCGGCGTGGCAGGTTTCGGGCGTCGCACCCCGGAGCCTCCTTTGCGCCGACTCGTCAGCTCGCTCCTCGCCCTGCTCTTCGTCGCGCTGGCGGCGTCGCCCGGCGCAGCCATCGAGCTGCGCAACCACGACCGGCGGCCGTATGCGGTGACGGTGAAGACCAAGCAGTCGCGCAAGACCCTGACGATGGCGGGCCTGAGCGCCTCCATCGTGGTCTGCGTCGGAAGCTGCACCTTCCGGATCCAGGGCGGCGGCTGGGTGCGGGCCCGCGGCGACGACGTCGTCATCATCGAGGACAAGCGCCTGCGGAAGCGCTAGCCGCCCCATGGGCGCAGGGGCGAGCGGGCCGGGCGACGGCCTCGGCTGGCCCGCACGCTCAGCCGATCTCTAGCGGCGCGCGGTGGCGCGGGCAGCGGCGTCGAGGCGCTGCCAGATGGCGTCAAGCCATTCGCCGTGCGTGGGCTTGATGAGGCAGGCGCGCAGGCATAGGACGCCCTCGTCGTCCCACACGAGGCCGGGGAGGACGGGCTCAACCAGGGCCCGAGGCATGGTCGACAGCGCCAGGTGGAGGTCCTCGCGGGCGGCGGCCTCAAAGATCTCGCGGGCCCGCGCCGAGGCGTGGGAGGCGCGCTCGGCGACGGCGGCCCACACGACGATGTCGAGCTCGGGGGCGAACAGCGGCGCAAAGCGCCGATCGGCACCGAGCCGACGGTACCAGGCCAGCGCGGCGTCACGGCAGGCCGCCAGGTCGCGCGCGAAGTCGCCGCCGGGGGTGTAGGGCAGCGCCTGCTGGGTGGCCCACAACGCCACGGCCGAGGCGCCGGCGCGGGAGCACTCGAGCGAGATCTCGCCGAGGTGCAGCTCATCGCCGGTGAAGTAGGTGTAGGGCGAGTCGTGGCGGTAGACGCGGCCCACGGCGGGATCGCTGAACAGGACGCAGCCGCAGCCGTAGGGCTGCAGGCCGTGCTTGTGGGGGTCGACGACGACGGAGTCGACCTCGGCCAGGGCGTCGAAGTGGCGGCGCCCCGCCGAGCAGAGGTTGCCGGCCAAGGTGAAGTAGCCGCCATAGGCCGCGTCGACGTGGACCCGGACGCCCGCCTCGCGGGCCATGGGGAGCAGGTCGGCCAGGGGGTCGAGGGCCCCCGTGGCCGTGGCGCCGAGGGTGACCACGAGGGTGCCGACGTCGCCGCCGGCGAGGGCCTGCCGCGCTGCGGTCAACGACATGCGGCCGCGGGCGTCGACGTCGATCGCCTTGAAGGGCACGCCGAGGACCCCGGACAGGCGCGAGTGGGTGTAGTGGGCCTGGCTCGAGGCGGCGACGGCGCGGCCCCCGGTGAGCTCGCGGGCGACCCAGAGCGCCTCGAGGTTGGCGACGGTGCCGCCGCTGGTGAGGTGGCCGAGGTGGCGCTCCCAACCGTACATCGCCGCGATCTCCGCGACGGCCTCGTGCTCCATGCGGGAGCTGGCGCGGCCGCCGTCGAGGGCGTGGTTGTTCGGGTTGAGGTACAGCGCCAGCGCGTAGGCCAGGCGCGCCACCGGGTGGGGCGGCTTGAGCATCTGCCCGACGTAGAGCGGGTGCTGGTAGGGGTAGTTGTCGCGCAGGCGCCGGGCCGCCGCGACGAGCGCCGCGCGCAGCGGG
>PDWJ01004103.1_pt1 | contig 13190 bp, 10 predicted proteins | sample 1430881 | NCBI WGS metagenome assembly PDWJ01 (sample SAMN01162460, study PRJNA174530) | Oral metagenome, whole genome shotgun sequencing project. | biome: Marine environment; feature: Marine mammal; material: Swab sample of the gingival sulcus; isolation source: swab sample of gingival sulcus... | reverse complement strand
CTGCTTCATAAGAAATTGATTTTGTAGAATATACAGTGTTTCTTGCTGACGTTCCCAATCGTCGGCACTGACGACGATAAAATCTTCACTGCCACGACGTGACACTTTTAGCGGTTCACAACGGTCAATGACCTTTTCTACGCAAGCTTTTAAATTTTCTCTAAATCGGTTAACGCTAATCGTTTCCATTTTTTTCTCTCTTATGTACATATTTTGTGTACATTATAAAACAAACTGCTTATCGGTGGTAGTCTTTACTATCAGAAATATCCGTATGAGCTAAACTACACAGCCAATCGTAAGCACTTTGAAATTTCCCACTTGGATTAGCTGATCATCCTATGTCTGATTTACGCCGCTGTTTTTTAATGCGGATTTTTGTGGGCGTAGAGTATATTATTTTACTGCCAATAAAGTGGGCAACTTGATTGTTCCTAAGCGTTTATTTTTATGTTGAGTTTGGCGTTGATAAAAGCTACTAATATTGCTGACTTGTTGAGTGCGTAATGAACCCAATTGTCCCATTTTTCGAGCGTATTGATACTGTGGGTTTTTGCATAGTGCGTGTTCTAATTGCTGAACGAGGCTCGTTATATTCGTATGCACCGACTGTCTCTGAACAACCCAACAGTAATGGGGCTTTTTATCATTGACGGCAACCAATAGAGACTTTCCAATCAGTGCCTTGTCAACAGTTTTTATTGCTTTTCCGACAAAAGATTCCGTCAATTTTTCCCCACATAAATCACTGCATAAATCATTTTTCCCCACAAATGCCAAGGTCGGAGTATTTTGGTAATGGCCGGTTATTTTGACATTGTCACCAGTATCGTAGCGGTAAAGCCCTGCTTGAGTAGTCACAATTACGCGGTAAATTTTTCCCGTTGTTAGTTGGTGGGCGAGAAAAATACGCTGGCTTTCATCGATAAATTCATAGAAATGACTGTTTATTGCCAATATCGGCTGATTGGTCTTTGAATAAGGAAGACTGGTAACGGCTTCGGTAGATAATAAACCTTTGCCCTGAATGACAACGTGAGGAAATAACCGTTGTAATTGCTGAGCATGAGCGGTAGAAGTATGGCTATCCCAACAACTAATCGTATCTAATAGCGCCCAAACGGCTTGTGTATCTATTCTATCGCTGTCAAATGCTGCATGCAGTATAGCACGTCTTTTTCTGTCGCTAATTTCACCCAGTAACAATGTTTTGTGGGTAATCATATAATCAAGTAATTCTATCAGTAGAGTGGGACTCCAGAGGGAAATCAGTGTTAAGTCATCTGCCGATAGCAATAACAAAGCGGTTTGTTTTTTCCATTGTTCGGCGTTTTGTGGTGCGGCCAATCGGGATGAATAGAGCGTGACCGGTGCCAAATGACGAGCCACGGCTTGGCCGAAGTACCCAAGGTCATCGCCGGTGCCAATAGGAATACCGCCTGCAGTCAATGTCTGAGGGCGCAATGCCGGGCTAATCATAAAAAATACCCGTCCTTTGGTAATCGCTGGGCGCTGCCGTAATAAATCGCCTAGCCACGGCAGAATAGCGTGCTGAAAGGCCTGCATTAGCGATTCGGTATAGGGGACCAGCTTTGCTCCGGACGATGAGCCACCGGTTTCTTCAAACTGAATAATTTTTGCACCGGTTAATTGTTTGGGGTCGCCGTTTGCTGATAGGGTAATTGCGGCTTTAAAAGCGTCGTAACGAGCAACGGGAACATACCGGGAAAAATGTTTATAACCATCAATAGTATCAAAGTGATGCTGTTGTCCAAAAACGCTGTCGCAGTTATCTGAAATAATGGCCTTGAGTATATCGGCTTGTTGTTGCCTAGGGGTATGCAAACTGTTTTCAAACTGCTGCAAAGCGGTTTGACAAGCTTGTTCAATCCAGTACCAACTGTCCATCTTTTACTCCTTGACGAAATCCACTTAGGGCAAATGAACGCAGATTATCTTCGGCGAGTTCGGTCAGGCAAACCAGTTCGTGACCGCGTGCGTAGAGGGGGTTTTTTTGATAAAAAAAATTGGCTTCCGGGCTTTTTTTAATTGCTTCGTTTGCCCATTCTGGTTTAAGGTGACCTTGTGATTGGTGGTATTGCACCGTACCCGTACTTTGATTGTAATCGTCGCCAAATGTTTCTTTGGCAAGCCTATCCATAAAGTGTTGGACATCTATCGGTGTCGCTTGTTTTCGGTGCGGATAGTAAGTTTTGCTAAAAATATTTAAGTATCGGTAAGTTCGATGTCCTTTGACAATCAAAAACCAATACAACGGTAACTGTGGGGATTCAGCTTTAATTTGCCCTGCTAAACGACACCACGCCAAAGGTAGTGTCTGTTCGCCCCAAAAATCGTGATGGATAATCGTATCACCTGAAAAGATAATATTAACCGGTTGTTTTAAATATTGTGTTTTTGAAACGCGCAGCGTTGTGAAGCCGCGCAATTGCCGCTGGTCATCAAACATCAACAGCACATAATTTTTGTTCCTTAAATCTTGTTCAAATAAAGATTTGCTGGTTGCTTCGTAGTAGTTTTCGTAAAGACCATACATGGCGTCAATCAGCGTTCGGCTTGCTTGCTTAGCACTAATGACTTGTGTTGTTAGCTTTCTTTTCATTTTTACGCCACGTCGTTATCCATTGAAAGTAAAAAATAAGCAGCCATAGTGTCAGTAATAGTACCAGAGCTGTTGTAATACCATTATTTACTCGGTGTTCGGCAGCATTATCAATAAACCATATACTATTTTGGTAGCCGTCTTTGACCATAAGCATCATATAACTGGCAAAATACGTTTCACCGATAAACATCAATAACATCAGATACAGCGTGATTTTTAGTGGCGTTTCGATGTTGTTTCTAACGCTAATGCTGAGGACGGTTAATATAATCAATGATAACATGTTATGAACAATACCATAGTGATAGTGCCACGCTTGATTGCCATACAGTAAATAGAGTTCGGCAGCTGCGCGCAACAGCATACTGGCAAAAAAAATCTTTAACCCGATATAAAAACGGTGATTGTTGCTGCGTTTATCCGCGATCAGTAACGGCGGTAAGAAGTACCAATAAAATAAAGCCAAACCCAGCCAACAGGCTTTGGGAAAAGAAATGCCTCCGCCAATGCGATTAGGCTGATTTTGCAGGTAATAAAACACAATAACGGCTGCTATCAATAACAAAACGCCAAAGCCATAAACGCGTGGTATTGTCACTGTCATAAGATAATTTTTTGTGTGGTTTCGGCTGTCGCTTGTGGTGGCTTTTCACCTTTTACCATAGCTTTTCGCCAAGCTAAAATATGCGGTAGCAAAAAGTCTACTTTGCTGTGGTAGAAGCGTTCTTCGCCAAAGTCACGGATATTATCACGTTGTTTTTTCATAATAGCCACATCTTGTTTGATAATAATTCTCGACAACGGTTCAAAAAACAAACGAATCAGTTTCCCAAACCTGCCATAGCGATAACTGATAACGGTAAACACTTCGGTTTTATCTTTAGAAACCGGTGTACATGAAGAGGTGATAATGTAGTGCTTATTGTCGGAAAAAATATAGTCCACTCGCGAGGTCGCCGGGGCGATGAACCGGTCAGTGTGGCGAATGCTGCTGGTTTTCTTTTGTAGCCCCAGTCTCCAGACCAAACTTTTTTCTCTGGGCTCGTCGATATACTCGACTTCGGCCCCATCAGGCAAACTGCGAACCACTGCCGAAACCGTTTTTCCCGTAGCGCTACGAAACCATGTGTCGTGAACATAAATGGCGTGAGGGCAATCCAGAAAGTTTTCCAAACACTGTTCGACAGGGGCCTCAAATAGTGTTCTTAGGCGAAAAGTATGCCAGCCGGTATGACCAAGATAGGCAAAAGGCAGTGGTTTTTCTTGGACGGGATTGTCTGCCAGACAGACCCAAATATAACCGTCTTGTGCCAGACAGTGATGCTTAGGAATTTGTATATTGGGCTGCTCATCCGCAGATAGGGCAGGAATAGTCGTCAACTGCCCGGCGGTATCAAATTGCCAGCCGTGGTAGGGGCACTGAATGCTATCGCCACAAACCTTGCCGGCAGATAGCGGGGCATTTCGGTGTGGGCAGCGATCTTGCAAAGCGATATATTTACGTTGGTTTTTTGCAAAATAAATAACTAAATGTCGGTCGAATAGCGTCACCCGTTGCGGTTTCCTTTTTACGTCTTTTTCTACGGCGACAATAGACCAATAACGATGCAGCTGACTCAAGGTGGTAACCTGTACAAATAATTATCTTTCATTATACTGTAATCAGTATTGAATTAAATGATAATTACACGATATGCAGGTCAAGCTTTCCCTCGCTGAACCCGGTGATGATGCCGCGCTTAGGCAGTTATTGCGACAAAATATCTTGGATGGACACTTTGGTGTATCGTTTCGGCGCGAGCCGTCTTATTTTACCGCAGCCGCTATTCAAGGGGAACGTTATGAAATTATCAAGGGCACAGAAAATCACAGCCAAAAAATTGTCGGGCTAGCGGGGCGGTTTACCTATCCCGCCTACCTAAATGGTGAAAAAACGACTTTAGGTTATCTGGCGGAATTGCGCATTGCCCCACAGTATCGAAACGGTTTATACGTCGCGCGCGGGTTTCGCTTTTTACGGCAGTTGCATCGGCAATCACCGGTTGACTGTTATATCACCATGATTTTAGATGGTAATGAAAAAGCTTTTAAGACGTTGACAACTCAACGAGCGGGGTTGCCGCAATACGTATCGCAAGGCCGGATACTAACACCTGCGATACACCTTGATATGCCCAAAAAAGCCCTTTCGCTGCCTCAGGTCAGCATCGAAAAAGCCAACCCGGGCAATATCGGCGAAGTTTTTGATTTTATCAATCGGCAAAAGGCAAAAAAACAATTTGCCCCTTATTATGCTGTCCGTGATTTGCACAGTCCGCGTTTACGCGGTTTAACCGCCGGTGATTTTTATTTGGCGATAAAAAATAATCAAATTATTGGCGCAATTGCCGCGTGGGAGCAAACGGATTTTCGTCAGGTGCATGTGGAAAAATATTCGACCGCTTTACAAACAATTAAGCCGCTGTACAATTTGCTCAGTTTGATGACACCTTTAAAACGACTGCCGACTCAAGGTCAAATAATACCCTACTTTTACCTTGCCTTTATCGCCATTGCAGACAATAATCCGGAGGTATTTCGGTTGTTGCTAAATGCCCTGTACCGAGAGCGCTATCGGGGGAAATGGCACTATTTTATCTGTGGGTTACATGCAGATGATCCCTTGGCAAGTGTTTTGTCTGACTATCGCCGTATCGACAGCTGCGGACATTTATTTACGGTTAATTTGGATAGTCCTGTGGCATTGGATAAACGCATTCCTTATATCGAAGTGGCAACCTTGTGAGTAAGTTTATATGATAAGCAACACAGTAATACATTTCCCCAGTAAACGCGACCCGCGCTGGAAGGTGCTCGCATTGCAGACCTTATTTGTTTTATTGGGGATTACCTTGTGGGGATTTAATCGCAGCCCTTTACAAATCGCCTTTATTGTTTTGACTTGTGTCGTTTTGGATATGTTTTTGCACTACGTATTAAACGATAAAAAGCTATTATTTCCTTTAAGTGCATCAATTACCGGTATGGGGCTTTCCATACTGACGAATTTTTCCCACGGTTTGTGGTTAGCGGTTATACCGCCATTTTTTGCCATTGCCTCTAAATATCTGTTTACCGTCAACGGTAGGCATATTTATAATCCTGCCCTATTTGGCGTCGTGATGGCGTTGTTTTTTAGCGATGGGATGATTACACCATCACCTGCCTATCAGTGGGGTGGTTCCGGAGTGACGGTCTTTTTCGTGATTACCGCGGCACTGATGCTATTTGCCCTAAATATTGGCCGCACAACATTGATTATTAGTTTTTTGCTCGCCTACGCACTGCAACTAAGCGTGCGGGCTTGGCTGTTGCGCTACCATATTCCTCCGGAAACGTTGTTTATGGGCACATTTTCCTCGCCGGCCTTTTATCTATTTACCTTTTTTATGACTACCGATCCGAAAACTTCGCCCGATAGTCGAAAAGGGCAAATTTTTATGGCGGTTTTTATCGTCTTGGTTGATCTGGTATTGCATAAATTTCAGGGGTTTTCGACTTTGTTTTATGCCGGTTTTGTTTACTTTACGCTATTTGGCCTATGGCAATTGATTAAGCGGCGTCATGTGCTAAGGCAAACGGGCGTTGTGCTTAGCATACTAAAAAATAAAGCCATACGTTTTCTTGGCATCGGGCTTATCGCCGCCATCGCATGGGGGACTTATACGCAAATAAATCCGCTAACAACTGCCGGCAAGGTCGATTTTTATATGACGCAAATCGCGGCTTCACACTCGGGTATTAGCGGTGAAAAGGGGGATGTGCTAGACAAGGTTGACCCTAAAATACGCCACATTGCCAAGTGGCTATTGTCGATTGGTGATTCGGCTGCCGTTGCGGATGTCAATGCCGATGGCTTGCCAGATGTGTTTTTAACGCAACCGCTAAAGGCTAATCATGATCGGGCTCAGCTGTATTTGAATCAAGGCAATTTTGTATTTAAGCAGTTTCCTATAGCTGCCTTAGATAAGTTTAGAAAAGCCCCTGAAAAAAATGGCTTAATCGCCAATGCACTGTGGTTTGATGAGGACAATGACGGTGATCAGGATTTGTTGCTGAGTGTGGGTTTTGGAAAAACAGTATTTTTACAAAATATGCTGCGAGAAAATGGCGTGTTGGGCTTTGTCGATAAAAGCCAAAACAAAGGCCTGTCGGAGTATCAAATCAGTGTCAGTGCCAATGTCCTCGATATGAATCAAGACGGTTATTTAGATATTATTTTGGGCAATGTGATGCAGCGCTACTTACCCGATTACGCCGAGCCAACACCTTTTAATATTTTTTCACTGCCCGCTGCTAAAGACAGTGATGATCGCCGTATGCTCAAAGTAATGCACGATACATGGCATGATGCCAATAACGGCGATAAACATTTTTTGTATATCAACCATCGGGGACGAGGTTTTCAACTGCTGGACAGCGACAAATTGGGCTTTTCCGGTAGGCGCTGGACATTGGCAATTGCCTCGGGGGATTTAAACAACGACGGATGGCCGGACTTGTATTTTGCCAATGATTTTGGCCCTGATGAACTGTATATCAATCAAAACGGACAGCGATTCCAAATGATAAAAGGCCAATTGGTCGGCGATATCGGTAAAGATACTTACAAAGGCATGAATGCGACTTTAGGGGATATCGATGGTAATGGGTTCCCCGATATTCACGTTTCCAATGTTCATGAAAAATTACAAGCTGAAGGCAGTTTGTTGTGGATGAATCAAGGCGACAAGCATGTAACAGCGCATTCTTTTCGCGATAAAGCTATGGAAAAAAATGCGTTAAACGAAAGAAGATTTGGCTGGGGTGCGGCCTTTGCCGATATTGACCGCGATGGCAAATTAGATATTTTGCAAGCTAACGGTATGATGGATGATGCCTATGATGAAGACAGAGCAGAAGTCTGCCCCGATTACTGGTATTGGAATGCCCAGATTGCGCTCACGCCGCCCAAAATACACGCCTATGCCGACCGCTGGGCCGATACCAGAGGTCGCTGTATTTTTCATCAAGAACGCAACCGTATCTATCTGAACAAGGGTGAGCATTTTGTCGATGTCGCCGATCGGGTTGGCTGGGCGAAAAAAGGTACCTCTCGTGGTATTGCCATGGCTGACTTTGATAATGATGGCGATTTGGATGCTATCGTTACGCATATGACAGCCCCACCTTCTTTATTTCGCAATGATGCGAAGGATAAAGATTGGCTTGGCCTAAAATTAGTGGGTAACGGCAAGAACTGTAATCGCGATGCCATTGGCAGTAAAGTTATTGTCCAGCATTCAAAAAACGGACAACTCCTTAAGCAGCAGCGTCAAGTTTACGCTGCCAATGGCCTGGCTGCACAAAATGAAAACCGTCTGCTATTTGGGTTGGGAGAAAAACACAAGACGATGGAAAAAACAGCGACCGTTACCATCACATGGTGTGGTCAAGGCGAGCCAGTAACGATTAATTTGCCGATTAATCAATACCACCGTATTCAGCAACAATAGCCCAACGGTGAGTAGTGTATAATGTAGCAACAGCTTTTTGAAAGAAATCAGGAGAAAAATAATGATCAATTTTATCGTTAATCATTGCCGCAAAATGGCATTAACACTGCTATTTGTGGCAATCTCAGGTACGGTTTTTGCTCAACAAAATAGCGATACCACCGCATTGAAACCCGATTCAACGACGCAAGGAGAGTCTGTCTTGCACCAGCAGTTACGCGATTTACGTAGTACGATGCAACAGGCGTTGAATCAGCGTGACTTAGACACCTTGTTGCAGCACGTCACCGATACGGTTGTCTTTACAACGATGAATGGCGACAGGGTGATTGGGAAAGAGAGTATTCGCCGCTACTTTGCAAAGATGCTAGAGGGTTCTAATCCGGTGGTTAAATCAGTTCAAACCCAGTTTGAAGTCGAGGCATTGTCTCACCTTTACGGTAGTGACACGGCGGTTGCATTTGGGCACAGTCGCGACCACTATGAACTTGCCAATGGTGATGTGTGGACAGTTACACCGCAGTGGAGTAGCACACTGGTGCGGCAAAATGGGCAGTGGTTGATTGCGAATTTTCATTATTCGGTCAATATATTTGATAACCCTATACTTTCTGCACAACGTAAATGGTTGCTGGGTGGTGGTTTGGTTGCTGTTTTATTGGCGCTCGTTTTGGGCTTTTTTGTAGGTCGAAGACGATCGCGCTAGTCTAGAGAAACGTTAGCAAAGTAATGGATAATAATGCCACAGCACATTGGCTACATTGGCCACAGGCTTGGTATGTCGTTGCCCATAGTGAATCGATTAAGCCGGGGCAAGTGCACACGGGACATTTGGCTGATCGGCAGTGGGTCGTTTATCGTACTCAAGCAGGAGTGCTACAGGCAATGGCGGCTTTTTGTCCGCATATGGGAGCACATCTACAATCGGCGCAGGTGGTTGGTGATGCGTTAGTATGCGGTTTGCACGCTTGTCATATTTATCCACAGTCAAAATCGCAGGCAGTGGCGGGCAAAACGTCTATTCAATGTATGTTGTCAGAAAAAAAATGGCCTTGCGTTGAGCGCTTTGGGCTCATTTGGTTGCATCCGCCAACAGCATCTACGCCACCGTTACCTTTTGACAATATAGCAACCTCATACCATTGGTTAGGAGGGCTACCACAGCTGATTGGTGCCGATTGGCGGGCCATGATTTGTAACGGCTTTGATTTAGGGCATATGCAAGTTGTACATCAGCGAGAAGTTCTTGGCCAGCCCTTGTTCGAGCGACTATCCGAAGGCAGTCTTCGCATGACTTATCGAACGCGAGTGTTGCAAGACGGCGGTTTTTCCAGCTGGCTAATGAATAAACTGAGCGGTGGGTATATTGAGCTGGTACATACCTGCAACAGTAGTAATATTATGGTGCAAAGTCGAGTAGGACGTTTTCAATCGGTGGGGATTTTTGCGCTGTTACCACAAGACAGCCTTGAAACACCACCTGAGCATCGGCAAACATTGGCGTTTGCCTCGGTAGGGTTACCTCAAAAAACGCGTTTTGTAAAATGGAAACTAAAAGTAGTTCGTTGGTTATATTTAAGTTTTTTAAAAAAAGACCTTGTGGTCGTCAAAGGTATGCGCATGTGCTTAGACGATGTAGAAGATGTCGGTGTACAAGCAGTTGCCACTTACCAAAAAACGCTCAATAGCATGGAAATAGAGGAAGGTAAGCTGTGAATTCTCTTCCCATTCCGACTCGGCGCAATATGGTGTTGTTGGTCAGTGTAACCGTGATAAATATACTGTTGCTTTATATAGCTTCGCACGGCACTTGGTGGATTATGATTTTAGCGGCATTGGCCTTTTCGCTGACGAATAACACCATGTTTTCCTTGTTACATGAAAGTGTGCATGGCACCTTGGCCAAAAATGTTACCCTTAACCGTTTAGCCGGGTGCGTGGCGGCATGCTGGTTCCCCACCGGATGGTCGGTTCAACAGGCGTTTCACTTAACTCACCATCGACACAATCGTTCAGTCACTGAACAATTTGATGTATTACATCCGGAAGATATTCGCTGGTTAAAATATGCTCAGTGGTATAGTATTTTTACCGGCATTTACTGGCTTATAACGGTTGTCGGCGTGGTATTATATGCGCTTACTCCACGCCGGCTGCGTTACTGCATAGTCGATATCTTTGGCAATCAAGGCAATGTGCAAACCAGTGCTGAAAGTTATATTGGCATATTGGACAGCCTTCCCAATGCTGTTGCGCGTTTGGAAGTATTAATGGCCGTGTTTTGGCACATTCTATTATTTTTTACTATAGATTTATCTCTAGCGGGCTGGTTGTGCTGCTATGGCGGTTTTGCTTTGATGTGGAGCTCGCTACAGTACACCGACCATGCCTTTTCACCGTTAGATCGTGAAACAGGTGCATGGAACTTACGTGTGCCAACTTGGTTGCGTAGGGCTTTCTTAAACTATCACCTGCACCTTGCGCATCATCAAAATCCACAGGTACCGTGGTTATATTTGCCCGATTATGCCACTGATGGCCCGCGATTTAGCCAAGTATGGTTAGCCTGTTGGCGTGGGCCGCGTCCACTATCCGCGTTTCCAAAATTTCATCAGGAACCGTCTGTTTGAATATCATGTTGCCCCATCAACGGCTATTTGGTGTATTTCTCGCCATAGTATTTGCGTTGATATTTACCCTTTTTTACGGGGGAAGCAGTTGGATTAGCGCTGGCATACCTTGGCGAATTTACCCGGCGCTGCCTTTTGAATCGGCCATCCCCTTGATGCCTGCGTGGTCATTTGTTTACTTGTCTATGCCACTGCTATTGTTTTACTGCATTGTGCGTTTAGATTGGATGGCACAGTGGGGATTATTTGTCATGCTGGTTGTTGAGTTGTTGGTGGCCTGTTTGTTTTTTTTGATGCTACCAGTTGAACTGGACTTCCCACCAACGACCGTCGAAGGCATCTGGAAACCTTGGTTTATCCTTGCCACTACTGTAAGTATGGAAAATAATCACCTGCCGTCCTTACACGCCGCATTTGCCTATACGGCCGCAATAGCTTTACAACCGGTGTTATCGCGTATTCTCACTGTTATGGTATGGCTTTGGGTTGGACTGATCTCAGTCAGTACACTTCTGGTGCATGAACATCATCTATTGGATATTGTTGCGGGGATACTGTTGGCGGTTATTGTGCAAAAAATTGTCTTACCACTTACGCAAAAAGATGACGTGTTACGCAGAGTAAGGTTGGAATGGCTGTGGTGGTATAACCAGTGGCTATTTACCAAACGCCACTGGCGTTACGGTTTAATTGCCGTGGTAATTGTGACGCAGCGTTTGCTACGACCTAAATGTGGTACGTTGCTGGTTAGCGGTTATTGTTTTTTACAAGTTGTCGATGATTTAATGGATGGTGATCGCGTTGTAGAAAAACCACCATTACAGATAATGGATGGCCTGATACGCGCCTGGAATCAAGGTCAATTTAATCTTGAAGATGATGATATGCTCTTGGCTTGGGATATGCACAGGCGTTTACATAGCATTATTGACAGTGACGTTGCCATTGCCGAAGTGAGTGAACTTTTGCAGACGATGCGACGTGATCATATGCGTGCCAGGCAACGTGAAATTTGGTCTGCGGATAAAATATGGCAACAGCACCACAAGACTTTTTCTTTATCGCTTAATTTACTGTTTTCGGCGTTGTCATCAAAGACGCGAGCAAAAGACGTTCCCGAACTGGTGGCTGTTTTAGGTTGGTGCTCGACGATGCGCGATTTGCGCGAAGATTTACAGGTCAATATAATCAATATTCCCGCTGAAATACTATCAGCATCACCGTCAACAAATAGTTATAATGTGGATATGCTGTTAACAAACGCAGAATTTACTGGCTGGATGCAACAACAACGCCAACAGGCACTAAATTTGCTGGAGCAATTGAATAATCGTCTATCGATAACACGTCTGGATGCTAGTGGCAATAAAGTAGTGCGCATTTTTTCCCGCTCTGTTCGGCAATTTGCTTTAAAACGCTTTCCCAAGTTGTACCCTGACCTGAATATTTCACAAAAAGGCGAAAATAATTTATTTTGAATTGCATTTAATGAGACTTTTACAATAAATGGAAAAATGCGTAAGAACAAGAAAGAATGTTCAAAAAAAAAACGGGGTTCCTACACCTAGTAATCCGGTGAAGGATGCCTATTTTTCAGGTTATTCTGACGCCGTTATTGCGCATTTTAACTTTATTGCAGGGGTCTCAAACTATTTTGCCGGCAACTCGACAGCGTAGTCAGCTAATGCCGGCATATCTTTAACCATTTTGTACTTGGCTAAAAAGGCCGACATGGCTTCATAGCGATGCTTATCCAAAGCGCGCGGGCGCAGCGCCAAACGCGGCAGCGTATCTTTCCAGGCGCGGCGGTTTAACTCGTTATCCAACTCCTTGGGTTTATAGCTTTCAAAGGCCTTCCAGGCTGCATCGGGATGATTGAGCGTATAAATAGTTGCCTCTTCAATGGCGCTTAAAAAGGCAGCGTATTTTTTTTCATTAATTTGGTTTTTGTTAATCACCAAAATCAACTCGTCATAGGCGGGAATGCCGTGTTCTTCCGGGTAAAACGCCTTACCGGGATGTCCTTCAATGGCCATTTGGTTAAGCTCAAAATTGCGATAACCGCCATAGACGGCATCTACTTTTTTACTGATCAGCGAAGGCGACAGCGACCAATTGACATTCACCCATTTAACATCCTCGGGCTTTAGACCGGCGCTATCCAACATCGCCGTCAACAGGCTTTCTTCAAAACCGCTGACCGAATAGCCAATGGTTTTGCCTTTTAAATCTTTTAGGTCGTTAATGCCGCTGTCTTTTAGCACAATCAGGGTATTTAACGGCGTCGATACCAGCGTGCCGATGCGCATCAACGGCAGACCTTCGCTAACTTGCATATGATGCTGCGGTTGATAATTAACCGCCATATCGACTTTGCCGGCCGCCACCAATTTTGGCGGC
>PDWJ01006284.1_pt1 | contig 13194 bp, 9 predicted proteins | sample 1430881 | NCBI WGS metagenome assembly PDWJ01 (sample SAMN01162460, study PRJNA174530) | Oral metagenome, whole genome shotgun sequencing project. | biome: Marine environment; feature: Marine mammal; material: Swab sample of the gingival sulcus; isolation source: swab sample of gingival sulcus... | reverse complement strand
GCCACCGTCCTGCTTGGGGATGTGTACTTCGGTCAGGTTGCCTGGCATGTAAGTTCCATCGGCCAGCTGGTGGTGCAGTTCGTTCAGGCGGTGTTCGGCGCCTTTCTGGAAGTTCTCGGTGCCGTAGCTGAGATCACCGTCCTGGCCGTCCCGGGCCAGCAGAGTGCGCCAAGAACGCGTGAGTTGCTTGACCGAACACACAGTCTCCCACACGGGATGCGCCTCGACGGTAGTGGACATTCTCTCCCCCAGTGGTGATTGAGTGCAACGTCAATTGCCTCGGTTCAATCCGCTGCTTCGCGGGATGTTCTTTTCTGCGGCGAATGCATCGACATGACGCCAGACAAAAGTCTGGTTTCAATCCGCTGCTTCGCGGGATGTTCTTTTCTGCGCGTGGGTCGCACTACTGGCGGGGGTCGCCTTCGTTTCAATCCGCTGCTTCGCGGGATGTTCTTTTCTGCGTTCTGCCGCAAGACGAGCATCCCACCATTGATGATTGGGTTTCAATCCGCTGCTTCGCGGGATGTTCTTTTCTGCCGTCTTGGATGTCTGGGTATCAAATAACCAGGCATCGTTTCAATCCGCTGCTTCGCGGGATGTTCTTTTCTGCACATGAGGGGGGTGCTGGTGGTGAGGCCTTTCGCGGGCGTTTCAATCCGCTGCTTCGCGGGATGTTCTTTTCTGCGACTTCTCCATGGGAGTAGACACGGTCGACTTGGTGGAGTTTCAATCCGCTGCTTCGCGGGATGTTCTTTTCTGCGCAGCAGAACATGTCGGCGACCGAGAAAGCCATCACGGAAGTTTCAATCCGCTGCTTCGCGGGATGTTCTTTTCTGCCCAGAGGCAGCAGGCGGCAAACGCTGCTCGCCATGGCCACGTTTCAATCCGCTGCTTCGCGGGATGTTCTTTTCTGCCAGGCCGCCCGAGCAGGTGTTGCTTCGAAGGAAGTTTCAATCCGCTGCTTCGCGGGATGTTCTTTTCTGCCGGGGACTTGCTGTCCAAGGCGGGTGGTCTGACCGAGTTTCAATCCGCTGCTTCGCGGGATGTTCTTTTCTGCCCCCGCACAATCTCGACATCCTTATCGAGGACCCGTTTCAATCCGCTGCTTCGCGGGATGTTCTTTTCTGCTGGCGAAGGTCGGCGAGTTCGTGTCGTTCCTGTCGTTTCAATCCGCTGCTTCGCGGGATGTTCTTTTCTGCTGGTCAAGGGAAATGGCGGTCCTTACCGACGACGTTTCAATCCGCTGCTTCGCGGGATGTTCTTTTCTGCTAGCACTTTAGAGAAAAGGGCGGTTGTCGTGGATGAGGTTTCAATCCGCTGCTTCGCGGGATGTTCTTTTCTGCGAGATCAAGAACGGCCGCAACGTCCCCGCCTACATGTTTCAATCCGCTGCTTCGCGGGATGTTCTTTTCTGCCGGTGCTCTACCACGACCCAACCCCTGGGATGGTTGAGTTTCAATCCGCTGCTTCGCGGGATGTTCTTTTCTGCTTGGAGTTCGCAGTCCTGTCCAGCGACAGAAGGTTTCAATCCGCTGCTTCGCGGGATGTTCTTTTCTGCCCGTTCATCTCTTTGAAGACGCGGGCGGTCCCTTCGGTTTCAATCCGCTGCTTCGCGGGATGTTCTTTTCTGCGTCCTACATCTCGCAGTGGGAAGCCCGCTGGGGGTTTCAATCCGCTGCTTCGCGGGATGTTCTTTTCTGCGTTGGTGTCGCGCGTGATCGGCGGCAGCGAGGAGGAGCATGTTTCAATCCGCTGCTTCGCGGGATGTTCTTTTCTGCGCTGCAACACGAACAGAGACCTATCACCAAACCGTTTCAATCCGCTGCTTCGCGGGATGTTCTTTTCTGCCTACCCCCTGCGGTCATGGCCTGGACCTGCGGCGTTACAGACGCTACGCACACCCGGGCTCATGCTTGCGAGCATAGCACGACTGTTGAACGCGCTCCCAAGAAACTCATGTGCTGCTGGGCGGGGTTGCCCCGACCGATACCACGTCCCTTGACGACCCGCGCCGGACAGAAGAGGGGCGCACCGCCCGGGTAGTCGTGCTGACCACTCCGAGACCTTTGGTCTTCCCGGAGCCGACACCACTGTACGGGGCGAGTCTCAGCAGCGCATCGGCGATGCTTGCGACGCGACGACAATCCGCTTCGATCCGCAGCCGGCCGACGAAACCGACCACGTCTTCGCGGCCCAGGCGCACCCGCTCACTGCGACCGCCGAGGTCACTGACCCACAGGTGCCGCGTGTCGCTCATGGCAAGGACGTCGAGTTCCACGGGTGAGAACGCGTCCCACGATGTGCGCACACTGTGTAACAAGGTCGGTGGGGCAGGCCACGGACTGCGCCTGCGGCCTTGCCGGAACGATGTCGGCGTCAAGAAATGCACCTCCCAGGAACGTGCCCCCGAATACCGCGCCAGTTCGCGCCAGGTGGCCCGCTCGAGTTGTTCCAGAGACGAGATTTCGACCCGGCATGGCCCCAACCGCAGCCGTTCCCGCCTATGCGCGCCCCGCCTCAATTGTGCCACCGCGCGTTCTGTCAGAAGCCCGGCCTCGATACCCACGCCGCGCTCGTCGACGCACGGTGGTGACAACGAGTACGGCTTCACGATGGCTCGGTGCTCGGCGATCGAGTCATCGAACCACCGGCTGAACGCGGCGTGCAGCTGCGGCAGTGACACCCTCTCAGGGTCCACACCATGGAGACCGATCCACCACCTACTCGGCATTGGGCCCAACCTCCTCGCTGCGGCCGAACGACCCGAGCCCGAGCGGCGCCGGGGACGCGTCGCACCTGATGTCACGGCCCCGTGCGGTCGGTGTGTGTCGCTCATCGCAGGGCAGCTGAACCGCTACCCTGCGCGGACTCAGATTAACCAGACGCATGCTGCACCTCGGTTCATCATTGGTTCGGGTTCTTGGGGAGCATCGGGTTGTCCCACCAGACCGCAGGCAGGGCATGACGGTTGCGGCCACGGTTCCTGCCCACTCTCTCGTTGGCAACAAACCACTCGTACGTTTCCGCTTCGGGAGCCTGGCCTTGCCTGGGGTAATGCACCGGTGACTCGACAGGCTTGGACGCGGCGACGAAATCCTCCACGGCACAGCGCAGCACAGGGTCTGCGTCAACAGCGCGCTGATACGCGGCTTTTGTCCGCAGTACCTCATCCTGGGAACAGGTAGTGCTCTTCTCGCCGAGCCACCGGCAACGCATCGCAGCGTCCGTGAATATCTGAGTCTGGTCCCAGTCGATACTCGGGCGCACCACCCCGAACCCCAGTGGCTTGCCGCCACCCAACCGCAAAGCCGCCGGCTCCAGAAGCGACAGCAGCCACACCAACGCTCCCAACTCGTGTTCGGACAGGCCTTCAACCCGCAGCCGCACCCGGAAGCGGCTCCCTTTGCGCACCCACGATGACCATCGGCATACCTGGGTCGGATTCACCTCAGGCGCCACCCATTCGCGAATCCCGTCGGTTCCCGGATCCCAATAGCCGGGGTCACGGTCCCTCCAGCGGTACACCTTGGTGCCGCGTAGACCATGCCCGTCGCTGTATCCCGCAGACTTGTCGACGCCGCGCTCGTACGGTTCCCCGTGCTCGGAAGGGGAGCCGTAGAACCTGAACTGGCTCGGTTTCGGCGAACTCAGCGGCGCCATCACCACACCCTCGGCGGGGAATCCCGGTTGTTGCCAGTCCGCTGTCTCACAGCCTGTTTCGACGACACTCAACCTGCCGCGGTACCCGCTGGCCGGATACTCCTCGTCGGGCCTCTGGGGGACCACCCCGAAGACACGATCGGCCAGGGAGAGCTGCTCCATGTCAGTGGCTGGCCTGCGCGTCGGTGGCAATAGCTCCTCGGGAGGACGATCGAACAGCTCCCTGCTGATGAGCACCGGGTAGAGCGCGTGCGGCGAGCCTTGCGAGTCCAGCTGGGCGTACAACAGCGTGCCGTCCGGTAGCCGACGAGTATCGGGGCCTTGCACGACGTGGCGGGAACGTTGGCAGCCATCTGGCGGATCGTGCGTCCTGGCTGCCTCGATGTAGGAGTCGATCAGGTGCTGCCACGTCCGGACGGCGCACTCCGGCAACTCGACCCACTGGTCGTCATCGCTCTCGATGAAGAAGCGTTCGTCGTGTTTGCCGCCGATGTTCTGGCCGTTGGCGCACACATACCCCCATCCGTATCGAGGTTCCTCGTCAAGGAGTGTGTACGTGTGTGACTGGAAGTCCGTGTAGTCGCCAACTTCATCCCGGTGCTCCCACAGGTGGGTGACCCGCCAAAACTCAAAGCTCTTGGCTCCATGTCCGTAGCGGTATTTGCGCATCCTGGCGTACAAGCGTCGGCCGTGCAGGCCGATGAGCTGCTTGCCGTTGCACGTCCCCATCATGGTGGTGTGCGCTACCGGCAGCCAGGCGGTCGACTGCTTACTTGGCCCGAACAGCCGCAGCTGCGGCCTTTCTTGAACGACCTCTACCCGAGCGGGCCGCAGCCTCTGGGGCATGGTTGACGATCCTCGGTAGGCCAACTGCTTGTCGTGGCCCCGGAACACCCCCATCCGGCTTGCAGTGATGATCTCGTAGGCGGTGCGCAGCACGCCTTTGACTTCCGAGCCACGCAACACCGGGACGCCGTCGTGGCCCACCCGGGTGCGCAGTCTGAGCCGACCCTCTTTGTCGAAACAGGAGTCTGCGGTTTCCGACCAGTCCAACTCGGGCAGCAGCACGGGTGAGACAGCTTCCAGGGTGAAAGACAGGAAGCCGCTATAGGCCTGAGGCACCAGGGCGGCATGGGAGGTGAACGGGGCGTCGGCGAACGGGGCAGGTAGCGTGTCGCGGCGCAGCGGGGGTACGAAAGTGTAGGGGTTGACGAATCCCGATTCTGTGAACTCCGCGTTGCGGGGCCTGGGCGGGCGCCGCGGGATAAAGGCGGTTCGAACAACAGCATCCACGCTGCCGGTATGTCCGGCATCGCGAGGCCTGGGCGGGCGCTGAAGGGTCGCGGTTTCCGGATCCCGGAATACCACAGTTGCCTGGTTGTTGCGGTCCAGAGAGATGTCCACCGTCACGGGAACCCCCTCGGGCATCTGCTCCAAGGCGGTCCTTCTTTCCGCCGAAAAGCTCGAGAGTGAGAACGCCTTCTCTTTGGGTTTCTTCCCGTCCGGCCGGTAGGACACGACGCCGACCAACTCGTCCCCGCGCCTGGTCAGCTCGACGTCGTGTATTCGGCGGATTTCTTTCATCGCTGCCTCTCAAACGATTCTTCTTTGGCGAAGAGCTCCAGGTGCCTGAGGTCGGCTACCCGGACGTTGCCGTACTGGTCCTCGACGGTATATTCGACACTGCGGAGATAGACCCGCTCGCTCTTAGCCACTCCCGGCAGTGGAAGATGCGCGGTGCCGTAGCGCGGCGAATACACCGACGTCCAGCCGTCGTGCGTGTCGGCCACGCTGCCCCACAGCAGACGCTCGATGGTCTTGTGCTCGTGGAACGGTTTCGGCTGGCGATTCTCGGAGCACCCATCTGGCACTATGGCCACACGCCCGGAGCCCTTGCTGCGGTGGACCCACCGCAGTTCCTTAGCGGCATTGAAGACTCGGGCCTCGAACACGTCGCACAGGTCGACCCGGCCCGTGTACCGCGTCACCTGGCCGGCCTGAAGACGAATCCAAAACGCTTCGCACGGGGAGTAGCAATAGCCGATGGCGTCGCCCCCACAGCGAGCGAACTTCTCCAATGCGTGCTCCAGTGTGCTCATGTGCTGGGCGGCGTCTTCGGTCATCGGGCTTCCTCACTGTTCGGTCCTCCACTGGACCAGTCCGTTCTCCACCGGGAAAACACGGCTGAGGTGCGTTCGTCGGCCAGTGCTTCTGTGAGTTTCATTCCGGCCAGGTACTCCCACGGGGGGTCCAGGGCACGGCCGGAGAAGGAGATGTCGCACACCTGGATACTGCCGTTGCCGCGGGTGGTTGCGTGGCCGAAAGACAGCCACCCATCCTGCAGGTCCTGCAACAGCAGCATCAGCAGGCACAGCTCGCCTTCACCGGCGGCAAGTTCCGCGCGGCCGTGTTCCCCGGTCCCGAGACCCCGGGCTCCGCGAGTCGTGTCACCGTGCAGTGTGTGGTCCTGCGCCAGGCCGGACAACCTTCGCGTGTCGACGTCCAGGACCATGGGTTCCCAGTCTTTTCCGGTCGGCTCCAGCACCGAGAACAGCAGGTTCTCGGCTGCCCCGCCGGTCCAGCGGTCGATGGCCACGTGGTCTGCCGGGTGCAGCCGGATACCGGCATTCGCCAAAGCCGACAGCAACGCCGCCCGGTGCCTGGCATCGAGGTGGGTCTGTCGCCCACCGTTCGGGTTCGGCTGGGGCGCCCGCGCCTCCACGATGTCCCGCCACTGCTGCTCGCACACACTGCTGCGGGACCGGACGTTGCGGGCGTCCAACACCCCGCGGAGGTTCGCGGCCCGTCGCGTCCTATCGTCGTCGTCCGCGCTGGCAGCCGGCGCTCCGGCCGGCTGCGGCGGGTCTTGTCGGGTCCGGGGCGTCTTGTCGTCGTCGTCCGTGCCGGCAGGGAGTTGCGCTCCACCCGCACCGAACAGGGTGGTGACGAACGGTAGCCGCTCCTCTCTCAGCGTGGTCCGCAGGTCCTCTTCCGCGTCGACCCGGGCCAGGGTCCTGACGATCCGCTCTGCGTGTGCTCGTAGCACACCTTTCACCGAACTGCCGGGTATCAGCAGCCGGACCTGGCCGTTGCTCTTCTCGGTCAAGGGGAGTGAATCCACCGAGGTTCCGCTCGCGGAAGCCTGCACATAGGTGGGGGTGAGCGGGCGCCAGTCGATGGTGACCCGCAGCACACCGGGTCGGGTGTGCTCGGATGTCTGGGTTATCGATCGTTCCCACTGTCGGTTGGTCAACCAGGCACGCATGCCCGCAGCGGAGGCAAGATTCTCTTGCGCTCGTTCCACCTCGGTGAACCGGACCACGCCCATACCTTTGGTGCGGCCTGCCCCCAACTCGAAGCCTGCGGCCATGACCTCCAGCATCTGCTCGAAACTGGTGCGAATGTCCTTGGCGTTGTCGCTGCGGGGCAGGTCCAGCGTGATCCGCAGCGCGAACCGTGTGCCAGGGGCAAGTACCTCGTGCTGGTACAGGAAACCCTTTGCGGCTGAGCCGCTTCGACGGTCGATGCCCACCCCGTCGCGGATCTCGATCACCGGATCGGTCAGGATCTGGGCGTCTTCGACCCGCACCCAACTGGGCGAGCCGCATTCGGTTCGGGGCTGGAGATAACCGAACAAACGGTTGGCCGCGTCCTCACCCCGGGCGGTGTGGACGATGGCACGCAACGCCCCGGCCACGGACGTTCCCGGAATCACCACCTTTCCCAACCCGTCACGAGCCACCGTCAGGTCGGCTCCGGCGCGTGCCTCCCAGGCGCCGATCCGCACCGGCGCGTCGGTTTCCAACACCCCGCGAACATGCATGCGGGTGCCGATTTCATGCGTCATCGCGATTCTCCTGCTCCGGCTGCTGCATGATGGCGTTGCACAAGGCCACGACGAGGGTGGCTGCCGCGTCCCACCACAACTGGTCCCGGATGGCATCTTCACGTCCCTCAGCCAGGACCAGCGATGGCTGAGCGCCGGCGAGCTTCAGCAGCCGCCACAGACGTGGCCGGTCATCCAGCAGCAGCGCGCGCACCTCGGGAAGGGCATCTCCCCACTGTTCGCTTCGCCGTGCCACCGCTGCGGTGGCGTCCAACCAGCTCGACAGGGCGGCACCGTTGCGTCGCGCCGCCGCGTCCAGGACCTGGCCGCGCAGCGACCCCAGCTGGGCGTGGGAGGGCGGAGCTTTTCGCAGGTGCCGGATCTCCTCGGGCGCGTCGCCGGTGACGATCTGGGCCACCGCGGCAGCCACGGCCGAGCGCCAGGCGGCCAACTCCCACGGGTGGGGGTGCTCAGGTGGCTGCGGCACGGCCTCTGCGGGACCGTCCTGCCGCGGTGTTTCCAGGTTCCGTATCTTCGCCTTTTCGGGTACCGGCGGTACGACCTGGATCCGCCCGAACCCCTCTGCGGTCCGTTCCCCGATGCCCTCGCGCTCCAGGGCTGACAGTTTGTTGTGGTCGGCGTTTTCCAGCAGGACCGGAACCACGCTTCCTGCCGCCAGGCACAGCTGAGTGGGACTCCGGGTGCCCCATCGGCTGTGGAAGCTGTCGCGGCGCGCCACGTCGGTGAAGGCTTCGCGGTCGGGGTCTGGAGTGACCGGGGTACCCAGAACCGACTTCAGTTCGGAGACCAACGCGTCGGGCGTCGGGTCGGGGCGCAGCGAGGAATCCAGCAGGATGGTGTCGGACAGGACTCGTACGGTGTGGGGCCCGTTGCGCGGTGCGCCGCCTTCCGGTTCCGATTGGGATTCGACGGATACTACGCGAATGTGTCCGAAGCCGTCCTTGACGGAGCGGCCCACGTGCAGGGAATCGTTGGCTTTCAGGTGGAAGCCGGCCTCGGCAGGAATGACGACGTCGAACACCAGGCGTGTGCGGGGCGCGATGCCCTCGTAGCAGAACACGCCTCCGCCTTCGCTGGTGGGCCGGCGCTGCGCATCGTCGATGACGGCGTGGACCGAACTGGTGCGGGCGAGGCTCACTCGTTTCCATGTGCGGTCACCATCGTGGACGGCGTAGCCGGGCCGGTGCTTGGCTCGCTCGCGCGGCGGCGGCGGCCCCGTGGTGGCGTCGAACACCGTGTCCCCGCCGCCTTTGTCCGAGATCATCAGCGACAACGGCAACCGATGCGCCGGCACGGAACCCGTCTGTGTTTGCACTGCTGGCTCAGCGTTGCTCACACGGACGTTCGCCGGGGTGAACGGTCTTGGCCCCGACAACCGTGAAAGCACCTGGCCCAGGAGCATTGTCCCGGGCACGAATGCCCGTGTGGTGACCACGTTGGCGAATGTGCGGTCGCCGATGACCAACGGCTCCATCGCTTCCACGACCACTCGGTGCACCACCTGCCGCTCACCGGGGGAATCGGGTCCAGTCACGGCGAGTCGGGGCCCCCGGTCCTGGGTGGGCGGTGGCACACCAGGTTGGCGGTAGGTATCGGAGTCCAGAAGCTCCGTCAGCCGTGGGTCGTCCGGCACATCCTCACGCGCCAGTGCGGTGCTGTCCATACAGACGCCGGGCAAGAGGATGGCTACCCGGCCGGCGCCCCGGTTTCGTTTGCCGCCGAGTGATTCCACCAGCCTTGCGCCCGCGCGCAGTAGCAGTTCCGCCTCCGCCGGAAGACGACCGGCCTCAACTGGTGGGGGAGTTGCTTGTGCGGTACGGGAGCCTGTGCTTCGAGTCGGCGTGGCCGCCGGTGCCGTGGCGACGGCAATCAACTCCGTGCCGCGCCGCGCCCGCTCCTCCAGCCGGAGGAAGTCTTCTTCGGCGGTGCCGGAGACCTGATCCAGCTTCACCCCGGGACGGAGCAGGACAGCGGCTTGCTGCAACGCCGGCCGGCAGCGGGCCGCGCGTCGCAGGTCTTCGTCGGCCCGGGCGTCGGTGAGAGTGAGAGCGGCCGGCTGCGGTGGCAACGAGCGGTGCCGGGCCGGGTCGCCGGTCACACTGGGCTGCGAACCGAAGATCCAGGTGACCCAGTCGTTCCACACCCGGTCGCCGTCGGCGGTGTCGAACGCATCGGCGACGGTTTCGCACGCGTCACGCAGGATGCCGGTCAACGTCTTGGCCGGAACGTACGGCAGCCCGGCCTCATCTCGAAGGACCAGGGCGTCGACGGCACCGACACGCCCGCTGCCAGTGCCGATGAACCAGTCGCTGAGGAACACCAGCCGGATCTCTATCTCGTGCTCGGTCACAGGGCACCTCCGGAGCCGGCGCCGTTCAGCAGCATGGCGTCCAGGAGCCGCACCATCGGTGCGTCCTCGTGGGCGGGCGAGTCGGCCACGGGCTCAAGGAGATCCGCTTCAGATGCGTCCACACCGGCGCGCGTGCCGAGGAGCCGTTGCCGGTAGATGGCAGCCCCCAGGTCGATGCCCTCTCGCAGGAAGTGTGCTTGTGAAGAACTGAGCCAGCCCTCCGGCCGCAGAGCTTCGATGAGCTGGTTGAGGTGATGCACATCGTGCAGGGATTGCCATGAGCCGGGCTGGGCCGCGCCGTCGCCGGTAGTGACTAGGTACGGGCCGGCATGCCGGCGGATGGCCTGGTCCGGTCCCGCATCGTGGCGGGCGGTAGCCCGTTCCCGGTCGAGCTCGTCCGGGGTGGCATCGAAGGCGAAGTGGATGTCGAAACCGGAGCTGGCCGGAGCGTACTTCTTCGTGGCGCGTTTGGTTTCCGTGGCAAGGGACTCGGTCATGGCATAAGCCCGGTAGAACGGGTGGTGCGGTTTGACGTACACGATTCCGGCCCCGGCGCACAGGTGTGGCTTGCCGGTGCACAGCTTGCTGACTTCAGACAGGCTGCTCTTGGCGGCCGTCTGTTTCTCGAACCGGCGCAAGTAGGCAGCGGTGAGGGGCACTGCCAGATCGCTGTGGCACACGACGGTGACATCGTCGCCGCCGATGACGATGGGCATCACCGGCCCGGCATGCCTCTTGTCGTTCGCCGGCATCCGTGCCTGGGCCTTTGCGATCAGCGGTTGCAGGATGGGATCGACGTCTGCAATGGCATCGCGGATAGCCGCCTCGGTGGCATCTGCCAGTTCTGCCGACACGTTCTCCATGTACTCGCGCCAGACTGCCAGTGACAGTCTCTGCTGCTTGCTCGCTTGTGCAGCCAGTTCCGGGAAACGCAGGAAAATGCTGCCGACGTTGTTGCCGTCCGCGTGGATCAGCGCGATCCATCCGTCGTGGGTGATGGTGTCGATCTCCTCCGGGATGATCTTGTTGCCCGGGTCGCCGATGGCTTGCGCCATTCGTGCCCGGCCTGCCGCCTTGTGCCGGGTACGTTGCTCGACGGCGTGCGCGGCCGGGTGCCAGTCCCGCACGACCCGGGGGTCCTGGCCGTACAGCTCGAACCTGGCTGTGGGCCAGCCCGTCTCACGGCACTGCTCGTGCCAGGGCAGGACCGGGTCGCGTTGCAGCACAGACGGTAGTTCGCGCGGTCAGGGTCGAAGGGTGGACCGGTGACTCCAGCTACTTCCAGGCCACCGGCCTCGTCGACAGCTCGGGTGGTGACGGACCGGATCAATCGCCGGCCCTCGTCGGGATCGCTGATCAGCAGGAGCGCTTTGCCGGAGATTTTCTGAACGATCTCAACGGTGCCGGTCGGCGTCAGCTCATCGACTGCTTGGTCAACCCAAGACCTCCCGACCTGGTGAATCAGCTGGGACGCGCCGATCATGTGGCGTAACCGGTTGGTCTCGAAGATGTAGTCCTGCTTGCGGCCGGTGTCGATGATCAGCCAGTGCATCCTTGTGGGGCGCGGCTTCATGCGTCGGTCTCTTCCTCGTGGGCAGTCAGCCGTCCGTCCGGATCGTGCAGGCACACCATGCCGTGGAAGGGGCGCAGGCCGGATCTATCGCCCGGGGGCGGATCCGTGGTGACTGTGTAGGTCACGGGCAGTCCCGCCCTGACCGCGGCCTCGTACGCCATCAGGCTCATCGGCTTGGAACCGCCCGTGATGTCGACGATCACATCGGAACCCGGGTGCTCGGCGCGAACGCGCTTGAGGTCTTCTTCGACTTTGGCGAGGTGCTCGACCTGGTTCTTGTCGACGCGTGACAGCACCCCGCCCTTCGGAGCCACCAGGGTGTCGCTGACTTGGCGTTCAAAGGCCTGGTCTTCGGCGTCCTGGTCATCCGGGTTCCTCGCAGCGCCCGTGATGCCGTAGACCCGGGAGATCTCCGGCAGAACGGGCGGCGTGCCTGTCGGGATGTGGCGTCGCGAGCCGAGCAGGGTGTGCAGCGCCTGTTGCCCGGTTCCGACGTCCGCGTTGGCAGTCAGGACCAACACCTCGAGACGTTTGCATACTTCGTCCGGGACTCGTGGCATGTCCTCGTCCGGCTTCAGGCGCTGCATGCGTGCGCGTTTGTTCATCCACCAGACGTAGACGCCGACGAGAATGGTGAATGACGAAGCAAGCAACACCCACAATTGCGGTGCCCAATCGAGCCACTCCATTATTCCGGCTACAATGAATTGAACCACAAACAAAGCGATGATCGTTTTTCGTAGAACCTCGTCAACGAGTCGTACGGCCTCGTCGACGAGCGTGTTCAGGCCCGTACGTTGCCGGCCCAATGCCATGTGAGTCCCTCTCATCCTGGGAGCGCTTCCGAGTATGACCGTCCTGTTGAACAGGATCGGAGTCGCTCTGATACATGAAGCGACTGTGATAAATGTCACGAGCCGGGTTTCTTGCGGGTGACGGTGATCGCCGGGGTTGCCGCACCCTGCGCTCGTACTGCGCCCCCACTACCAGCAGCACGATACCGAGTGCCCCGAGCGAAATCACCCGTGGCACACCGCTGGCCACGAGGACCTGACTCTTGTCAGTGAGGCTTTTTCACCGGGTTGTGTGGTTGAGGGTGAGGAGGAGTGCGGCGGTGAGGATGTGGCCGATTCGCTGGGGGCAGACGGTGACGCGGCGAAGGTGGTCTTGAGATGTGGGGGTTGGCGCGTTCGGCGGGGGGACGCGAACCCGGGGCCGACCGTGCTCGTCGACGTGCTCCACGTACTCCGGAAGGGGTAGAGGTATCCAGCGAGGCGGTAGTAGCCGATCGCCTTCAGAACCCTGGCTGCGTGGGCTTTGTCTGCGACTTCAAGGCCGCAATCGATGAACCGTGCGACCTGGGCGTGCACCGACAGCCAGGGCTTGTCGTACGCGCCCACCGGCCTCCGCAGAAAGAAAATCAGCCCGCGCCTTGCGGCAACGGGCTGATCGTGATGACCTCATCATCGTACTGCCGTGGCCACGCGGCAAGCCGTATCCCCTAAGCTCGCCGCCGAGAAGACCAAGCAACGCTACTTGGCGAGCGTCCCTGCCGCCTTGCCCGGCATCTGCAAGGGCATCCGGGTCAAGGCACCCCGCCCCTCATTTCGCGAGCATCTTGACGTGAAGTACTACGGGAGTGGTCCTCAGCGCAATTCGCCGACCCGTTGCCGCAGAATGCGCAGGTCCCGCACCCCGCGTTCGTACTGCGCACCCATCACCAGCAGCACGATGCCGAGCACCCCGAGCGAAATCACCCGTGGC
>PDWJ01006411.1_pt1 | contig 13198 bp, 12 predicted proteins | sample 1430881 | NCBI WGS metagenome assembly PDWJ01 (sample SAMN01162460, study PRJNA174530) | Oral metagenome, whole genome shotgun sequencing project. | biome: Marine environment; feature: Marine mammal; material: Swab sample of the gingival sulcus; isolation source: swab sample of gingival sulcus... | reverse complement strand
AGAAGTTTCAATCCGCCTTGGTGCGGACAGGTGATCTCACCCCAAACATTCAGCCTCATCATTGATGAAAACGAGTTTCAATCCGCCTTGGTGCGGACAGGTGATCTCACCCAATGCTGGGTTTTACGCGCGGGGAAGCGGAAGTTTCAATCCGCCTTGGTGCGGACAGGTGATCTCACCGCGAAATGGGCGGCTGTTTCGCCAAAAATGCCGTTTCAATCCGCCTTGGTGCGGACAGGTGATCTCACCTCGAAAAGTCCTGCCGCCCGCGTATGCAAGTGTTTCAATCCGCCTTGGTGCGGACAGGTGATCTCACCGAAAACCGAATCACAGAAACAGCCGATGAAAAGTTTCAATCCGCCTTGGTGCGGACAGGTGATCTCACCCCGACCCCTCGAGCACAGAGCCGATGGTGATCGGTTTCAATCCGCCTTGGTGCGGACATGTGATCTCACCGCCGTAGGCAAACAGCCTAATCAGATCGTTTCGGTTTCAATCCGCCTTGGTGCGGACAGGTGATCTCACCTCAACTGTCGATTCACTCGAACGTATCAGAAGTTTCAATCCGCCTTGGTGCGGACAGGTGATCTCACCCGACGTGGACCCGAACTCCGAGACTCTGGCAGGTTTCAATCCGCCTTGGTGCGGACAGGTGATCTCACCAAACACAAAGACGGAGAAGTCCGCAGTAAATGTTTCAATCCGCCTTGGTGCGGACAGGTGATCTCACCCGCGTCGGGCGGCGGGGCACCCCCAACCAGGTGTTTCAATCCGCCTTGGTGCGGACAGGTGATCTCACCTTACCCCCTGTAACCCCTTACCTGTCAAGATAAACCCGACAGCTTTTCCGAAGCCAAACAACGATTTGCGGTGATTTTCAGCTGCGGAACGCATGTCCCTCCCGTTTTATTCTTTATTCACAGAGCCTTGCATCCAATCTGAGCCTGATTTCCATCGACTCGGACCCTGTAATAACCTTACCCGACCCCCGGTGCCTGACAAGGGCTTTATCCTGGACAAGCAACCGGAGGGTGCGAAACTGTTTCCCCTTGCTCCCGTTACGCGGGATCGCTTAGCCTTCGCCCAAAGGGGGAGAGCATGTGCAAGAAAACATGGGTCGAAGGCGTGAATTTCTCAAGCTGCCTGTATGACACCAATGACCTGTCGGTCATTCGCGGCTCCAGCCTGTTGTATGAGAAGTTCGCCGAGGATTTTGCCGCCCGTGCGCCGCTGTGGGCCGGGGCGTCCATGGCGGTTTACGACAGCGACGGCGAGGCGGAAACGCTGGTGACCGCGTTGGAAGAGGCCGCGCGGGAAGAGCCGTATCGGCACCTGTCCTTTGCCATTGGCACCGGGCGCAGCGAGGCCGAGGCGCAGGCGCGCGCCCGTGTGGCGCAGATGCAGTCATGGTCGCTGCCCGACCCGGGTGTCGCGGGGGCATGGCGGCACGACAGTCTCGACGGGGTGCGCCCCGCCGACCCGCATGTGCATGACGAGATCAAGGGCCATCTCTCCCCCTCGGTTGCGGCGCGGCTCGCGGCAGGGCGGGACGCGGCACGGTCGCAGGCCCGGCTGGTAACGCTGGGGGCAACGACAGAGCAGCTTGAAGGCATCCGTTTCGCGCAGGATTTCGAAGACCTGATCGCAGAGCCGCCTTGGTGGGTGCCCGAGACCATGGCCCGCAAGATCGCGGTGATCCACCTTGACGGCGACGGGTTCAACAAGGCGCGCAAGGCGTCGGCGGACCCGGAGGCGTTTTCGGAGGCGTTGCGCGGGAAGTTCCGGGGGCTGATGTCGGCGCTTGTCGAGGTGTCCCGCAAGGATGCCGGTGACGACCGCGGCATCGCGCCGCCCGTCCTGCGCATGGCGCAGCTCGTCTGGGGCGGCGACGACATCACGCTGGTGGTGCCCGCGTGGCAGGTTTTTGTCGTGCTGGAGGCCGTCAGCGAGGCGGTGGCAGGCTGGGAGATCGACGGGGAGCGGCTGGGGTTCTCCGGCGCGGCCATCGTTGCCAATGTCAAGACGCCGATCCGGCAGATGGTCGCGCTTGCCGGAACGGCCGTGGATATGCTCAAGGAGAGCGATACCCGTGGCAGCGTCACGGTCGATGTTTACCGGAGCCTTGCCGTGCCGGATGCCGAAACCAATCTGGCGCAGGTTTTGCAGGAGGATCGGAAGGTGCGGTTGGGGGCCGACACCCCCGCGACGGTCGCCGTTCCGCTGAAGCAGGTCGCGGCGTTCCGCGATGCGGTTGCCCGTTTGAAGACCGAGGGCAGCGCGGGGGCGCTGTCACGGTCCAAGGCCGTCGGGCTGGCCAATGCCCATGGCCAGACGGGGGATGACAGCCAGTTGGGCGAAAGCCTCGCCGAGTATGACCTTCAGGTGCTGGGGTATGATGTCGACGGGGCGGAAAATCCCTCAAAGCGGGCGTTGTCGGAACTGCCTCTTGTGGACGACAACGCCCCCCTTGCGACCCGTCTGAAACTGATCCTCGATCTGTGGGACATCGTACCGCCAGTTGACCGGGAGAGCGCCTCATGAAGCGCCACCTGCTGAATGTCGCGCTGACCCTGCGCGCGCCCTTCCTGTTTCCGGGCCAATCCTCCATGCGCTTCGGGCTGGACGCCAGCGCGCTGCGCGATCGGGATGGGGTGCCGCTGGTGCCGCAAGACCAGCTCCGTGGTGTGTTGCGGCACGCTTGTGCGGATGTGTTAACCGCTCTGGGCCGTGACCCCGATGCCCGCGATGCGCTGTTCGGCAGCGGCTCCGGCGATTGCGACCAGGCAGACAAGGGTGCCGATGCCGCTCAGTTTGCCCCGGCGCGCTCACGGCTGATCTTTTCCGACCTCAGGGCCGACAGTGAGCAAAATCCATCCTTCGCCGTGCGGGTCGCGATTGACGAGGACACCGGCGCGGCGAAAACCGGCGCGCTGCTCTTTGCCGAACTCGTGGCGCCACCGGGGGCCGAGGTCACATTCTCTGGTCAGGCGGTGCTGTATGCGACCGACGCGGAGGCCGATGCGTGGCTCGGCTGGCTGAACGACGCAACGAGCTGGATCTCGGCGGTTGGCGCGATGAAATCGGCGGGGTTTGGCGAGGTGACGGGGTTCACGATCACCCGTGACTCCTCGGCCGATCTGGTGGTCGCCCCTGCCCCTTCCCCCGCAAGACAACGCTACGCGCTGCGGCTCGACCGGCCGTTCCTTGTCGATGCGGAGCGGGTCGGGCGCAATGCGTTTCGCGGGCGGGAGGAAATCCCGGGCGGTGTGCTGAAGGGGGCGCTGGCCACGAGGCTGGCTCACGCCGGGCAGCTGGACACGCTGAACCAGGCACTGTCCGCGATGCGCATCGGCTTCGCCCGCCGCAAGGGCGTCAGGGAGAAGCTGCCGAAATCGCTCATGTCGGCGGTGCTCCCGCAGCAAGGCGTCGTCTATCGCGACGCGGTAATGCTCGGCCCGGATCAGGCTCCGGTTCTGAGCGGTACGCCCATGGCCTTCGCATCCGACTGGAAAGCCGCCAGTTGGGAGAAGCTCCCCGAAGCCTTCGCCCCCCTGCCAGCGCTGGAGCGCGACCTGCGGATCCACGTCGCCATCGAGGAGGGCGCCAACACCGCCGAAGACGAAAAGCTGTTCATCTTCGATTCCGTGGTGCCCGGCGACACGACATGGCTGTTCGACGTCGACTACACCGATGTGCCAGAGCCAGAGCGGGGCAAGCTTCACGCCTGGTTGCTGTCCGGCCTGGACGGGATCGGCAAGACCGGTGCCATCGCCACGATCGAAACGGCTGACCCCGCCGAACGCCCCGGCCTGCGCCCCCTCCCCGGCCAACCCGACACATATGCCATCGTGCTGCAAAGTCCTGCCGTCATGGCCAGCCCGTCCGACGCCCCCGACACACGCGCCGCTTATGCCGGCTATTGGAACAGGGTGTTGCCGGGCGCTGTGATGAAAACCTTCTTCGCCACGCAACGGCTCGCGGGCGGCTATATCGGCAGGCGGTTCGGAGCGCGCGGCACCTATGCGCCCTTCTGGCTGACCGAGGCCGGATCGGTCTTTGTCTTGTCCGGCGTGGATGAGACCGCCCTGAAACAGCTGGTCGATCGTGGGTTGCCCGCGCCTGTTGTGGATGGTGCCGAGACCGATTGGCAGAGCTGCCCCTATCAGCCGGAAAACGGCTATGGCGCCATCACAGCGCATTACGATCCGACCGAATTCGGGAGGGATTTCGATGCCTGACCTGCTGAAAAGGCACAGCTATAGCTGCATCCTCGAAACCGTCACCCCCCTTCACCTCGGCTCGGGCGATATGCGCGACGATCTGCTGCCTGAAATCGAAGTGACGCGCAACGGCGTCACGGAGAAGCGCAAAGTGGCGGTGGCTGCGATCCAGCGTGACGATCAGAAATGTCCTTATCTGCCCGGCACCGCCCTGAAAGGCGCGCTGAGGCGGAGCGCGCCGGACGGCGGCGAGGCGCTGTTCGGCAGCATCTCACCGCAGGGCCGCATGGGGGCATTGCTGCTGCGCGGTGCGCGTTGGCTCTCAGGCGGTGACGGCACCGGCCTGCCCTTCGCAGGCAAGGCCACCTTTGTTCATGCCCGCAACAAGATCGACCCGGGGCGCGGCACATCGGACAGCAACAAGCTGTTTCACGCCGAAATGGTCATCCCGAAATCGCGTTTCGAATGGCACTTCCGCCTCGAAACGCGCGGTGACATCGACAGGCTGGAAAAGGCCTTGCTCAAGGCACTGGCACCATGGGCGGAGGAACGCGGCATTGCCATCGGGGCGAATAAATCCGCCGATCTGGGGCGAGTGCGGCTGGTGGAAGGCACTCTGAAGCGCACGGATTGGCACGTCGAAGGCGGGCGGCTGGTGGCACGGAGTGAGGCGCAGACGCTGCCCCTGTCGCCCTCCACCGCCGCGCCTGATGCCCGGCTGACCCTGTTTTGCGAAGGGCCGTTCCTGACCCTCGACACTGATGCGCCCCCCCCCGAAGATAACGACGCGCATACCCCACAACTGCGCGCCCTGCGCCACGGCGGCGATCCCTTCGTGTTGGCAACGATGGTGAAAGGCGCCCTGCGGCAAAGGCTGTCCTGGCTGCTGGCCTGCGACGCCTTCGACCCCGACGCCACGCCCCCCACACGGGGGGAAACCGTCATCCGCGCCCCCTCCGAAACACACCGCCTCTCTGCCGAGGAACGCCTGTTCGGCGCGGCGGGCTGGCGGGGGGTGCTGCGCGTCGCGGTGACGGAAACTGCGCGGGAAGCGGCTGTCAAGTCGTCACAGGTCCGCGTCGACCGCTTCTCCGGCGGCACGATGGACAGCGCCCTGTTCACAATCGACGCTGATCGCGGCGTGCGGCTGGACCTGGCCTTCTGGCTTGACGCGACCCGCGCGGGGGAAAACGACCAGCAATTGCTCGCGCGCCTGCTTGCCGACATCCGCGCAAACGGGCTGGAACTCGGCCATGGCACCACCCGGGGCTACGGCTGGTTCGAGGTGGAGGAAGACTGATGGCACTCACCGAAGACCAAAAGGATTTCCTGCGCGAGCGGGTGCGGGAGGGGTTGTCTGACGACGAGGTCAATACAGCCTACGAAGAGCGCTTCGGCCCGCCGTCGCATTCGGATTTCGTCGAATGTGGCGCCGTTTGCAGCAACGCCCGTGCCGGGTTGGAAAAAGCCCCGGACACCGGCGCCTCTCAAGAGCACAGCGCCCCAGCCCAAACCAACGACCCCCCCTTCGACGAGACCATCGCCGACACCTCGGCGCATGAGCTTGCCCCCTTCCGCTTCATCCCGGTCAACGAAAAGATCTGCAAGGCGGAAGACGCCGTCTGCAACGCCGCAGCCACCGGACACCTGCATGACTGGCCCCTGCCCGAGGGGCTGTCCGGCCAGCTTGGCGTCACGATCACCGCGGACAATGCGATCATGGTCGGCGGCGGGGATGGCAATGCCGAAACCCCCGCGAAGCTGGGCGACACATGGGTCATTCCGGGCGCGACGCTCAAAGGCCTGACCCGCGCGGCGATGGAGATCGCCAGTTTCGCCCGGCTGTCCCAGACCAACACCCACCGGCGCTACGGCATCCGCATGTTCGAACACGCGTTGTTCCGTAACCGCACCCCCGCCCAGACCGGGCCGGGGCTCCGCGCCGGGTGGTTGCAGCCGTCAGACAGCGCCCCCAGTAGCACCCCCAGCGGCTACGAAATCCACCCCTGCCGCTGGTGGCCGATCCGCATCCGAGATCTTTTCCCGGACGACGATCCCGGCACGATGCATGCGAAATGGCTGAAGAACAAATCGCTGAAACAGCGCTACGCCAAGATGGGAATGCAAAGGCCAAAACCCGACGGGGCGCTGTTCGACTTCACGAAAACCCGGGGCTTCTCGACAAAAGCCTTGCACGGTCAGGACCTGGTTAAACCGGATCGGGTGGCCCCGGAGATCACGGGCGTTCCGGTGTTCTGCGACAAGTCGTCTACTTTTAGGAAGAAGAAGATAAGGGCCCTGGCGGCGACCTTGAACAAACAGGATAAACGGCACAAACCCCGCCTCCACAAGAAAACCGAAGCCGTCTTCGAGAGCACCCCCAACGGCCCGGCGATCCCGGTGCCGCAGGACGTCTGGGACCACTTCACCCAAAACAACAGCGATCAGCTGCCCCACGAGTTGCGCCCGCGCGGCAACTGGAAAGCCCTGAAACCCACCCTTGACAGCGGCCAGCGCATCCCGGTGTTCTGGGATTGCGCGACCGAGGGCGAAATCCACGACTTCGGGCTGGTGCGGGTGTTCAAACGGGCGCATACCGCCTCGGTGGGCGAGGTTCTGGCGCGCTCAAACCCCGACCACCTCGCCACGCCCGATGACGATGGCTGGCAGCCCGACATGGTCGAGGCGCTGTTCGGCTATGTCCATGAGCCGGGCGACCGCGAGAAATCCGGCGGCGCCCAACATCCGCTGCGTCACCTCAAGGGGCGGGTCTCCTTCGGCTTCCTCAGGCTGGATGCGCAGACCCCGGCCAGGACCCGGCAGCTCACCACCACACAAGCGCAGCCCAAACCCTCCTTTGGCCCTTTCTACCTCGCCGGGAAGTGCCGCAAGGATTGGTCCGATCCCAAGGTGCGGCTGGCCGGACGCAAACGCTACCCCGCGCGGGGGGCGTCGTCGGAGGCGGTCATGGGCTGGCTGGAAAGCTATAAACAGAACCGGGACAAAACCGACAGCAAACTGAGCTTTCTGGTGCCCGAGGGCGATCCGTCAAAGGCCAAAAAGCTGCGGTTCAACGGCGAAATCCGCGTGCATAACGTGACCCCGGTGGAACTGGGCGCGCTGATCTGGGTGCTGGAGCTTGGCGGCGACAGCGCGTTGCGACACCTGATCGGGCGAGGCAAGACCGCCGGGGCCGGGCAGGTTCGGATAGACCTCACGCTTGATGGCCTGCGTTCCGCGAAAGGCCCTGCCCCGCTGGGCAAGGACAGGCTGCGGCAGGCCTTCGTGGATTACATGGAGGCCTGGGCGAAAGAAAATGGTCTGTCGCCATGGGCCGATACCGCGCAGATCAAGGGGCTGCGGGCGTCCTGCACACCGACCTGGGGCGCGGCGCGGGCGCGCAAGCTGAAATACCTCCCCCTGAAGGCGCATCAGAACCTGCGCCGAACAACCTATCTTCGCAGGAGCAAACGGCGTTTGTTGGGGTTTGAGGGAAAATCTGGTTCAGAAAGGAGAGGAATGGATTGATAAGTCTCGAAAAACAGGCGATGATCACGCTGTAAACAGGCCAAATCGAAGGAAGAGAGACGCAAAACCGGGCGCGCATTTGGAAAGTATCGGGTTTTTCCATGTCAGATCAGTGTGTTCTGAAAAGTAAGTGGAAACAGCCTGTCCGCATGAAGGCGGATTGAAACAAGATAGAAGCGCAGTGTGCGCAGGAACATCAGGTGGAAACAGCCTGTCCGCATGAAGGCGGATTGAAACTTTCTCTCGTCGACTTCCATTTCACTCATCCCGAGTGGAAACAGCCTGTCCGCATGAAGGCGGATTGAAACTGGCTACCGCCACGAGATTCATAACGTCCTCCGTGGAAACAGCCTGTCCGCATGAAGGCGGATTGAAACCTGACCAACCCGAGCAAATACACGACACAACTCGGTGGAAACAGCCTGTCCGCATGAAGGCGGATTGAAACGTATATACCCCGAGTGGTTCGGGTTGTTTTTTGTGGAAACAGCCTGTCCGCATGAAGGCGGATTGAAACGCATCGAGAGTGGCGGCGCGGAATGGCACGCCGGGTTTGAGTGGAAACAGCCTGTCCGCATGAAGGCGGATTGAAACGCAGTAGTGAACAGAGCAAGAGCCGCAAGAGCGTGGAAACAGCCTGTCCGCATGAAGGCGGATTGAAACTCTCACCAAATTCCCGGCCGCCACCCTTGAGTGGAAACAGCCTGTCCGCATGAAGGCGGATTGAAACTGTCCACATACTCCAAGAGCGCTTGCTCTAGTGGAAACAGCCTGTCCGCATGAAGGCGGATTGAAACCAAACACAACAAGTGGCTGATGCGTTTTTCACGTGGAAACAGCCTGTCCGCATGAAGGCGGATTGAAACACGTTGTTCCAGTCGAGCGGATGGGGGAACACGTGGAAACAGCCTGTCCGCATGAAGGCGGATTGAAACGCCGGTAGGGTGCGAGCTGCCTGAAGATTTGGTGGAAACAGCCTGTCCGCATGAAGGCGGATTGAAACACCCTCAACCGAAAGATGGTGCTCAAGGTGAGTGGAAACAGCCTGTCCGCATGAAGGCGGAGTGCGCGCGCGGGGTGGGCGTCAGCCTGTCCTGCGCCTTAGGGCGTTGCGCCTTAGGGCGTTGTATGGGTGCGCCGCTCTTATCCGGCCAAAAGCCCCACCACGACCAGAACGGCGCCCACCAATGCGGTCCATGCGAGGTTACCCTTGAGCGGGTCTTTCCACCTTGACATGACAAGCCCGCCCCACGCGATCAGGCTCATCAGGATCGTCGACACACCCAGCAGCTTGAATGCGCCGCGACCGCTGCGGCGGCCCCGTCGATCTCGGCGCGCACTTCGTCATACAGCGCATCCACCCCCGCCGCATCGCGCAGCCGGGTCAGAAGCTCACTCGGCATGACCTGACTGCTGACGCCGGTGAACCGATAGCGGTGGGTAAACTCAAGGAACTGGTCCTGAAGGGCGATAATCCCCTCCTCGCGCCCAGTCTGATCCTCGGTCGTATCATGCACCAGATTGGCCAACCGGCGCGAAAGACCCAGCAGCGCCGCCTGCTCCAACCGCACGATCATGGTCAGTGAGGCATAATGGCGGCGGAAATGGATGGTGGAAGTCTTCTCCCAACCCGCATCCGACGCTCCGACCATCGAGAAATGCGGGCCATAGGTGATGTAACGGATCGAGATGTATTTGCTGGCCCCCGGTGAGGGCAGGAACCGGTCATAGAAGGCCCGGCTGAGGATCGTCTGTTCGACGAAATCGGCATTGTAAGGATGCAGCGCGCCACCAGAGCTTTCGGCATCGGCAAGGCGGGCCCAATCGCTGTCGTGGAGGGCAAGCAGCGCCTGTTGTTCGGGCGGCGGCGGGTCGCGCCAGACCAGCCCGTCTTTGGCCTCATCCGCCCCGGCCATGCGCGAGATGACCAGCGGTTCGATCAGCTTGCGCCAATGGGCAAACACCGCGCGGGGGTCGTCTTCGGGAATATCGCGCAGCAGGGAAGAGGCCGTATCGCTGTCGTCAGGCCAGTCCAGCGGCACGCATTCGGTGGTCTTGCCCTCGGCGTCCGTGAGCACCACCCGCGCTGGGACACGTCCGGGGCCATCTTCACCCCAAAACGGTGTATAGCTGCGCCGAAGCTGGTCGATCGTGTTCTGAACCGTGGCGAGCTTCAGCGGCGCGCCGTGCGGGATGTGTTCCAGCTCCAGCGAGATCATCGCAACGCCCGTCTGGAACGGGTGCAGCGTGAGGCGGCGTATATCGAAGGTCACCAAGGAAGTCTTGCCGCTGTCACGAATGGTGGCGGTCAACCTCTTGTAATGATCGTTGCGCCAGGCCTTGGCGGCGGGATCGTCTGGATAGAGGAACCGCTGCACGAAGTCGTGGAAATAGACCCGCTCCTGGTAAACGGCCCGCTGGTGCGCGGGGCTGTCGGCAAGTTCGCCGGACAGTGCCGCCGGGTCGTCGGTCTGTTGCCAGTGATCGTCGGCAGTGAGCGCCGCATGCAAGGCACGCATCTGGCTCTCGACGCTGTGATCCGGGCCTGCCTCGACCAGCAAGGGCCATTGGAACAACAGACGAAACCGCGCAACATCAATCTCCGAGGCGTTGCACTTGGGGATGTCGTAGGCGAGGCTCATGGCGTGCATCTCCGTTAGTCTGCCGAAGGCTATCCGCGAAGGTCAGGCACGGCAAGCAATCTTGCCCGGGGCCAGCCCGGCAACAGCCCTCCCGGGGGAGGACTGGGCACTGGCTGCCGGTTATCCGGCGTTGCAGGTGCCCGGTTCGACGAGGGATGTGTCATCGGCGCGGTTGCGGACATGCGCGACGCGCACCGCCGCCGGGATCGAAACGCGTCGCAAGGCCTTCCTGCGCAAGTGTGCAAACCCGTTGCCGACACCGGGGACCGGCTCCTTGCCGTCACTCGTCTCGCCCCATCGCAATGGAAATCGGCGCGGACCAGAAATGCGATCAAGCGCCTGAACGAGGAGTTCCGCCACCGGAGCAAGACACGGGACCGTGCCCATGTTGCGATGGCCTTGCCGGCTTCCGGTCATATCCAGATGCGCAAGGTCGACGGATTGGAAGCCCTCTCGCACCCCATCGCCCGTTCAGCCGACCTTGCCGCCTGAACGGAGACAGTTTCACACGCCCCCAGCGCGCCGCCGGGAAAACCCCGCCATTTTCGGGACGCAACCTTCGTTTCACCCTGCCTTCCCTCTACAGCAGGGGGCTTGGAGTGATTGCCCGGCCAACAACAGCTGACGTCCAGCGTGACCTTCCACTGAGCTTTCATCCGTTTGGAACCGGAGCCTTTCTGATTGGTACGCCGATTGACGCAGGTGGAGCAACCGTCCGCCGCGCGGAGCTTTCAGATCGCGCAGCGTGGCTGTCGGTTGCGGTGAACGGGCGCCCGGCGAACGCGTTGGGCGGCTGATAGCCAAGCCGCGTCTGGGTGTAATCTGCGGCCCATGCCCGGAGCGCGGCACGAGCATGGGCATGTTGCGGAACATGGTCTCGTTGGGAAGTTCGTCGCGCATGTGTCGTTGAACCCCCCACGAAGCCGTTCTGCATAGGCTTGCCGGAGACGATATGGTGCCATTCGAACTTGCGCTTCGTGGCAAAGGTCAAGGTCACGAGAGATAAATTCGCTGCTGTAACACCTTCGGATGATGCTGGTTTGAGCCGCGTTCCGGCGGGGAAGATCGCGGCCGCTGTCATCGCCCAGTTCCGCGCGGTGGTTCGCCAGCCTTGACGAATTGGTTGCGGAACTGGCCGAGACGCATGGCATCGACATCCATCGCAGAACCGTCTGGCGGATGTGCGCAGCCGTGCTCTGACTCATAATAAAACCTGCAAGCGCTTGAACAGAAGCGCAAGGCCGTCGCCGATCAGCGCCACATCTGGATTACAAGACGCCAGCCAATCATGGCCAGGCATTTGCCACGGATTGTTTTCTCGACAAGGCCTCGGTCAGGATGAACATGGCCAAGACCACAGGATGGGCGCCACGCGGACAACGGCTGATCGACCATGCTCCTGTCTATGGTCGTACTCAGACCCAACAGCGAAAGACCCTGCAACGCAGCCGGCATGGTGCCAACCCGGCCCCCACCATTGTAAAGCAGCAGTGCAGCCTCGACCTCGCCCATGCGCGGCGGCAGCGGCAGCCACGCGCCATCCGTCCAGAGTGCCAGGTTCATGTTCCAACCCGCCCAGTCGCCCGTCGCGCCCGAGCCGACGATATAGCGATCACCATCGGCGGGGTTGCCCGGCCGCGCGGTCAGGCCCCGGTCGAGAACGGAAAGCTGGACAAGCCCGCCGAGCAGCTTCAGCGACTCGTTATGGGTGACATGCTTCCGGGCCTGCACCGCGAGGATATAGGGCAGCAGCAGGTTGGTCGTGGTGTCGGACATGGTATGGCCTTCAGAAGTTGAGCGTGACGGTCTTCGGCGCGCCCCGCCCGACGAGGACGGAGAACTGGAAGACGCGGATATCGAGCGTGTCGCCGGGGCCGAGCAGCGCGGCCCAATCGGCGGTCTGCCGGGTAGCGGAGTAGACCGCGCTGGTCGCGGTTGCCCTCAGCACCCACCTCATAGGCTTCAAACCCCTCGGCCAGCGGCACCTCCAGTCCGCCCCAACTGTCCGCCGCGAGCGCGCGGGAGCGCCGTTTCCAGCGGATCGTCAGATCACCGGGTGTGCCAAGGCTGCTCGACATGGGCGACGGAGAAGGGCCGCAACCTCACGCCCTCCAGCGTAAAGGCCTGCGCCACATAGGTCTCGTTACTGACCGGACGGCTCGCCGAACCGATACGCCAGTTCCACGGGATGCCGAGATCGGCAGCGATGCGAGGTTTTCGTCCAGCGCCACCACCTTTGCACCGGCGGGCGCTGGATTGCCCATGGTGCTCTCGGTGTCGCGCTGAGCGCGCAGCAGCCGGGTCAGCCGATACCGGCCCGGCGCAGACTCCACGGCCAGCATGTTTGCCCCGCCGAACAGGGCCAGGTCGGTGACGCTTTTCAGCGTGCCCGACAGCAGATCGACCACCAGCGTGTTGCCGAGATTGAAGCGTGACGTGGGGCCAGCGTAGAGGTCCGAGACCAGTATCCCGATCCGGGCGCGCCCGCCAAATGTCGTCAGCAGTTCGAACCCGTCCGTCAACGGGCTGCGGAACACCCCCATCTCTCCCGGCGCGCGGCGTCAATTGCCTCGGGCACGGTGAACCCGCCCGTGACCTGCGCGCGGACCGACTGCACGATGGCGGGCGTGACCGAGCGTTGCAGGAGTGTTCCCGCATGCGCGAGGCAGGCTTCAAGGCAGTCCGGCCCCGCTTCGCCCGCGGGATCCGCCCCGGCGCTCATTCGGCCGCAGCCTTTTCGACGTCGGCGCCCTCTGCCTTCTGTCGGACCGGCGTCAGGCCGAAGACATCCAGAATATCCCCCGTCAG
>PDWJ01009252.1_pt1 | contig 13201 bp, 6 predicted proteins | sample 1430881 | NCBI WGS metagenome assembly PDWJ01 (sample SAMN01162460, study PRJNA174530) | Oral metagenome, whole genome shotgun sequencing project. | biome: Marine environment; feature: Marine mammal; material: Swab sample of the gingival sulcus; isolation source: swab sample of gingival sulcus... | reverse complement strand
CAAATGGCTGATTATATATTAGGCACTATTGTATTAGCGCCTATAATTGAAGAACTTTTTTATAAAAATATTTTTGACAAACTGAGAAAAAATTACTCCAGTTTACTTTCAATATTTTGTGTTAGTTTTTTCTTTACGCTACCACATTTAACTCCGGCAAACTGGCACGCATTTTTTAGTTATTTCATTTTTTCTATGATTAGTTGTATTGTCTTTCTAAAGACAGAATCAATTGTAATGTGTGTATTTTTCCATTTTTTGTTTAATTTCTTTCTGAGAATAACTATCCCGTACCATAATTTTTTATACGAAAATATTTACACTCAAACATGGTACATATTTATAATTATTCTCTCTGCTTTTGCAATTTATGAACTTCTCCAAAGGTTGAGGAAATAGATGTAGATTGATTGTTGGGATAAATCAAATTAGAAAAATTATTTACTTCTACTCCGGAATATAAATAATTTCACCATTCTCTAATTGGTAAAGTAGATTTTATTTTTTTACTTGAATTCATTTTATGTTGTACAACATAAAAAAATGAATTAAAAACACTTTTCCATATTTAGTCTAAATAAATATATTTACAGCGTATTTTTAATTTACTGTTTTATGAAAAAGATTAAACTATTATACTTGAGAGTTTTGTTGTCTTTTCTTGGGGGCGTTTATTGTGCTAATGCTCAGAGTGTTAATTCTGATACTGTCGTAGGAATGAAACAACTATACGAAGTCATTGTCACGGCGACTCAAAAGTATGGAGAAAAAAAGAGTACCGATATTGCCAAAATGCCGTTGAAGAATATTGAAAACCCTCAAATTTACACGGTAGTACCCAAGGAAATTATTAAAAATCAACTTTTATTATCTAACAGAGAAATCGTAAATAACTCTGTCGGAGTCGTGGCATTTAATAATCCCACTGGTGCTGTTACAGCTTGGATTCGTGGTTTTGAAACGCGAAATGCCATAAGAAATGGGATGGCAACACAATTCCGAGCCGAATCAGACCCGATTAATATTGAACGAATAGAAGTTGTAAAAGGTCCTTCCGGAACTTTGTACGGAGCAGGAAATTCACAAGCCGTTTCTTTCGGTGGAATGATAAATAAGGTTACAAAAATACCTCATCAAGAGAATAATGCAGAAGTGGGAATTTACACAGGAAGTTATGATTTAATGCGTATAACTGCTGATGTAAATAGGGTTTTGAATAAAGAAAAAACAGCGTTGTTCAGAGTAAATACAGCTTATAATTATCAGCATAGTTTTCAAGATATAGGAAATTACAGAAATATTACTTTTGCACCAAGTTTTTTATATAAAGTAAATGATAAATTTGAAATACTTACAGAAACAGAATTCGCATTAGTGAATAATACGCAAATGCCTTATCCTAATTTGGGAGGAGGATTTTTCAGAAATTTTAATGAAATTCCAATCGCTTACGACAAATATATTGGCGGAGATGATGTGGGGTCAAAAAGTAATATTGCTAACTTATTTGTAAAGGCTACTTACAAATTATCAGACAAATGGACTTCTCTAACAAATATCAACTCAAGTACAGGCTTTGTTGATTATAGTTATCAATTATATCCAAGATGGACTTCAAATCATGAAATTGAAAGAAATGTTGGGTTGTATAGTGCAAGGAAACTTTCTTTCATTCAATTTCAGCAAAATTTTAATGGGGAATTTAATTGGGGGAAGATAAAAAACAGAGTGCTTGTAGGTGTAGATTATACTAAAAATAATGCTGAGTTAAATTTCCAATGGGCAAAATATGATGATATTGATATTAACAAAGATTTTAAGCCTATTATAAAGGCAAAAATAGATGGAATTTTAGGGGCAGGAAATGCAAATCATTGGAATAGTACAGAGCACAACAGAGGCATTTACATATCTGATGTTATCAACTTTACAGATAATTTGAGTGTTCTTTTGAGTGGACGATTTGATAGCTATGAATATGAGCCAAGTGTGGATGCAAGTGTAAAACAAGATAATGGTTTTGAGCAAAACTTCTTTTCTCCCAAAGTTGGTGTTGTTTATCAATTATTTAAGGATAAAGTATCTATATTTGCTAACTATATGAACGGATTTATTAATCAAGCACCTGTTAACCAGCCTAATGGAGATAAGTTCGTTGTAAAACCTAAAAAAGCCTACCAAACAGAGTTGGGAATAAAGACACAACTGTTTAATAAAAAATTATTTACAACTCTAAGTTTTTACCAAATTGATGTGAATGATGCAACTTGGACAGATGCTAACAACTTTACGAAACAAAGTGGGAAACAAAAAAGCCAGGGTTTTGAATTTGAGGTTGTTGCACAATTGAATAATTTCAGCATTATCGGTGGAATTGCTTACAATGAGAATAAATTTACTGAAGGAGAGCAAGTGCTTATTGGAAAATTCAAGCAAGGAGCTCCTAAAAACATTTACAATCTTTGGGCAGATTACAAATTTGACAAGGGTATTTTTGAAAATATTCGTATTGGAGCAGGTTTGAATAGTGTTAGCAAGGTATTTTGGGATGTACAAAACACTATTACAATACCAGGATATACTGTTTTAAACCAAAGTGTTTCTTATGAAAAGCCAAATTGGACTTTGAGTTTTAAAGTAAACAATTTAACCAATGAGAAATATTGGAACAGTGATGCTCAACCTCAAATGCCAAGAAATTTTGCGATGAGTCTATTGTTTAGATTTTAGATTGATTTTTTTGTAAATTGTTTTATGTCAATGAGGAAAGTATGTAAAAAATATTCATTATTTTGGGGAAAGACGACCATTTTTAAATAGCTTCTGTAAATACTAACCATATTCTCTTAATGTGGTCTTCGGCTATGGATATTATTATTTGCGAAATACAATGATTGTCATTTTTATACATTTTTCGTGGAATCTACATTTTACTATTGTAGGGGAGTCTTGCCTTTTAATTACTGTCGTCAATTCTAAAAACTTGTTTTTCTTGTGATTGTCCTACTTTTCGTACAAAGAGTTTTCAAATACTCTTGTCGTACCAATTTTTAGAAAACAGAGTCTCTTTATGTTGTACAACATAAAAAAACGAATTAAAAACACTTACTTATATTTAGTCTAAATAAATATATTTGCAGCATATTTTAAAATTTAACTACTTTATGAAAAATATTAAACTACTATCCCTGTTATTATTTGTATTATTGGGGATTTACGTAAAGGGACAAACTCGTACAGTAACGGGGCAAGTAACAGATAAAAAGACCGGAGAGCCTCTGGTGGGAGTTCACGTGATAGCCTATCCGTCTCAGGAAATTACAATTACAAATTTTGATGGAAAATACACACTGTCAAAAGTACAAACTGATGATACCACGATAAAGGCATCTATCGTGGGGTATAAGGAAAATTCTAAAAGTATAGACACTGGAGCGGAAGTGAATTTTGCTATGGAAGAAACCACAGATTTGCTTTCGGAAGTTGTGGTTACGGGGACACGTACTTTAAAAACTTTAGAAAGTACGCCGGTGCTCACCAAGTTGGTAACTGAGCAACAAATTGAGGCTTCGGGGGCTACTACTGCCCTAGATGCTTTGGAGTTTGCGATGCCGGGAGTTTCTTTTGAAAGAGATCCTCATACGACATTACTTTCTATACAGGGGTTGAACAATCGTTATATTTTGGTCTTGTTAGACGGACAACGTTTGACCGGAGAGACTTTGGACCAAGTAAATATGGAGCGTATTGATGCTAATGATATCGAAAGAATAGAGGTGTTGGGCGGAGCTGCCTCTGCTTTATATGGCTCTAATGCGGTAGGTTCAGTTGTAAATATTATTACCAAAAAGAATAGGAAAAAGTGGCAAGGCAGTTTGGAGGGAAGATATAGTGGAAAAAATAGGGATTTGACTAACAATTTAGCCTTGGGATACAGAGGTAAGGGGTTGGATTTTCGTTTCAGTGGTTTTAGAAGAAGTACCAAAGGATATCAGTTGACTTCCGAAAAAGATACCATTATTTCACCTGTAGCAGTAGATTATTCGGCAAGGGTTGATGCTGCTTACAAAATAAGTGAACAATTAAGAATTGGGCTTAAAGGACGCTATTTCCAGAATGATGATGAAGACACAAATCCTAAATCTACTGCACACAAATTAGCACAAAACTATACTTATGGAGCCTATCTTGATTGGAAACCTACCGACAAGCATTTTGTACAAGTGAAGGCAAATGCCGATGAGGCGAAACAAACACTTACAAAGTTGGAGAATAAACCGGATTATCTGAGTGCGAGGACTAAGTATAAAACAATTTCGCTGGTAGATACTTATACTTTGAATAGAGGTTTGCAATTTGTAATAGGAGCTGAGTACAATTTTGAGAGTGTTTTCAATCAAACAGTTTTTGGAAAAGATGAAACGACAAAATCTGTTAACGATTGGAATGCTTTTGTGCAAGCAGATTGTAAAATTGTTCCTTCCCTTGATTTCGTTGCAGGACTTCGTTATACCAACCATGAAACCTATGGAAGTCACTATACGCCCAAGTTCACTATGATGCACACTCTGGGGAAATTCAAATTTAGAGGGAATATAGCATGGGGTTACAAGGCGCCAACGATGAGGCGTTTGTACTATAATTTTTCTCATGGTTCTTTCTTTGTTAAAGGAAACCCGAATTTGGAGCCTGAAACTTCTTTCTATACTTCGTTGTCATCGGAATATGGGGGGAAGAATATAAATGTTTCGGTTAACTTGTTTAAAAATAAACTGCAAGATAAGATTGTTGGTTATCGTACAAGAACAAAGAATGGGGTGCTATATACTTACAAAAACTTTGCAGATGTGCGTATTAAAGGAATCGAAACTTTTCTGAATGTTCGGTTTTTAAAGAATTTTTCGTCTCAGATGGGATACAATTACATAAATACGAAAAATGTTGAAACCGGTCGTCAAATTCCGGGAACAAGCAGACATTTTGGAACTATGGGGCTTACTTGGGCTAATAGTAAAATGAGGTATCCTATGACTTTAAACATTGTCGCAAGAGTGCACTCCAACAGAATCTACTACAGGCAAGAGAAAAAGAAGATTGTCGAAGAGGAGGATAATGGCTATTGGATTTGTAGAGCAACATATACTCAGGATTTTCCAATTTATAAGGAGGTAAATCTAAAAGTGCAACTGGGAGTGGATAATATTTTTGACTATAAGAAAGATCTTACGGTTATCAACTCCGGAAGAAGATTCTGGGGAGGACTCAAACTTTATTTTTAGACAAATAATGTAAAATTATGGAAAGAAGGGCGAATTTGCATAGGTACTCGCCTTTCTTTTTCAATTGTTAAACTTGGATTTGCTATAACATGGGAATAGAAGTAATTTGTTTTGGGCTTTTTTATTTTTTAGGATAAAAGGGAGTAGTGCAATTCAGAATCAGTATAAAAAAACACAAAATGAAAAAAAAGAAGATATTGGGGGCAATAGCCTTGTTAGCATTAGTGTTAGGAGCGTGGTGGTATTATATGGCTAGGATAGCAACCACAAAAATCGCAACCATTGGATTTCCTGACTTTATGCTGGAAAAAATGGTCACTTCTAACAACAATGATTGGGTAGAAATAGAACCGCTCACCTTGGAGAACTTAGACGATTTACCGAGTTATAAATTTGCATTAATACGAGCTCACGGAACCAGCTTAAACGAAGAGCAAGTGCAACTTATCAAGGATGCACAGGCTAAAGGAACAAAAGTCTATATGGCAGGCGTTACCAATCCGGAGTTTGATATTTCCAACATTGAGGGCAAAGAGTTTGATTATATCTCAAATTTAATGGAGAATGGCTGTGCGAAGAATTTTAGAAGCCTATTTAATTATGTCCGTAACGAAATAGATCAAAAGACATTTTTCACTCAACCATATAATGAACCGTACATACTCCCGAGTACTTTTTTCTTTCATTTAGGCGATGAATCTATTTTCAAAACCATTGCAGAGTACGAGAACTATTATAAAGAAAAAGGTTTATACAAGCCGAATGCTCCTAAGGTGGCTTTTTTGGCTGGAAATATCAATATTCAAAACTCCAATCCGGAGCATTCTTTGAAATTAATAAGTCGATTGGAAGAGCAAGGGTTAAATGTTTATCCAATAAATGCGTGGGGACCACCTCGTTTGAAAATGCTCAAAGAAGTTAATCCTGATTTGGTAATTTTCCGTCCGCACGGTCGCTTGGCAATGGGCAATTCGGACGAGGCTGAGAAATGGCTCATCAGCAAGAATATCCCAGTATACGCCCCGATAACGGTGTATGAAGATTACGAGAAATGGGACAAAAATCCGCAAGGAATGGCAGGCGGAATGCTCTCAATGAGCGTAGTGATGCCCGAGCTTGACGGAGCTGTAATGCCGTATGCTCTTATTGCACAATTTAAGAATGAAAAAGGTTATAAAATATTTGATGTAATTCCCGGTAGGGCTGAGGATTTTGCTAAAGCGGTTGCCAAGCGTATTGCTTTAAAGAAAAAAGATAATTCGCAAAAAAAATTGGCGATATATTATTTCAAAGGCGTAGGAAAAAGTGCCTTAACAGCTTCAGGATTAGAAGTGATTTCGTCACTTTACAATACTTTGAATTCTTTGAAAACACAAGGCTATAAGCTTGAGGGGTTACCAAAAACGAAAGTTGAATTTGGTGAAATTATGATGTCAAAAGGGGCGGTATTAGCACCTTATGCGTTGGGGGCTTTCGACAATTATCTGAGAAACGGAAATCCCGAATTAGTAGAAAAATCCGTATACGAAAAATGGTGTGAGGAGGCATTGCCAAAGGATATGTACCAGTCTGTGGTGGATAGATACGGAGCGGCTCCGGGGCAGTATATGGCAGTGGAGAAGGATGGCAAAAAATACATTGCAGTTACGGCAATACGCTTTGGAAATGTCTGTTTGTTGCCACAACCAATGTCGGGAGTAGGAACGGACACCGACAAAATTGTGCACGGTGGTAATTTGCCGCATTTCTATTTGTATACGATTAGCAATATCGGTGAGGCAATTACTGCCAAAAGAAGAAGTTACGCAACTATGATTACGCACCTTACTCCCCCGTTTATGAAGAGTGATTCTCGTAACGAATTAGAGCGAGTGCACGAAAAAATACACCGTTATACATTGGCACCGAAAAATAGTCCGTTACGTCAGCAATACGCTATTTCTATACGAAAAATGGCGGAAAAATTTAATATTCACAAATCCTTGAAGCTCGATACTGCAGCAAATTATACTTATAATGAGGAGGATATTCAAGAGATACACGAATATTTACAAGAAATAAAGGAGGAGAAAGTTACTTCGGGTATTTACACTTTGGGTGTGCCATATCCAAAACACAAGCTGGAAGAAACTACTGAATTGATGACTATTGATGCGGTGGCTTTTAATTTGGCGAAGATTGATGCCGAGCGGAAACGAATTACGCTGAAACAGGCAGAGAATGCAAGTTTTGTTTCACACAAATACAGCCCCAAAGCACGAAAAATCATACGTAAAAGTATGGCTGGTAAGGGCTTGGAGCTTATCGTCAAATCGGTACTGACATCTAAGGAGTTGGAATTTGCTCACAAGTGGGAAAAAACTCAAAAACAAGCCCATCCGTCTATGATGATGGCAGCGATGGGGGACAAGAAGAAGGAGAGCAAAATTGACCCGAAAAAATTGCCGGAATTACTTGTGAAACTCTGTGAGAATGATGACAACAAAGCCTATGTTTTGAAGTTGGAATCTAAGCAGATTTTTGAAAAGTCGTGCAAGTTATTGGATGCAAAATATCGAAATCAGATGCTGAAAATGGCAAAAGAGGTCGAAAAATCAGCGCCTGATATGTACAAGTTCATTACGATTGGTAGTCAAGAAGATATGCGAAATTTACTTTCACTAATGAAAGATAGTGTGCTGTATGCGAAGACTTTTCGTTTACTGAAAGAGGGCAACTTACAGCAACGCATTTTGGAAGAAAAACAGCAAGTTTTGAAAGCCAATGCTAAAAAATGTGGGAATGCCACATATTTGCAAACCCTGCAATTGGCTTTTTCACCGAAATTTTCAAAACAAGTGAAAACGGATAGTAAAGGGGCTTTGCAGTCAATGCTAGGGATACTGTCTTTCTATGAGAGAAACACGCAGTCTTTTGCGTATTGTGAACCAAAATTGGCTAAGATTTTACAATCTATGACAAAAGATTCTGTAGCGTGGAAAAAGCAAATCACCCAATCCAAAAAGGAGGTAGAGAAAGCTATTGACATTTGGAATAAAAAAGAGGCTGCGTATGCACAAGCTATTTTGAGAGTCGAGCAAAATATTCGTTCGATTTCCGAATACAAGGACAATTTGGCAAAAAGTACAGTTGCGGAGCAAGAGGCATTGCTTAATGCGTTTTTTGGGGGATTTACGCCACCGTCTTCTGGTGGTGACCCGATTGTAAATCCACGAGCTGTGCCGACAGGACGAAATATGTATTCCATAGATGCGGAGCGTACGCCCTCAGAGGAGGCTTGGGAAGTTGGGAAGAAATTGGCAAAATCATTATTAGCCAGCGAGTTCAAAAATAAGGGACATTATCCGAAGAAGATTAGTTTTACGCTGTGGTCAACTAACTTTATTTCTACTGAGGGAGCAACGATCGCTCAAATTCTCTACTTGCTTGGCGTAGAGCCGGTTCGTGACAGTTACGGTACGGTGCGTAGTTTGAAACTTATTCCACAGGAGGTGTTGCAACGTCCTCGTATTGATGTGGTGATTCAGACTTCGGGGCAATTGCGAGATTTGGCGGCATCGCGTTTGGCGCTGCTAAATCGGGCAGTAGCATTGGCTGCAAGTGCTGATGAAAATGATACAATTAACTTCGTGGCAAAAGGAAGATTAGATACGGAAAAAGCCCTCTTAGCCAAAGGATTTTCACCTGCCGACGCTCGGAAGTTTGCTACTCAGCGTGTCTTCGGAGGTGTAAATGGCAGCTACGGAACAGGAATAATGGGAATGGTCGAAAATGGCGACAGTTGGGAAAATGAAAAAGAAATTGCCGAAACCTACATCAACAATATGGGGGCAATTTATGATACCCGAGAAAATTGGGGGGCTTTCCGAAAGGGCGTTTTTGAAACGGCTTTGCAGAATACGGAAGTTGTGGTGCAGCCACGTTCGTCAAATACTTGGGGGGCATTGAGTCTTGACCACGTTTACGAATTTATGGGTGGCTTGAATATGGCAGTGCGTCACGTTACAGGAAACGACCCAACTGCCTATTTCAACGATTTTCGAAATGTAAGCAATCCCCGCATGCAGACTTTGGAGGCGGCGATTGGCGTAGAGACCAATTCCACCGTTTTTAATCCAAAATACATCAAAGAACTGCTGAAAGGCGAGGCATCGGCATTGGGGGGATTTGCCGAAACATTCCGCAATACTTACGGTTGGAATGTGATGAAACCTAAGGCCATCGACAAATATATTTGGGATAATTATTTTGATATTTATATAAAAGATAAATATGAATTGGATTTGCCTAAAATTTTTAAAGAAAAGAATCCGTATGCGATGCAGGAAATGACTGCCGTAATGTTGGAAACGGTACGCAAAGGCTATTGGAAAGCCTCAGCTGAACAAATTAAGGAATTGTCGGAGTTGCACGCCAAGTCGGTAAAAGAGGATAAGGCTGCCTGTACTGGATTTGTGTGCGACAATGCCAAATTGAGAGCGTTTATTGCGGAAAAAGTATCCAAAGAATTGGCAAAGGATTACAAAGACGCGATAAAAGCAGAGCGAGAGGTCAAAATCAAGGATAAAAAAGATAAAGTTGTCTTAAAAAAAGAAGAACAGCAAAAAAAACAGTCTAAAAAGGAGCGAGAAACTACCTCAAAATCCAAAAATATTTGGTGGATAGGAGGTTTGTTTGTACTTTTAGTCTTGAGTTTGTTTGCTTGGATAAAGAGAAAGAACTAAATGGAAAGTTTATTGCAAATCATAGTGTTGTTAGCATTTGTGCGTTTTGCGTGTCGAGCTACTTTTTTCCGTTCGTTGAAAGGGATCGGAGTGTTTGCATTGTTGGTTGCAGTTGTTTCGTTCATTTGCTATCCCATTGTGATTGAGCAATCGGGAGATTTTTACACTACACTTTTGAGAGATGCTACCTTAGTTGGTAACGTGGCAGTATTGATTACTTTGGAGGCAATTGCCGGGATGCTATTGAGCATTGGTTTGCTCAATACACTGTTTCGTGGAAAGAAAAAATCACGCTTGACACTTTTGCGATACTTGCCTGAGATGCTGATAATCGGTGCGATTTTGTACGCCGAGCAACAAATGTTTTACGCCTTTCCCGGTTTTTCTTTTCGCTTGACGGCAACCATTACAGCAGTCATATTTGCCTTAGCAATAGGAGGCTTGGCATTTTTGATGGGTTGGGCACTGCCTGAAAATAGTGGTCGGTACGAACTGAATTTCCTTATCAATGTATTTTTGCTGTGTGTAGCAATTTTGCTAAATGCCGGATTGAGCAGTTACAATACGGGAAGTTACCAAAGTGATGTGCAATGGCTGAGTATGACGATATTTTTTGGAATTATTGGGTTGTTGGTAGCTTTAGGATTTGGACTTTATCAACTCAAATTAAAGAATCAGAAAATTAAAAAATTATTACAATGGATATAATTACTAATGTGCTTTATTGGCTGACAACGGGATTATTAGTACCTGTTATTGTGTTGTTACTGCTGCTATTCGTGCGTTCATTGTTGTTGGGAGGGGCATTTTACGGTGTGTATATCAATCGGCAAAAGAGTAAAAAACAACTGGACGAAGCAATGTCGGGAAAGTCAGTTACGGCATTTTTAGCCGAATTGAAGATGGAGAAAAACAGTTCTAAGTTCTGGGAGTTTTTAGCAAAAATGAAAGATAATACCCAATCCGAAGCGTATATTGACAAGGTAATTGGAGCTTATGAAATCGTAGCTGACAAAGATTTGGGGCAGTCAAAGAGTTTGACAAAATTGGGACCAATGTTGGGACTTATGGGAACGCTTATCCCGATGGGACCTGCTTTGGTGGGCTTATCTACCGGAGATGTCAGCACGATGGCCCACAATATGCAGGTCGCGTTTGCAACTACTGTTGTGGGCGTTTTTATCGGGGCAATTGGCTTTATTACTTTGCAAGTAAAGCAGCGTTGGTACGCCGATGATATGAATACTTTGGAATATATTGCTGCGGCACTAAAAGAGGAAAGACAATGAGAAAAAGACGCTTAATTGCCCATAACGAAGACCACGATCCATTATCAGTATTGACGAATCTTTTTGACGTTTCAATGGTATTTGCTGTTGCCTTAATGGTGGCTTTGGTTACACACTTTCAGATGAATGAGGTATTTTCCAAAGAAGACTTTACAATGGTAAAAAATCCCGGGAAGCAGGATATGGAAATCATTACGAAAAAAGGTGAGAAAATTGAAAAATACAAGCCCTCAGAAGATAACGAAAAATCGGAAAGTAGAGGGAGGAAAGTGGGCGTTGCCTATCAGCTAGAAAATGGTGAAATTATTTACATTCCGGAGTAGTGTGAAAGGTCTTTCTGAAAAAAACTACAAACTTGGTTCCCAATGTTTGTAGTTTTTTCGTAGTGGTATGTTATGTGGCTTTTTATTATTAAAATTTAAAAGTAATTCCCACTAAAACATTCGCCTTTGCTTGTGGGTAATAGTAAGGATAAATATCCCACATATAACCATTAGAAGCGTATTCTACGTTGAAAATATTATTCACCAGCAAACTCAAATCAATAGATTTGAAAACTTTTGAAGGTTTTATTTGCCACGCAATGCTTAAATTATTCACAAAGTAATGGTCTAACTCTGACTCTTCTACGTTATTATTACTCATATATTGTTTGCCCACAAATTTAGACAACAATGCCAACTGAATGTTTGGTTTTGGAGCAAAAGTCAAAGTATTTCCCGCAATAAAATCAGGAGAATATGAAATATGTGTATTACCCAAATTTACTACGTCTCCTTCTTTTTTCTCCTTGTAGTCCACATTTTTATTCGTACTTAGAGAAAAGTTCGGATGCACATTCCATTGCTCGGAAATTCTCCAATCAGCATCAACCTCTAAACCTAAACGGTAACTTTCACCGACATTTGAACGAATGAATGAACCCACATTGTTTATCTCTCCTGTAAGCACCAACTGGTCTTTGTAGCGCATATAGTACGCATTTGCATTCACTTTCAATGAAGGCTGTGCATAACGCCAACCTAATTCAAAGTCATTCAACTGCTCCGACCTTACGTCCGGATTTTTTTTATAATCACCACGGTTGGGCTCTTTGTGCCCCATTGCATAAGAGAAATATAGGCTATTCTGTGGCGTTATGAAGTACGTAATCCCCGCCTTAGGGTTAAAGAAATTCAAGTTCTTGTCAATGTTATTAATATCCATTTGATAACTTACAAAACGGTATTGCAAATCCCCAAACACTTGCCAATTCGGATTCATCTTGTAAGTCGCTTTTGCGTAAATATTACCATCCAGTTTTTCAGAACTATTGTCGTAGTAACGCCCTTTATAAGCAGCATAGCCGGCTTTTTGCGTCCAAATAATTGTACCGAAATGGTCTCCTTCATAATTGTTCAAACCTCCACCAAAAATAAAATTGAGATTATTTTTTTTGTAATTCAATGAAAATACGCCACCGTAGAAATTATTGTCTAACCATTTTCTACGAATAAGATCTGCTTTAATTTCTTGCCCATTCGCATCAAGAATTGGAGTTAATCCGTACTCAGAATAAGGGTCGTTTTTATAGTTTTCGTAGTAACCTTCACCGTGCGTATAGTGCAAACCTACGTGTGAAGACCAATTGTCCATAATTTTCTGATTCCAATGCAATTGGTAATGCGTTTGCTCGTAATTGTCCGTCTCGTTATCATAGTATTTTACATTTCCATTGGCATCTTTATATTCACCGGCAGGGTTATAAGTTCGGTCATTCTCCAACTTGTCCTTATCAATACCATTCCACGCTTGGTAGGTTTTTTCTTTACCTCCGAAAACCAAAGCCTTCAAGACTGTTTTTTCATCAGAATACGTACCTTGCAAGAAATAAGAGTGCAAATCAGAAGAGGCTCTGTCAATATATCCG
>PDWJ01004099.1_pt1 | contig 13202 bp, 9 predicted proteins | sample 1430881 | NCBI WGS metagenome assembly PDWJ01 (sample SAMN01162460, study PRJNA174530) | Oral metagenome, whole genome shotgun sequencing project. | biome: Marine environment; feature: Marine mammal; material: Swab sample of the gingival sulcus; isolation source: swab sample of gingival sulcus... | reverse complement strand
TTTGAACAATCCATGCTCTAGGCGTATTATAAACGTGGTCGGCGTCATCGTTGCTTCCAAATGCATATCTTGCGTTAAATTTGCCTTCTAATGATAAATCAAGGTGATTATCAGCTATAAATTCTCTTAAATCTTTAGAGCATATATGTTCCTTTTGTTCGCCAAATGCATCGCCTAAGTCAAAAAAGTCAATTCCGAGTTGATTTGGCATAACTACATATGCATCATCGGGAACTCTCTTTGCCATCCAGTGATGTCCACCGATGGTTTCCAACCACCAAATTTCATTTTCATCTTGAAATGCAATGCCGTTCATTTCATATGTGCCATATGTTTCTAAGAGTTTTCCAAGTCTAAAAACTCCTTCACGAGCTGATTTTATATAAGGTAGCACCAAAGTTACAAAATCTTCTTCTCCAAGTCCGCCAACTTTTTCTGGAACGTAATTATCTTCGCCTTTCTTTCCTTTAGCTGGGATTAGCTTAACTAATGGATCAGCTGAAGTAACTCTGTGATTTGAAGTGATTGTCTCTGTTGCAGACATTGAAATATTGAGTTCATTTACACCAGCACAACCCCATATTCCTTCGTGGTCTACACCATTTGGCATACTGGTATATCTCATTGGAATTTCGGGCAGTTCGACTTCACAGTGTGAAATAACGCTTTTGTATTTCTTTGGTTGATCTTCTGGTTGAATTACTACAAATTTTTTTGGCATAAATTCACCAGATGGCGAATCTTCATTTCTAGCTACGAGTGTCGAGCCATCATAACTGGCATTTTTACCTACTAAAATTGTTGTACAAGCCATAATATCTCCTTTTCATTATTAAAGTTATTGACTATACCAATTAAACAATTATATTTATAATAGAATAGTATTAAATATGCTGTGTAATTTTTAATTTATAAAACCGTATATAATAAATATTCATGATAAATTTAATTATTTAATTGGTAAATATATTATCGGTATTATGGTTTAGATTATACTTTAAAAATTATTAGTTGTAAAACAAGTAATTATTTATTAGTTTATGTAAATATATATGAGGTTTTTATGTGCCTTTAGGACAGATATTATAATGTATTAGTAGAAATTTTATATCAATTCTCAAAGGGTAATTTTGACTTTGATGAAAGTAAATTAGAAAAATTTAATGCTAGTAAATATCAAGAATTAAATCAAGCAGTTATAAAAATAAAAAGAAGTTTTAATAATTATATTGAAATTAGTTTAGATTTTATACATAAATTTGAAAACGGTACATACTCTGAAAATGAAACTTTTTATGAAGATTTGTGTGATTTTAGTAAAATATATGATAAATATAATCTTATTTTAAGAAATTTTACAATAATGAATAATAATATCAATGATATTAAAAAAGCTATAATAGATGGAGGTAAATTAGATATAAGGTTTGATTCAAGTAAATTTGTAGGAATTTGTAAAGAATACATAGAGAGTTTAAATTCTATAATAGAATATTTTATTAAAAATTTTGATGAAATCAATTTTGTTTTAAGTAAAGTAGCACAGGGAGATTTATCACAAAAGATTACAGTTGATGCTAAGGGAGAAGTATTAGAGTTAAAAAACACTATAAATACGATGGTAGACCAGTTATCGCAGTTTGCATCAGAGGTAACAAGGGTAGCAAAAGAAGTAGGAAGAAATAGAGTTATACAAAATGATTAATAAATTAATTAAACTAATCTCAAAAAAATCTTCGACTACAATAAATTTTTTGTTTAGAAATAAATCAAAAATCTTTGAAAGTACTCGAAGTTTTAAAATGAGATTAGTATTAAACTATATGAGTTAAGTATATGTTGTTATGTCCATTGAGAACGTCGTATCTCTTTAACTCTATCTCCAGCATTGCGGATTTTCTTTCTCATGCGGATCGCATCTGGTGTGATTTCAACTAATTCATCAGTTGAGATAAATTCAAGGGCCTCTTCTAGTGTAAATTCTCTTGGTGCAATTAGTCTAAGTGCTTCATCTGAGCCAGATGCACGTGTGTTGGTTAGTTTTTTATTTTTGCATGGATTGACAACCATATCATCACTGCGGCTATTCATGCCTATTATCATACCCTCATATACATCTACTGATGCAGAAACGAACATATTAGCCCTTTCGCTTAAATTAAACAATGAGTATGCCATTGTTTTGCCATCTTGTTGAGATACTAAAACACCATTTGAACGACCAGAAATTTCTCCTACATATGGTTGATAGTCATAGAATGTGCGAATTAAAGTTCCCTCTCCACGTGTATCGTTAATAAATTCACTTCTATATCCAAAGAGTCCACGTGTTGGAATATGAAATCTTATGGATACATATCCTGAATTGCCATGGTCTGTATTCATAGAAACTAAAGTACCTTTTCTTTGATTTAGTTTTGATATAATGGTTCCACTATAAGTTTCAGGTGCGTTTAAAATAGCGGTTTCAAATGGTTCACATTTTACACCATCTATGGTTTGATATAAAACTTCTGGTTTTGATACTGCTAGTTCATAACCTTCACGACGCATATTTTCAAGTAATATGGATAAATGAAGCTCCCCTCGACCTGAAACCTTAAATCCATCTTTATCTGGTAATTCTTCAACTTGCAGTCCGACATTTACTTCAAGTTCACGCTCAAGTCTAGCACGTAGATGACGTGATGTTAAATATTTTCCACTTTTACCACAAAATGGCGAATCGTTTACTAAAAAATTCATTGAGAGGGTGGGAGATTCAATTTCTAGCATTGGTAGAGGTTCAATACAGTTTGGATCGCAGATTGTTTCTCCGATCGAAATATCTGATATTCCCGCTACTATGACAATATCTCCATCATATGCAATATCTGTTTCTATTCTTTTTATACCCTTGTTTACGAATACTTGTGAGATTTTTCCTTTTACATTAGACATTATTCTCGTTTTAATGTGTTTTTAAATTTGGGTGCAAAAATAATGCTTTTTATTCTATAACCATAAAAACTTCATCTTTTTTTATCTAACTTTGTCAACAAATTATCTTTTTTGTGAACATTTACACTGATTTATCTGAATTTAGAGGCGTTAAAAACCCGGTTTTAACCATTGGTACTTTTGACGGTGTTCATTTAGGACATCAAAAGATTATTAACTTCTTAAATGAAGCGGCTCAAAAAAATAACGGAGAATCCATTGTGTTTACGTTTTATCCTCATCCCCGAATGGTTTTGCATCCAGAAGATCATAATTTAGAATTACTTCAAACCATTGATGAAAGAATTGATAAATTATCGAAATTTGGTGTGGACCATTTAATTGTTTTTCCATTTACGAAAGCTTTCTCAAATCTATCTGCTGTTGAATTTGTAAGAGATATTCTGGTTAATCAAATTGGCATTAAAACATTGGTTATTGGTTATGATCATCAATTTGGAAAGAATAGGGAAGGGTCCAAGAATTTACTTGAAGAATTGGCACCAATTTACGATTTTAATGTGGTTGAAATTCCTGCTTTTTTGAAAGGTGAAATAAAAATTAGTTCGACAAAAATTAGAAAAGCACTAGGAAATGGAGAGGTTGATAAAGCCAGAAAATTTCTGGGTGATTTTTTTGTATTAAAAGGGAAGGTTGTAAAAGGAGATCAAATCGGAACTCAAATCGGTTTCCCTACAGCAAATATTGAAGTAAAAGAGGATTATAAGCTGATTCCTGCAAACGGGGTGTATGCGGTTAATGTTTTTATTGATGCTTGTAAATTTTCTGCCATGTTAAATATTGGTGTTCGACCAACTGTTAACGAAACAGGCGAGCGCAGAATTGAAGTGCATATTTTTGATTTTGACCAGGATATTTATGGAGAAACAATCAAAATAGCGTTTGTAAAAATGATTCGAAAAGAAAAAACTTTTCATAATTTAGATGAACTAAAAAATCAATTGAAAAATGATGAAGCAAAGTGCCGTGTGGTTTTGGGTGATTTTGAGTTTTCTGCCGATAAAGGTTGTTAGTCAAACGAATAAAATATTTTATTCTTTAGAAGAAACAAAAAATGTTTCGGTTGATTCTGTATTTCGTATAGATTTATCTAAACAAAAATTAACGAAAGTACCTGATGAAGTATTGAGATTTAAAAATTTAAAAGAGCTTCATTTGAATAAAAACAAGTTGACTGCTTTGCCAAAAAGACTTGTTAATCTAAAGTATTTAAGTATTTTAAATTTGTCAAAAAATGACTTTTCAGTATTTCCGTCTCCACTTTGTTCAATGGAAAATTTGACCATTTTAAATTTAAGTAAAAATGATATTGAAGTTATTCCTGACTGTATAGGTCAACTAAAAAATATTGAGATTTTGGATTTGTATCTAAATCCTCTGAGTGGGTTACCGAATTCAATTTCAGAATTGAAAAAATTAAAAGTGTTGGATTTAAGAGGGATTAACTTTAGTACCAAAACCCAAGTTTACATTCAAAATTTAATTCCTTGGGCCAAAGTGGAGTTCAATACAGGGTGTGATTGCGGAAATTAATTTTTTGTTAAAATTTATTTCCTCCAAACCTTTTTCGTATATTTGCGTCTAAATAAAAAAATAAAATTTATTATTATGAAAAAAACAATGTTCGCATTATTTGGAGCAGCTTTATTAATGGCAGCACCATCATGTAAAAAAGGTGAAAATGATCCAGCGTTGAGCTTAAAAACTAGAAAAGGTAGATTAGCTGGAGAATACACAATTACTTCTATTGAAGGAACTTCAACTTACACAAGTGGATCAAACACTTCAACTACCACAACTACTTTTGACGGATCAAACTATGTTGAAAGTCAAACAAGTAACGGAACAACAGTTTCTAACACTTCTACAGTAACTTTGGCAGAAATGACTTTCTCAAAAGATGGTACTTGGACAAGATCTTGGAACGAAACTAGAACTGAGATTGATGATCAAACTTCTTACAAACAAACTGATGTGATTGATACAAAAATGACTATGTCAGGAACATGGGCTTTTGTAGGTAAAACTAAAGATCAGTCAAAAAATAAAGAAAGAGTTCAATTATCTGTATTAGAATATACAAATGATGAAACTACAAATACAACTTTTGAAGATAAAATCTTTAACACTACAACTAATAGTAGTTCAACATCATCAGATGCTGGTTCATACGCTTACTTAGAGTATGTAATGGTTTATGATATTGACATGTTAAAGAGTAAAGAAATGGTTTTCAAATCTGTTGAGGATGATTCTTATTCTAATTCTTACACGTCTGGTAATACAACAACGACTACTACTAGTACTTATACAGGTGAGGAAACAATTACTTTAACTCAAAAATAAGAAGTAATTAATAATACTTAAAAAGCCGTTCCGATTTTCGGAACGGCTTTTTTTATGAAAAGAACAATTTATGTATTTAGGTTACTAATTGCCACTGTCTGTAAAAATCCAAATTGAAGGATTTTTTTTGTTAGGTAAAATTTTAATCATAATGTTTTTTTTCTTAAAGATAACATGCTTTTTGCTTTAATGTCGGGTAAAATAATTTAAGGTGTACAATTTTTGAGTTAACGGTGGTCAAATTGAATTGTACGGTTAAGCCTAAATCATAAAGATTACTTATATTTACAATTAAAACTATTTTATATGAAGTTAAAGGCGTTGATAATTGATGATGAAGAGTTAGCCAGAAAAAACTTATCCATGATTCTGGATGAGTATTGTCCAGAAGTTGAACTGTTGGGTGAAGCTGGGGATATAGTAGAAGCTAAAGAAAAAATCGAGCAGTTGAAACCTGAAGTTATCTTCCTTGATATAAGAATGCCTAGAGCATCTGAAGGTTTTGATCTACTAGAGTCGATTGAAAATAGAGACTTTTTTGTTGTGTTTGTAACGGCCTTCAAAGATTATGCATTAAAAGCTTTTAACGCCAATGCCATTCATTATGTTTTAAAACCCGTTGACGTAGATGATTTGGTAAGTGCGGTGGCCAAAGTGATGGAAACCAAAAAACAATTTGGAGGAGATGCCGAGAATTTTAAAACCTATTTTGAAGCCATAAAAAATCTTTCAACTAATTTTGATAATAAAGGATATGGAGACAAAATTGCTATTAGTCATACCAAGGGTATTAAGTTAGTGGAGGCCAGCAATGTTATTTACTTAGAAGCTTCTGGAAATTGTACTATGCTGTATTTTAAAGATGGAAAGCGGTACTTGGACACTAGAACTTTAAAAGTATATGAAAATATTCTAAATCCCGAGAAGTTTTATAGAATCCATAAATCTCACATCATAAACTTGTCATACCTAAAAGAGTATTTAAATGAAGATGGACACATGGCCGTACTAAAAGACGGAAAAGTTTTACCAGTTGCTAGAAACAGGGTGCCAGCATTTGTCAAAACCTTAAAAGCACTATAAATTGAAAAGAATACTTTTCTTTCTTGTTTTTTTTGGTGGAATCAACTTGTTTGCACAAGAGTATAGTTTTATCAACTTTGGTGTAAAAGAAGGGTTGGCTCAGTCCCAAGTTACCGATATTTGTCAAGATAATTACGGTTATCTATGGGTGGGTACCCAGTCCGGATTGAGTCGGTTTGATGGTAAAATGTTTACCAATTATTCTAAGATTGATGGCCTTATTGATAATACAGTTCAAAAGCTGTATTTTTCGCCCGAAAAGAATAGGCTGTGGGTCGCTTCACCAAATGGAATTTCTTATCTAGACCTTACTACTAGTAATCAATTTAAATCTTTAAAATTTAATGGTGCTGAAAAAATAAATGACATTTTATTTCGAGACGACACTTTATTCGTTGCTACCAATAACAACTTAATCTTATTGGTTGGAAAAGATTATACCTACTATCCAAATGATATTAGAATTAGAGCTTTAGGGGATAATAACTCAAAAGAGATTATTTGTGCGTCAAGGAATGGGCTTTACGTTTTTGCAAATTCAAAAATTACCAAATATCAAGATGAGAATATTGGTTCTTATAATTACAGCGATTTATTTATTGAAGGCGAAAATTGGTATTTATCGACCTACAGAAATGGATTAATTAAGTATAATCCAAACTCAAATCAAAAACAAAGTCTCACGGCAGAAAGCAGAGTCCTTAATTTTATTAAATCTGATCATAAAATTTGGGCCATTAGCCATGAATCAATTTTATTTATAAATGATGCATTGTCAAAACAATATACCGCCAAAAATGGTATTCCTCAAGTAAAGTTAAAATGTTTGTTTTTGGATGCTGAACAAAATCTTTGGATAGGAACTTATGGAAAAGGACTGCTAAAATTTTCTGGTGAGTCGGTCATGCGATATTCAACCAATAATGGACTGTCCTCTGACATTGTAATGAGCATCAGTCAAAACTCCAACGGAGCATTTGCATTTGGCACTTACGACAAAGGGGTGACCATTTTGAATGAGAAAACCAGTCTTCATATTAATGGGGTTAAAAATAATTTACCATCTGAAACCGTTTGGGCTACTGAGGCTGTTCAAGATGGGTTTTGGGCGGCAACCAGCAACGGTTTGGTTGAGATTAAGAATGACAAAGTTAAACTTTTTGAAGATTTAAAAGGTAAGTTTAAAAGTATTGCCAAAGATGGCGAAAAGATATATGTAGGAGGGAAGTCAGGTCTATATGTTTTTGAAAAAGATACGTTTCAAAGGGTTTTGTCGGGAATAAAATTTGATATCAGTAAAATTGAAGTTAATAGAGATAAAATTTATTTGGCAACCAAAAATGGGGTGTATTTTGGAGAATTTGATGAGGACGCTTATGAGTTCAAAAAAATCTCATTACCCGAACAAGATTGTAATACCCTAACTGTAGATGCGTACAACAATGTGTGGGTGGGAACCATTGATGGCTTATTTTTAATAGACCCGAACTTAATGGTAAGAGAATATAAATTGGATTCGGCTAATTTTAAATCAAGGAATGTTCTAGGGTTAATTACAGACGCCCAAAAAAATGTGTGGGCATCCACCACCAATGGGGTTTATTTTATTGAGAAAGGTAATTATTTCAGTAATTCCTTAAAACAGTTTCATTATGGTGAAGCTGTAGGGGTTGAAGACTTAGAGTCAAATTTAAATGCTATTTATCAAGACCAATTAGGGTATGTTTGGGTGGGAACATCCTCAGAGTTATATCGGATTAATCCCCACCTCAAAAATGAGTTATTCCAACAACAACTTCCCAACTTAAATATTACATCTATCCGGTTGTTTAAAGAAAAGTTTAATTACCATAAATATGCAAGGGCCTTTGATAGTTTAAGTTATATCCCAACCAAATTGATATTACCAACTAAGCAAAATCATCTCACTTTTGAATTTAATGGTGTTAATTTAAAGAATCCAAAAAATGTAAAATATAGTTACCGTTTGCAAGGCGCTGAAGAAAATTGGTCGCCCTTGTCTTCAGAGCAATCCGCAACGTATTCTTTTATTGCGCCTGGCGAATATGAGTTTCAGGTTAAAGCCACAAATGATGGTGTGAATTGGACCAACATCAAATCCGTTAAAATTGAGATTCAACCATATTTTTATCAACGTTGGTGGTTTGTGGCATCTGCTGTTGTCTCTTTTTTATTGCTCATGTATTTGATAATTTGGTTAAGAATTAGGAGTTTAAAACGAAAAAAGGACACTGAGCAGTTAAAGAATAAAAGTCGACTGCGTGAATTAGAACAACAATCCTTAAACGCGAGTATGAACCGACATTTTATTTTTAACTCATTAAATTCAATTCAGTATTTTATTAATAGTTCAGATAAACGATCAGCCAATAAATTCTTGACCAATTTTGCTAAATTAATTCGTAAGAATTTAGATAGTTCAACGGTGGATAACTTTATGGTGAATTTAGAGGAAGAAATCGAAAGGATTAGTTTGTATTTGAAGCTAGAAAAAATGCGCTTTGGTGACAAATTTGATTATAAAATTAATGTTGAAAGTGATGTGGAAACTGAAATAACAAGAGTGCCATCAATGTTGCTTCAACCTTTTGTTGAAAATAGTATTATCCATGGAGTGTTACCAAAGAACGGAGATGGTATGATCAAAATTACCATTAAAAACGATAAAGATTCTATTGTTTTTGAAGTGGAAGATAATGGCGTAGGGATTGAAAATAGTTTGGATTTAAAATCTGATTTTGACGGCGATCACATTTCAAAAGGAATGGAAATTACGGAGAATAGAATAGAACTGATTAGAAAAATAAATGGTGGAAAGTTAATGATTATTGGTCCTTTTCAGGTTAACAACGAACTTGGAGAGTCAATGGGAACAAAGGTTATTATTAAACTGCCCATAAACGGAATAGAATAATGAATTTAAATACCATCTTCTCAGATTTAAAAGTGATTGAAATTGCCAGTGTTTTGGCTGGACCTTCTGTCGGTATGTTTTTTGCCGAGTTAGGCGCAGAAGTCCTTAAAGTCGAAAATAAATTGTCGGGTGGTGATGTGACCAGGTCATGGAAGTTACCATCCGAGAAAAAAAATCAAAATATTTCAGCTTACTTCTGTTCAGTTAATTATAATAAAACCTACTGGTTTTTAGATTTAAAATCTGAAAGTGACCAAAAAAGATTAAGAAAAGAAATAAGCCGTGCAGATGTGGTTATTGTTAATTTTAAGTATGGAGATGATAAAAAATTTGGGTTAGACTATGACACCTTAAAGTCCATCAATCCGAAATTAATATATGCGGCTATAGTAGGCTTTGGAGAAGAAAGTGATCGGGTCGCTTATGATCTAATTTTACAAGCAGAAACCGGCTTTATGTCCATGAATGGAACACCAAATTCAGGGCCTGTAAAAATGCCCGTTGCCTTAATTGATGTTTTGGCTGGTCACCAATTAAAAGAAGCTGTTTTGTTGGCTTTATTGGATAGGTATAAGTCGGGGTTGGGGACGAAAGTTTCCGTATCTCTATATGATGCAGCAATAGCTTCACTTGCCAACCAAGCTACCAATTGGTTGATGGGAGGGCATATTGCTAAGCCCATTGGGAGTAAACATCCAAACATTGCTCCTTATGGGGAGTTGTTCACAACAAAAGATCATCAATTAATCACCTGTGCTATTGGAAGTGATAAACAATTTAAAAAACTGTGTTCAATTTTGGGCTTGGTTGATTTACCAGATAAAAATGAATACCTATCAAATAAAAATAGAGTTGAAAATAGGGAGAAACTTGAAGGGATTTTAAGTCAGGCTATATCCAACTTTACGGCAGACGAATTATTGAGAAAAATGAATCAAAAATTTGTACCCGTAGCTAAAATAATGTCGATTGATGAAGTGCTTGAAAATCCAATGGCTAAAGACTTGGTTATAACGGAAGAAATAGAAGGGGTGATGACGAAAAGAGTCAAAACAGTTGTGTTTAAGCAAACGTTATGAGTGTAAAAACTAAATATCCAGTTTTAAATTTACCACCTGCTAAATTGAAAATAAAAGAAGGTGAGCTATGGGATGTATTGCGAAAAAAATATGTCAAACACACACCAGAAGAATGGGTAAGGCAACATTTTATTCATTACTTGATAAGTATAGGCTACAGTCCAAATTTAATGGCCAGCGAAAAATTAGTTAAATATAATGGGTTGTCTAAACGTTGCGATATCGTGGCTTTTAATAATAAAAATGAAACCTTGATGATTGTAGAGTGTAAAGCCCCAAAAATCCCGTTAACGCAAGAAACGTTTTATCAAGTGGCTAAGTATAATGCCGTGCTTAACGCCCAGTTTTTGATTTTAACAAATGGGTTACAACATATAGTTTCAAAAGTAGATACCGAAAAAAATGAAATTATTTTTTTACAAGAAATTCCACGGTTTACAGATGTAATTTAAATAAAAAGCGACCGTAAATTTTTGGACAAATAATTTTTTTCAATTCCTTTTTATAACTTTGTGCGCTTAATATTCGATATTTCATATAAAGTTATGGCAAAAAATTTAGTTATTGTTGAGTCCCCCGCTAAAGCAAAAACAATTGAAGGATATCTTGGAAAAGATTTCATTGTAAAATCAAGCTATGGGCATGTAAGAGACTTGTCAAAAAAAGATCAAGCAATTGATATTGAAAATAATTTTGAGCCAAAATATGAAGTGTCTTCAGATAAAAAGAAGATAGTTACGGAATTAAAGAAGTTGGCAAAAGAAGCAGAGGTAGTGTGGTTAGCAACTGATGAGGACCGTGAGGGAGAAGCGATTTCATGGCATTTAAAAGAAGCATTAAAATTAAAACCTGAAAGCTATAAGCGAATTACGTTTAATGAAATTACTAAGTCAGCCGTAACAACAGCCATTGAAAATCCAAGACAAATTGATGATGATTTAGTTGATGCGCAACAAGCCAGTAGGATCTTAGATAGATTAGTGGGGTTTAAATTGTCTCCTGTTTTGTGGCGAAAAGTAAAACCTTCTTTGTCTGCAGGTAGAGTGCAGTCAGTGGCTGTAAGATTAATTGTTGAGAGAGAAAAGGAAATTGAAGCTTTTAAAAACGCAAACTTTTATAATACAGATGCTGAGTTTAAAGTGGGTAATGCAAAGTTAAACGCTAAATTGCCTAAACCATTCGAACAAAAATCAGATGCGCTTGATTTTTTAAATAATTGTGATGGTTTTAACTTTAAAGTGACTGATATTCAAAAAAAACCAGCAAAAAAATCACCAACCGCTCCATTTACAACTTCAACGTTACAACAGGAGGCAAGTTTAAAATTAGGATTTTCGGTGTCAAGAACAATGTCGGTTGCGCAGCGTCTCTATGAAGCTGGTCGAATTACTTATATGAGAACAGATTCTGTTAATTTATCAGATACCGCTATTAATGGTGCAAAAAACGAAATCACTTCAAGTTATGGTGATAACTATTTAAAAATAAGAAAATATAAAACCAAATCTTCAGGAGCGCAAGAGGCGCATGAGGCCATTCGTCCAACTGATTTTTCGGTGCATAGCATTTCAGCTTCATCAGATGAAGAAAAACTTTACAGTTTAATCTGGAAAAGAACAATTGCTTCTCAAATGAGTGATGCCAAATTAGAAAGAACAACCATTAAGATTGATGCGCCTAAAAATAAAGAATTTCAAGCCAAAGGTGAGGTGATTAAGTTTGACGGGTTCTTAAAGGTGTATTTAGAATCAAAAATTGATGATGAAGATGAGGAAATGGAAGGGTTGCTGCCAAAGATAACTGTTGGTGATTCTTTAGAGGCTAACGAGATTAGATCGACAGAACGATTTACCCGACCACCAGCCAGATATGTAGAGGCGAGCTTAGTTAAGAAATTAGAGGAGTTAGGGATTGGTCGACCATCAACTTATGCACCAACTATTTCAACCATTCAAAAAAGAGGGTATGTTGAAAAAGGTGAAAGTGAAGGGGTAGAAAGAAAATACGAGCAGTTTATTTTTGATGGGAAATCGGTTAAAGAAAAAATTCAAACCGAAAAAACGGGAAGTAATAAGAATAAATTAATACCAACTGATATTGGTCGAGTGGTAACTGATTTCTTGATTGAAAATTTTGGTGAAATTATGGAGTATAGTTTCACAGCAAGTGTGGAGCAGGAGTTTGACGGTATCGCCCGTGTTTACGGCGTACAGAATTGTATGGCTATGGAACTTCTCGAATTCCCAGGCGGAATCATGGGACTCGCACTCAACCTCGAGGAAGATAATGTGGGTTGTGCGATACTTGGTGACGTTTCTGGTGTTAAGGAAGGTGACATTGTTAAACGTACCGGACGTATTGCTGAGGTTCCTGTTGGGCCAGCCATGGAAGGTCGTGTAGTTGATGGTATTGGTCAGCCTCTTGATGGTCAGGGTCCAATCAACTCTGATCTCACCGCCAAAATTGAGGTACTTGCTCCTGGTGTTATTGCCCGTAAGGGTGTTCATGAACCATGCTACACTGGCGCCAAGGCTGTCGACGCGATGACTCCAGTTGGACGTGGTCAGCGTGAACTGGTTATTGGTGACCGTCAGATTGGTAAGACTGCCCTTTGTGTTGATGCAATTATTGCTCAGAAAAATACTGATGTGCACTGCATTTACGTAGCTGTTGGTCAGAAGAAGTCCACTGTTGCACTTGTTGTGGAAGCACTTCGTAAGCATGGTGCCATGGAGTACACCACCGTTGTTGCCGCATGT
>PDWJ01004098.1_pt1 | contig 13205 bp, 7 predicted proteins | sample 1430881 | NCBI WGS metagenome assembly PDWJ01 (sample SAMN01162460, study PRJNA174530) | Oral metagenome, whole genome shotgun sequencing project. | biome: Marine environment; feature: Marine mammal; material: Swab sample of the gingival sulcus; isolation source: swab sample of gingival sulcus... | reverse complement strand
TCCCCTATTGGTGCCGTTACCCCTTTTCATGGCAAGTTATATGATATATCTATTGGTGAAAGCGGTAACAGTACCTTTAATAATATAGCTATAGAACTTGGTAACACTAGGCAGCAATTAGATATTATATCAGTAGAAGATACAGCATGGGTCAAAATACCTGAACTCCCTGCTGGTACCCCTACTACACTTAACTTATATAGCAAAAAAGGCGCACAAAACTTAGACTATGTAACCTTTAGCAATACCCCACCTCCTGAACCTACAGGGGAAGCCCTAACCTATAGGAACAGATGCCTGAATAATGAAATACAAACCTATAATTATAAGGAAGTAGTAATACAAGACAAAATACTGAAATACACTATACCAGCCAATACTTATAAACCAGAATCAAGGGTATTAAAAAGTAAATACCTATCACCTATGCCTGAACATAGTTATTTGATGGATGAACTTGAATCAGGTGTAATAACTGATTTTATCAATACCTCTGATCTTGCTTTACCTGCTCAGGCTCAGTTATCAAAAACTGATGGATATTTCAATACAGGGTGTTTAACTGGTAATGCTGCTATTCCTTGTAATTTTACATGGGGTAGCCTGTGCTTTTTTATTAAAGGTAATGGAACTTTTGGTAAACTAGGTACTGTAGATATTGTTAACAGTAATTCTGTACTTGGTGTTGCTACTGATTTAACTGCATATAAGTTTATTACCCTTAGTAGAGTTGGTACTACGGTATCTATTTATATAGATGGTATCAATAAAGGTAACTATACTGCATCAAATAATATAACCGGTTTAAATATCAATAACTGTTATGTAGACTGTTTACAGATATACGGTAATAGCTTAAACCCTGCTCAAGTACAGGAATTGTATAATTTACTTACTACACCTTTGTTGTTAAAAGACTTCCCTGTTCAGTTAAATTTAGGGGAATCTGTTGGGGCTAATAACTTTAATACTTTTGAAGTTATGTCTTTGAAAGAGTTGACTCATCACTTTACTTTTAGTGATATGTCTGATGTAAGTTCTAAAGTTACTGATGACATAACTCAAACAAAACATACTTCTACTTACCTTACAGGTGTTCCTAATGTTAAACAGTTCCCAAAAGGGATATATTCTGATAATCACCATAAAACGCAAATAGGGGTAGAGCTGGTTAAACCCATAGAATTTGTTTCCTTTAGTATGTGGTTTAGACATACAGGGAATTTTAGTAATGATGTATGTTTCTTTTTATGTACTCATACAGAAGACCCCAATAGCCCACAAAGGCATATATTCTATGTGCATAAGGATAATCAAGGTAATCAAGTATTCTGTAATGCTTTGAATAACCCTCCTATAGCTGATACAGAGGGTAACCTCTTTAAGATAAGAGATACTAAGTGGCATCACGCTTACTTTGCTTATTTATCTGATACTATGGGGATATTTGCCCTAGATGGTGTATGGTCAGACCCCTACCCAACAGTTAAAAGAAAAGTTCACTACCTAGGATATTACGGAGTAATGAGTACAGCCTTCACTATGGGTGGTATAGCTAATATTCAATTTTATAATTGTATTCTTACCCCTGATGATGTTTTATTCTTATCACAAAATGATACCTGTAAAACAGTAGGAAATTATAGTGTAAAAACTTCTAATAATCATTATCTGAACCATAACAGAGTACAAACTGTTATACCTTGTTATGATTATACAAAAGAGTACAGTATTCTTGTTGGTTTAGATAATAAATATGAACTTGATATAAAACAGCCTAATACTCTTAATGCTGTATCTAGTAAATATAAATATGATATAGTTACTGATACTCTGATACCTCTTGCTAAACAAGGAGATCATTACCAACTAATCAAAGGAACTTCCCTCCCTAATCAAGACTATTCCAGTCTAGCTAATGGCTCTACCATTGAGTGTTATATATCTATACAAAACCAGGGTGTTGCTTTAGATTATAGTCCCTCTGATATAGATATTTACTTTAATGTAGACCCCTCTAAAATGACTATAGGGGCAGACAATAAAGTAACAGCATGGGAGCCTACCAGTGGTACATTTCCTACCCTTGTAGATGGGGGGGTTACTTATAATTCTGATACTCAAAGTGTCTATATAAAGAATGGTAGAGTCCTTATACAGAATATTGATAGAAATACATTAGGGAATAATGCTACAGTATTTTTTATAATCAAACAGCATACTACTCCTGATGATTATAATATCCTTATGTCTAATAGTGGTGACTTTATTTGCTGTTCCCACCCTGATAGTGGATATACTACATTAAACTATCTTAGTAATGATACTTACCCTTTTAGCTGTACTATAAATGGGGTACAGAAAACCCCAACGACACGAAATGAACTAGCTGAATTACTTAACGTAGGTGAGTATCTTGTACTTTGTGTTACTGGTATACCTTTTACCTCATGGCTTGATGATTTCTTATCTATGTTTACTTACAGAAATGATAGAAATCAAAGTTGGTGCTTTACTGGTGATATAAAAGGTTTTGGGGTTATAAGTGATCCTAACAACCTTACTAAGTTAGAGGGTCTGTTATCTTATAATTATAGTATTCCATTAGATAATCCCTCACACCCCTATTTTAAAATAAAGGCTAAGGATAATGCTACTATCCTACAAATAGGGGATGGTATTACTCCTGTTATAAAAGCTGGTACTGATAAAATACTCTATGGTAATGAAAGTTACCCTGTCAGTAAAACCTCTAACATAGACTACCGAAATAATGAGTACAGAACCCTAGCTGTAACCATGCAGGAAAATGGTTTAATAGAACTGTTTGAAAACGGTAAATATGACACCAACAAAGGAATTAAAATAGACCCCGCTACAATTCCTGATTTATCTGATGCTAGGGTTCAGTTAGCTGCTACAGATGATAATGTAGCTTACAGTAGCTTAAAAGAACTCAGAATATATAACAAACCTTTACCTGCTGAGTGGTTAGGTGTTTCTTACTTATCCTATAGTGATAAATTGTTCACTGTATCTGTGGCTGATAAAACTGATGCCTCTACCCTATTACCTGATTATGAGTTATCAGAAAAGGTTGTAACTGTTACTCTTGACCCTCCCCCTGTAACTCTGAATAATATTTATATTCCTATACAGTTTAAGCTGAACGCTGGTAAAACCGGTTATAACGGTATGGGTACAACCTTATTAGAGTATAACACCATAATACAAGATATTATAGCTGATTACCATTTCCCATCCTCTGTATTTCATACTGAGGTACTTAACTTTACTCCTGAGGGGTTGGTATTTGATGGTGATGATAGTGGCGTCCTTACTGTTAAAAACCTGAACTATACCATATTTGGTAATGAGTTTATATTCACTTGTCGGTTTAATACCTCTCATACTGGTAATATGGGGATACTGGGTGATTACAAAGGTGCAATGGGACTAGCGAATCATAATAACTATGTTACTGCCTCAAGAAACTATCAGAATAACAGGTTAGATTCTACAGTCAATATCCCTATCAGTAAACCTAGGGATGTAGTAGCTCACTCAGAAAAAGAATACCTTTATAACAGAACCTATAATGGTACTGAATTTACCTATGGACAGGGGTACAACTGGTATACTTTAGGTCATACAGACCCCTTTGAACTGCCTATAGGTAAAATGGCAAACAGAAGTATAGGTAACTTTAGAGGTACAATACAGAATATAAAGCTATCTAGTAATATAAATGTTGATTACTTCAAAGGCCTAGCAGTACAAGGTAAGATTATTACAGTAAATCAAAGCCTCTGTATTATTGATTATTATGACCCTGAGTTCCCTATATGGAAAGGTTCTGATATAACCAATATCACTATAGTTGAATCATATACTACACAATATCCTGACTTTGATAATATGAGTTGTATACTATTCTCGGTACAGGGTGAGTACTACCATTTTAATTCTATTTCTAAGGTATTTAACAAGGTAATATCTAATAAACCTGATGTTACCGGTTTAACAGGATACTGCTATAGAACCAGAGTATGGAATCAAGCTGACTCCTTAGAGGATGCTCATAATAAATACTTTGATTACTTACTTGAGACTAAGCTGCCTTACTGCTCTTGTACTGATTTTGCTGCTATCACTGCTGAACAATTCAATACTGTTTACGATAAGGTTAGTGGTGAATTTAAAATATCTATTCTGAATAAACCTACCTCTGGCTATCACCTGAAAAGAGTAATCATAAATAACAAAGAAGTTCATACCACTCCTGCCTTTAACCTTGATGATTACATACAAGATAACGCAGTAACAGAAACCTATATGCGCTGGTCAGAGTTTATGACAGAAACCCAGTCATACACAGGATACGCTGATTTCTATGTTATGGTTGGTGCTAATAGTGAATGGATAAAGTGTACCAGTAAGCAGCCTGTTCCGGGTTTGGTTCCTGGATTTACTTCTAGTGGTACTAAAATCATGTTTAAGGTTGAGCTTGACCCTACTAAGGAAAACCGTACCCTATGGAAAAAGTCTGGGTACTCTTTTGAACTATTCGTTAATTAGGAGCTATTATGTCAAAATATGTTCCAGAAACTTATCTAAGCCTGCTACTGAATGAAATCAAAAAAGCAGACGCTATATCAGCCTGTACTGAACAACCGACCACTTACTACCAAGCAGTAAAAGGCGATATATGGACAGCCAATACAGCCTATTCAGTAGGGGATATAATGCGTAACCCTACTCCTACTCCTTTTGTTTATGAGTGTATTCAGGCTGGTACTTCTGCATCAATGGAACCTGCTTGGGGTACTGCTCAAGATCAAGAGTTTACAGATAACGGCTGTAAGTGGAAAACTCATATAAATCACTGTTTAGTTTATACCTCCCTTAATGAGAGTGATAAAACCATAGCCCATGTAGATGCTGATGGTAGTAACCCCTCAGGTATGAAACTTACTATAAAACAAAAGCTAGGTATCATAGCCCATAAAGGGGGAGATGTTACTCATACAGCCTTAATATGTAATGCTGATAAATCAATTAAACTGGTAACCTTGGCGCAAACTGCATTAGGAGGTTCTAATACTGTAGAAGTTGGTAAAACCACTATATTCTTTGAGTTTGGAATAATATCATCAAACCCACAATAAACCATGTACCTGCCGCCGCCATGCGATAATATACAGTTTGAACTATCTGGCTCTTACAGTCCTCCTGCCCCTTGTACTCCTCTTGTATGGGACTTTGGGGGTAGTGCCCCTGCTGAGATAGTATCTGATACTGTACTGATAAACTTACTATCAGAGGGTGCTGGAATATTTCAAGGGAACTTTATCAACAGCACTGATACTGTTGTTGATAATATCCTTACTGACAGTAAATGGGATATTTTAGCCCTGATTGATAGTGAGAATTGTGAGCTGAAAACAGTAATAGAACTCAATAAACTCAGTAAGCAAGAGCCTCACCATTTACCTACTTCTACTCGTGGTACTTGGCGCAGCTCCTGGACACCTTTCAGCTCAGTCAGTAAACCCTATACAGCAGGGTGGGAAAAGCCAAAGCAGGTAAATTACACACAACAGATAAACTATACCAGTAATCAACCAGTAGAATATGTAATGAGTACCGGCTGGATAAGTCTGTTCGGTTGGAGTAAGAGCTACAGCATAGACTACACATATACGATACCTATAGATAAACCCTACAGAGATGTATGGCTGTCATTACCCAGTATCAATAGAACTTATGGAATAAAATATGGAGGTTTTGACAAAGAAGACCATACAGTACAGGTTACATGGCTATCACCTGTAAATAAGGATAAACCCTATAATATAGTTTACGCTGATAATAAACCTAATCAGTTATCCATGAATGTGCTCTGGTATGTTCCTGGAGTTAAGGATATTCACCATAACTATTCTTGGGGTAATCAAGTTTACTTTGATCCACTAGGGGAAAGGACTTATATACCCCCTAGGTGTTTTATTCAGTTCAAGTTTCCTGCTAAATATCCCTTAATGGCTGGAGTATGTAAAGACTTGCATTTTGATATGTCTTGCTACTCCTCTGACCCTAAATGCTATGTTTATGATTTTCATTCTGGTGCTAGGGATAACTATATATTCCCTGATATTGACCCTGATGAAAAACCTCCAATAGAAGTAAAGGACTCGTATTATAAAATGAATACCATATTGATACAGACACACATAACTAAAGAGCCTATTCACTCCCAGCAGGTTGATATAAAAATAGATAAACAGAGCTGGTTATGGCAATTCAATATAACAATAGGGGATGAAGCCTCCCTAGAGTTGATAAAGCCCAAGGTAGTTCAAGACAGTAATACTCAAATTTATATAGATATTGATATTCAGATCAATAACTGGATATGGCACTGTAGGGTAGAGTCATGGGTAGAGGATAAAGTACTCGGTAAGAAAGTATGGAGGGTTACAGGTAGATCACCCAGTATGGAATTGAGTTTACCTCAGTGTCCTAAGATTACTCATACTTATGATGTTGCTGGCATTGATGCTTCCGGGCAAAAGGTTATGAGTGATATTCTTGATGGGACTATATTTGGTATTACCCATGGGGCTCCTCCTTGGTATCCCTCATTTACTGAACACTATACAGATACAGAATCAGAAATAGCTCAGTACAACGGTTTTGACCCCAATGTTGCTGCTCAGTGGAAGTTTCCTGCAAAGAGTTTTTCTCAGCATGATGCTACTAAAATAGAAATGGCTAAAACTCTTGCCAGTACAATAGGGGCATATTTGCAAACTACTCCTGATTGCCTTGATAATAAAGCCCTTATAGTCGTACCTGAATACGCTACACCTCCTTGGCATTGGAAACAAGGCGATAGCCTACTACCTAAGGTAGATCACGAAGTACAAGCTGCCCTAGTGCGTAGTATAGGTAGAAGCAGTGCCAGTCATAATACCTTTACTGCCTGTTATGTGCATGGGAGTATGGCAGGTAGCGGTACTGTTTATTTCAGTAAAGTAAAAAGGGAGGGAGTAGCTGAGGTATACGGTTCAAATATCACTAATGAATATATCTATACAAGGGAAGTAGCCGGTGAACTGGGTAGGATGGCACTATGTAAAACCGGTGAATGGTTGAATCATACCTTGAGGATATTCTCACTGGCAAACAAGTTAGACCCACAAGACCTTATAGGTTTAATCACCCCCGGTAAGTTCATAAAGGTAGTTGATACTGATAGAACATTCTATTCAAGGACAACAGCCTGTACCATAACAGCTAAACTGATACATGATGCCTCTTGTTATGTTTATCAGACAGTTGAAACAGAAGAGTACATAGGAGCATAAAATGGCAAACCCCTTTGCACAGTTTTTAGACCTGATACCCAAAAGTAAAAGAACAGTAGCCAAAATAACCACTGCTGATAACGGTTCTGGTCAGGTTGAAGTTGAACTCCCCGGAACAGGACAACACTTACTAGTAAGGAGTAATGGTAGTAATGCCATATATCCTGTTGGCACCTTTGTTTATATTGTTGATGGGATTATTCAAGCCAGAACTCCTAACATTTCAGCAGTAGAGGAAATCACAATAGTATGAAAATAAGAAGAGACTTTGAAAACCTGCACCCTATTCTGGTTGAGTGTATACAGAAAATACAAGCTGAAATCATTACTATTCACAGTATGCCTATCAGGATATTTGAAACCGCTAGGGATAGGCAAAGACATCAGACTATGATTAACAAGGGTATCACTACTAACTTGTTTTCCAGACACCTTTATTACACTAAGGGTGAGACTCCTATGTACTGTACTGCTGTAGATTATGTGTACTTTAAAAAAAGCTGGTCATGGAATCTTAGGGATACTACTATAGCCAGTTGGTACAATCTGTTTGGAAATTTAGTGTTGGATTCCTGTCCAGAACTTGAATGGTCAGGAAATAACCGTAAAAAGAAAGACTATACTCACTTTCAGCTTAGGGAGGAAGTGATAATAGAAAACCTTAACAAATACCCTTGTGCGATACAGGGATAACAGGAGGACACAATGACAACAGATCAAGCACAACACGCAACACCAAACCCCTCAGAAAACCTGCATATCACCGTAATTTATATGAAAGAGGAAGTTGCTGCCCGTAAGGAGTTTATTTTCAATGCTACTCCTTATAACTCTTGGTGGGTGATGCAGTATGACCTACTAAGGGAACTTAACGGGCAGATAGGTTTAAGTAACATACTGACTCTTAAATATGCTGCAAAGGGAGAGGACTCCCTCAGTGTATTTACCAATGAGGATACCGGTATTCATAACTGGTATTTTCTTACCAAGCAGCTGACCAGCAAAGAGCAAAAAGACTCTGTGGCTGCCTATGTAAAACAGTTTGGGATTCCTGACTGTACCTTTAGTGATCTATGTAACTGCTATGTGGGCTATATAGAAACTGCTGAAAACAGTGAAACCTACACAGCCCGTGCTTTTCAAAGGCATATCAATGAACTCCCACCTTGGATGGTTATTGACCGTGATAAATCCTTTGCGGAATTTAAAGAGTATACTCAGTATATCACTGTTCCTGATAATAATAATTATAGCTTTTTGTTTGAAATGGGTACCTTAAACCGGGAGGGCGAATAATGGCTACTGAAAGAGTTTTAGGATATGAAGCAGGACACCCTATACAAGCCTTTATGCTGCAAAAAGGTTTAATCAATGTTGGTCCTGGTAAGAGATATACCGGTATAGGGCTGGTTCATTGCTCAGAAGATGGTTCATTTCAAATCACATGGGGCTCAGATAAAAGCATAGACCTGATTGCCTGTAATGCAGGCGATGACTTTGCAATAGAAAGGGAACCCTGTGAGATAGAAGTTAAAAGCGGGATATTTCATTTTGCTACCTATAAAAGACGTGGTAGTGGTGGGTTGTTTATTCCGCCTGATGATGACAGCGAGCCCATAATTGATGGATAAATAGGAGGTACAAGCCATGCTGAACTTTGGTCTTAAAAAATATACTGGTAATGCCGCTATTGAAACTGATTTTACTGTTGTTTCAGATTTTACCTCTGTACAGGATGGCTTGTACAATGATGGAGCCACATGGGGTAATGAGAGTCCTGGAGTATGGGGTAAAGACTATCCGGGTCCTGAGGATACTGCTCTGGTAAAGCATAGGGTAACTGTCCCTAAAGGGAAAAGCTACTCTACTAAAATGCAGATAGGTACCAATGGAAACTTTATTGTACAGGGTAACTTCACAATGGAAGATGACCTGATAGTAACCAAAGGTATTACTCTTTTTATTGATGGGGGAAACCTAAACCTCAACGAACATAACATTGATACAAGTGGATATTATGAGGGTTTTATCCTAAAATCAAGAGGTGGGACAATTACCGGTAAAGGTATGATTGGTAAACAAGCTGCCTATAAATATAGTATAGCTCAGTTTGATTTTGAGAATACCATAGTAAACGGTATTACTGGTTTTTACAGTTGTGCTAACAGGAGTGGCGCATTGGGTGATAGTCCTCACCGTATCATTAATACCAGATTCATGGACTGTAGTGGCAGGTTTGATTTACAGTACATGGATAACCGCTGTGGTACTGGTACCTCTATACTGAGACATGTTTATATAGAGGGTTTTGAGAATGTATTCCTTGGTGGTAAAAAACAAGACAATACCAATACCCTTGATTATGTTGTTTTCAATCATGTAAAACAGCTGCAAATAACCAACAACTGGATAGGAAATAATGTTGTCATTGTTAACAGTACCTATCTGCCCCAGAGCAACTCTACCAACATTAAACTCACTAATGTACTGTTTATTGAAGCACCCTTAGATGGATATGCAGGAGGTCAAACCAGTATTTACTCTCATGGTGGTACTATCAAAAACTGTTATTTTTATACCACCTACGAAAACCCTCACTTAATGTATATAAACCAGCCTTACCTTGATGCTACAGAGGGTGTAGATATTGATGGTATCATTATAGAAGCAACTGCTGAGCATGGTGATGGTGGGGATATGATACTGTTTGGTGTTACTGATACTCCTACTCCTTTCTCACTGACTAACAGTATCCTGATTGATAAAACCGGTGGGGCTTTACTCAATGCCATAGGTAAAGATATTACAGCCGAAGTAACAGCTCATAATAATACAATATTTGTAGATAAGGCTAACAGTACAGGTTACTATGGACACCTAGCCAGAAATGAAACCAACGGTAGATTTGTAGGTAAAACAGAGCTGCTAAGGAACCTTGTATATAACAATAACCCAGATACACCAAAAACAGCTGCCATTTACCTGTTGCGTGATGACCCAGACCAGATAACAACAACAGATGAAAACTGTTTCCATAACATCACAGATAAATATGTACAAGTAACCATAACCGGTAAATCAATAGGAGATGAGGGTTTTGGTAGATATGATATAGAAGCAGACCCTGAATTTACTGATAAAACAAGGAACCTGATTAAATATGGTGCCTCTATCAGTAATGATACCTCAGAGCATGATATTATCCATGGTTTTATGAATATTGCTGATGCTGATTACTCTGGTAACTATTCTATACAAGGTTTGATAGAATATGTCCGTGAGGGTTTTACCCCTAATAATGCTGAACTTTATACTGATACCTCTTATAGAGGGGCTGTAAAACCTGCTGTTGATAAGCCTGCCCCACCTGTATTTATCAGCTCTACATCAATTAATGGTGATGATAATATTCCCTGTAACGGAGAACTTATAACATGAACCCCTAGGAGGAAGTTATGGAAAAGCTAAAAAGGAATAGCTGTAATGCCACTACCTTTTCTGATGAAAGTCAAAAGAATAATGAAAACTGGGCTATTATTGAGCAGAGTCAAGAGCAGCAAGATGTAGCTATTCAAAAAAATGCTGATGATATAACTTCCCTCAAGTCTCAACAAAATACCCTTGATAGCAAGACAACAAACCTTGAGCAGCAGGTTGGTAATTTAAACTCTGATAATGAGGGTAGTAAATCAACCCTGCAACAGTTATCACAAAAGAGTACTGACCTTACCGCAGAGGTTAAAAACCTTAAAAACCGTGATACTGAATTAGCTAGTCAAATATCTGGTCTTGGTAATAGCCTCAACCCACTGTCTAATAAAATTGATAACCTTGAGCTTGCTGACTCTAACTTACAACAGAGTGTAACTGATTTAGGGAACAGTTCTCAAGAAACTGCCAGCAAGCTACAGGAAATTACCCATAAACAGAATCAAAACAGCCTTAAAATTCAAGAGCTGCAAGATAACTTCAGCTCAGTTAACCGTGATCTTAACAGCACCTCTAACACCGTAACTGAACACAGTAATCAGATTAATGATTTACAGCTATCTAAGTCATACCTTGAAACAGACCTGGAAAGTATAAACACTGAGATAGCTGATATAAAACAAAATGCTCAAGCAGCTAAAACAAAAGCTGATACCCTACATACGCAAACAGTAACCCTACAAGACAGTGTATACATTATTAATCATAATATTGATGCCCTTGAACAACAGGACGCTGCTTTTACTGCGCGACTTGTAGAGATCACTAATGCCAATACTGAAACAGATGAAAGGTTGAACACCTATGGTAACCTTATCTCAACCCTTACTACAAAGGTAAATCAAAGTAAGGCACAGGCTGAAACAACAGCATCAGAACTTGACTCTTATAAAACTACCACAAACGGTACCCTGCAAACATATAGTCAAGATATAGCAACCCTGCAAAGTTCTATAGGTGATAAGGTTGATAAAGTAGCCGGTAAAGGCTTATCCACTAATGATTTTACCAATGCTCTGAAATCAAAGTTAGAGGGTTTGAGTAATTTCAACCCAGCAGGACTACAAACCGCTATTGATGGCAAAGTAGATAAAGTATCCGGTAAAGGTTTATCCACTAATGACTTTACCAATGCTTTAAAAGCCAAACTGACCGGACTACAAAACTATGATGATACCGAAATAAGGTCAACCTTAGATCAGCGTGTAGTAAAGGTCAATGGAAAGGGACTATCTACCAATGATTTTACCAATGCTCTGAAATCAAAGTTAGAGAACTTACATAATTTTAACCCTGCCAGTTTACAGAGTGCCATTGCCACTAAGGTTGATAAGGTATCTGGTAAAGGGTTATCCACCAATGATTTTACTAACCCTTTAAAATCAAAGTTAGAGAGCCTGACAAACTATGATGACTCAGCCTTACAAAGTGAAGTAAACAAGAAAGTAGATAAAGTATCAGGTAAAGGACTATCAACTAATGATTTTACCAATGCACAAAAGAATAAACTTGCAGGGCTGAGTAATTTCAACCCAGCAGGACTACAGGCTCAAATAACTGCAAAGGTAGATAAAGTATCAGGTAAAGGGTTGTCTACCAATGATTTTACCAATGCTTTAAAAACCAAGCTAGAGGGGCTGAATAACTTTAACCCCTCAGGACTACAGAGTGCTATCAATCAGGCTAACAGTACAGCACAAGATGCCAAGAGTAGGGCTGAAACAGCAGACAGTAAAGTAAATGAGCTGCAAAATACTGTTAATACTATACACACTAAAACTAACCAGAATACTGCTAAACTTGGTGCTAAGGTCGATAAAGTAACAGGTAAAGGTTTATCCACTAATGATTTTACCAATGCACAAAAGAATGATATTGCTACCTTAAAATCACAGGTTGCTTCTGGTCAGAATACTATAAGTTCATTGCAAACTCAGGTAGGTAAAAAACTTGATAAAACTGCCACAGCAACAAACAGTAATAAACTGGAGGGTAAATCTGCAAGAGACTTTCAAATATCCTCCCGTAGCCCTGCTGTTTTATATTCAGTAGGTGGTGGGTCTTATACCACTACCTCTAAGAATGCCCCTAAATACCTTAAAATCAGGTTACCTAATAACTCATTCCGATCAGTAATGGTTTCCTTTACTGTCAGTATTTTCTTTTATCAACGGTTTAAGAGTATTCAGTTAAGGCTGTCAGGCTATGTATACCAAGCCTCAAAGAAATGGATACACACTACAGCTAACACTATTTCTGGTGAGGTCAGCACAGATGTACAATTCGGTAGGGAGGGTGATTATCCTGTAGTATGGATAAACCTTACAGATGGTTACATTTGGCAGT
>PDWJ01004097.1_pt1 | contig 13206 bp, 11 predicted proteins | sample 1430881 | NCBI WGS metagenome assembly PDWJ01 (sample SAMN01162460, study PRJNA174530) | Oral metagenome, whole genome shotgun sequencing project. | biome: Marine environment; feature: Marine mammal; material: Swab sample of the gingival sulcus; isolation source: swab sample of gingival sulcus... | reverse complement strand
CGCCGAATGTAATCTACAATACATCATTTATCCAAATGAATTGGGAACTATAACAAAAGCAGAGCAGATGTTCAAGAGTTTGAATTTTATTTTAATTTCAAATTGTTAGACACGGTACAGGCCTCATATCTGACCCCTGTAAAATAGAAACAAATCAATTGAGTCGCACTGCTGATCAGGGCACCATAATATAGCGCAACAAACACTATAGATCTTCAGAATAGAACTGTTACAGCGCCCTCCTATATCTATAAAACAATTGAATAGTTAATTAAAAAAAGTTATTAATAAATTCAACCTATTGTAATATATATGAAAATTTATCGTTTTAGGGTCGGGCCACGACAACTGTTGAGATCTTTGGGATGTGGATTCGGATCCCCAGTGCCGGGAAAGGAATAAGGGGGGGTAGGTTCGGTTGAGGAACGAAACCCAACGGTTATGACCTTCTATGGGTGAGAATTTTTTTAATTTTTATTATAAAATTGATATAGTAGCGTTAAAAATTTTCACTTCGGAGGTGAAGACTAATGCCAACCACTATTATTGTTAAAGTGGATTACTCCCTGTAGGTGCATTGCTCAAGTTCATTAACCCGCCCTTAAAGCACACCAATCAGGCAGATTCGCTGTCCGTTATGGGAGCTTACTTAAAAGACAATTTGGGTTCACATGTGACCCCTGGCCCTTTTTAAATATAAGGGGCTCGTGCCAGTGTCATATTTTCGGTGTTAATATGCCGGGTATCGCAAAATGATTTGGCATAACTGCCTGCACAGTTGGCTATACTTGTCACGAACAGGGCAAAGGGCTCGGGCGCCGTTTCATCTCAGTCGTGTTTCTTGCACTGATCTGTTTTGATCAAAAAGCCCTTACATTTTTTAGCCACGTTTTTGTTTCCGGAAAATGTTGCTTTAAAGGGTGCCATACTTTTTCCTAACTGTTGATAGTGGGCTCAGGCCGAGAGTTCAAGCCAGTCAAACCAAGTGGGATAATGCTCTTTGTACCAGGACAGGATCTCCTTTAGCAGGACCTGCTCTTCTAATGAAATGGTGGCTTTGGAGATTTTATCGAATCTAAGTACTACTTTGGGACCGAAATGCTCTAAGGCCTCAGTACACAGGGTCATCAATTCATTTCGAATTCTGCCGGAATCAGATATCTTGACAGGGCGGGTTTTATAATCCTCCCCCTTGAAAAATCGGTTGAGCAGCGGTGAAAAAATGAGTTTGCTCTCGGACTCTGGTTCTTCAAATCGAAGGGCAAATGTAATGTGTTTATCCCCATGTTCTGAGGTCAACCGGACGGTTACCTCCCAGGTGTCGTCACTGATTTGAGTGACACCATTGGCGCCAGAATAGGGGTCAGGCAGCATATAGCCTGACGTTGCAAGGGTCTGCCACTGTTTTTCTGCAATAAGGTCTGACGCATTGATGGTCCTGGGGCGCAAGGGGATACCGGCTTTGCGGGCCATGTGAATACTGTCTTTATAAATTTTTGCTGTTTTAGGATCCATGGCTCCCTTGAAAAAATCATTTTCCAGGGTTTGCATAAAGGTATTATCTTCGGGGTCCAGTTTCATGGTGGCAGCGTCTTCGTGACATTCCAGCTTAAATACAGAGGACAATACTGCCAGGGAAACATCCAGATCCAAGATGTTGGCAAGGCTTGCTGCTTGTATGGCCTCGGCGGAAGCGGCATATCCATCCACCACCAGCAAGTGGGTATCTCCGGAATCATCGGTCCAGGGGTGGACCGCAAACGTGGGGGCATAAGTACCTGAGTCTGTGAACGGGGCGATCCCTGTGGGCATGGTCCAGTCGTCATCTATGAGGTGTGCCCCGGCATCTTCCCATTGTTTCCACAGGTTGCCGATACGGGGCCGCCGCTGTTCTCCGGTGAGGGTCCATATATGGACATGGGCTGGAACAATGCCAGGATAGGCGGCCTTAATGGCATCCATTACCATCTGTCGCGGCGTGAAATAATTGACTAGAACCGATCGATCAGCGGCCTTTTCCACAACGATTTGGGGAAGAACAAGGCAGCCCATATATCCTTCATATTGGTCTGATACGATTAAGGGCTGGTCAAACAGGTGGAAGACACTCATGGGGCCAGTGGGTTCCCCTTTGGCAAATCTTGAGGTGTTTTCCAGAGTATCAATGGCTGCCCCCCATACGGTGATATCTTTTTTGGCTATTGCTTTTCTAAACTCTTCCCAGGTGTAATCCGGGTCGTTGATCAGGCGCAATACACTGGATTCTAAAAACTTCGCAATTTGCGGGCGGGCATAGATTCGTCCGAATCCCAGCAAGGGGTTCGCGCCCATTTCTGCACTTTCCCCAGCCTTGGGCATGAGCCCTTCCCCCAAACAGACCATGATGGCATGACTTTCCGGCAGGGTGCGGCTCAGATGCCACAGACTTTCACTCATGGCGTAGGCTGAAATGGCATCCGCATCTTTTTTCACCAGGTTCAGCGCTGCTTTGGGCAAGCCCTGTCCCTCGCCATAACGACCAAAAAGCCGTGTGCCCAGCGCAGTCACGGCTGAAGTCATGGCCAGCATCTTTTCTGTACGGTCGTCGGTAAAGGAGATAGTATCCGTCATTTCAAATCCGGATTTCGGACGGTTGTCTTTTTTAATCCAATGGACTCGGACATCTTCAAGCCAGAGGTGAAATCGGCCTAAAATAGGGCGGCAGTCAAAAGCCCATTGGGAAATGAGATTACGTTTGTGCATCTCCTGTAAGGAAGTTTGCTCGGGGGTATCTTGAGAAGGTGAAGTATGAGTGTTCATGAACGCCTCTTTTCGTCAATTTGATAAATGGAGGCGTTTTACCATTTCACGGGAATTGATGTCAAGATGAACTGTCAAAGACAATGTTTGGATGGCTTACATTATGGACACGATTGCAACGAAGTTGGTATATGGGGAATCGGCTTGAATGTTGAAAAAATATACGGCAAAAGGATTGTCTAAGGTCGTGGTGTCGGATATGATATTGGCTTATGACGCATGACCTATATACAGCAGATCAGGGGCCTCACATTGATGATGTACTCAAGGGCATCGTGGACCGTGTGACCTTCCATAACCCGGACAACGGATGGGCTGTACTTAAGGTGTTACCCTTTGATTCGTCCAACAGGCGTGAAACCGTTGTGGTGCACCAGACCAGAGTGTTTGCTGGTGCCACCATGGAATTTACGGGCGCTTGGACGATGCATCCTAAATTCGGCCGGCAGTTCAAAGCTGTTCATGCCAAAGAAGATAAACCGGCTACTGCATCGGCCTTGGAAAAATATATCGGTTCCGGTTTGATCAAAGGGGTAGGGCCCAAAACGGCTAAAAAAATTGTGAACCATTTTAAAGAAAAAACCCTTGAGGTGTTTGAGGGGGACATCAGCCGTCTTATTGAAGTGCCCGGAATTGCCAAAAAGAAACTGGCCATGATTTCAGACGCGTGGGCGGAGCATCGGGCGATCCGTGATGTGATGATGTTTCTTCAATCTCACGGGATTTCCACCTTATTTGCTGTTCGGATTTATAAGGCCTATGGAGACAATGCCATTGCGTATACGGTTGAAAATCCCTATCGCCTGGCCAATGATTTTTATGGGATCGGCTTTTTTACCGCTGATAAAGTTGCCATGAGCATTGGATTGGGACCAGAAAGTCCTCAGCGCATCACCGCAGGTATTCGTCATGTGCTATCTGCTGCCCGGGATTTTGGCCACTGCTTTCTTACGGCCCCTCAGATTCAAAACCAAGTCAAAGCGCTACTTTCCCTTGATTTATCAGATCGGCTCGAAGCCCTGTTAGCGGAAATGGCTGATACGCGTCAGTTAATGCGCCGGGATTTGCCAGATCCCGATTGTGCCACCGGACAGGGGGGACTGGTGCCATGCTACTATGCCCGGTCGTTGTATTTTGATGAGGCCTATGTGGCCCGCCGGGTCATGGATCCGGGGCCTGGGCGAAACATTGATGCTGCGCGGGTGGCCCGCTGGATCGACCTCTATTGTCAATCCTATCAGATGCAGCTCAGCGTCGAGCAATCCCAGGCCGTTCAGGGAATTGCAATGGAACAGTTTTCCATTCTCACCGGCGGACCTGGCTGTGGAAAAACAACGGCCACGCGGGTCATGGTCAAGCTGCTGGAAGCCATGGGGCGACAGGTCTTGCTGGCCGCCCCCACCGGTCGAGCGGCCCAGCGAATGTCCGAGGTTATTGGCAGGGAGGCCAAAACCATCCACCGTCTTCTCGGCTGGAAGGGGGGACAGTTCAAGAAAAATGAAAAAACGCCGTTGAAAACCGATTTTTTGGTGGTGGATGAATGTTCCATGTTGGATATTAACCTCACCGCTTCCCTGCTCAAGGCGGTGCCTCTAACGGCGCAGGTGGTGTTTATCGGGGATTATGACCAGCTGCCGTCGGTGGGCGCGGGAAATGTGCTCAAGGATATGATTGCCTCGGGCCGAATTCCCTGTTTTCGTCTCACACAGGTGTTTCGGCAGGCCCAGTCGTCCATGATCATAAAATATGCCCACCAAATCAACTCCGGGAAAATGCCTTGGATTACATCTCCTTTTAAAACCCCGTCGGTGTGGCAAAATGGGATGGATTGCCTGTTCATTGACTCGGATCAGGCCACCAAGGAGCAGTTAACGTTTATCCGCCGGGTGAAACGTCTTCAGGCACAGAACTGTGGCGAGAGTGAGTTGGATCAAATTTCTGAACCTGGGTATGGATATGAATTTAGAATCGACGAAGAGACCTCCCCTTATGAGACCGAGATCCAGGTGCCTCAAAAATTTGCCCATGTAGATCTTGAGCAGCTGGCTGCGGCAAGTGACAGTATTCAGGAACTGATGGCTGTTTTGAAAAAGGTGCATCCCTGGTCCTCTTTGCATTACGGACTTAATGCGTTGGACACCGTGAAAAAATTATACATGGAATGGATTCCTAAATATATTGGATCCGATGCCGAGATACAAATCTTATCCCCCATGACCCGAGGGAGTCTGGGGACACTTGCGCTAAACAAGGAGATTCAAGATACGGTAAACCCTTTTGCCAAGGGAAAATCACAACTCACGGTGGGGCAGCGAATGTTCCGGATTGGGGACCGGGTGATTCATCGGAAAAACAACTATGATTTAGGGGTATTTAACGGTGATATCGGTACCATCGTTGAGATCAACACCATGGATGTCACTTGCGTGGTGAAGTTTTTTCCAGATAACCGGATAGTCAGCTATAAGCAGACGGATATAATGGAACTGGATTTGGCCTATGCCATCACCATTCATAAATCCCAGGGCAGCGAGTTTGAAGTGGTGATCATCCCGGTGCTTACCCAGCATTTTAAGATGCTCTTCCGTAATCTTATATATACTGGCATCACCCGGGCCAGGCGGTTGGCAGTGTTTGTGGGCACGCGGCGGGCATTGGGCATGGCAGTACGCAATCAAGACATCAGTCAGCGCCAGACTGCCCTTCAAAATTTGTTGATGGAAACTGGGCATTAGATTATAAACCTTATGTGACACCTGAATGAAACCCTCAAAATGAGTAGGTATAAATTAACTTAGGAGAAGAGATTAAAATGCAGTTTATTGTAATTGGTCGTGACGGTACAGATGAAAAGGCGTTGGAGCGGCGCATGGCCGCCAGGCAAGGTCACCTTGACACCGCAAAAAAAATGCATGAATCTGGTAATTGGCTTTATGCTGCAGCTATCCTGAATGATGATGGAAAGATGGCGGGCTCCATCATTGTCTGTGAATTTGATTCCGAAGCAGCCCTGCACAAAGAATGGCTGGACAACGAGGCCTATGTCAAGGGCAATGTGTGGGAAACCATAGAAATTAAGGCGGCTGCAGTCGCGCCTTTCTGGGCACCAAAATAATGCTTAAACGGCATCTGTCACAATGATTTTATGTTTCCGTTTTTTTGCCAAATAAAACGGCACCGATAATGCTTATTTCATAAAGTACCATCAGTGGAAGCGCCATCATGATCTGAGTGATGACATCTGGCGGTGTGATCAGGGCTGCCCCAACAAAAAATAACAATAACGCATATTTTCGGTTCTTTTTTAAAAAGTCCGTTGTGACCAATCCCATGCGGGCCATAAAGGTCAGTACCAGGGGCAGCTCAAAAACAAACCCAAAGGCCAGCAGCATTTTAGATGCAAAGGAGAGGTATTCCTTCATAGAGGGCATGGCATGAATGGTTTCTGTGGCAAATCCCAGAAAAAACTGGAATCCATATGGAAAAACAATAAAATACCCAAAAGATGAGCCCATCACAAAAAAAATCATCGAAAGAAACACGATGGGGAGCAGGTATTTTTTCTCGTCCCGGTAGAGTCCCGGAGAGACAAACATCCAAAATTCATAAAAAAGTACGGGCGTAGCAACAACAATACCAGCCAGCAGTGATACCTTCAGATAGGTAAAAAAGGCTTCAGGCAGGCCGGTAAAGATCAGCGTGGCATTGCCCGATTCCGCCATGGCTTTGACCAATGGTGCTGTGAGGATCTCAAATAGCTTTTCCTTGAAAAAATAAGCGCATACAAACCCTGCCCCCACAGCAATAAATGATCGAACCAACCTATCCCGCAGTTCGCTCAAATGTTCGGTAAACGGGCTTTTTGTCTCTTGATCATTTAGATGTTCATCAGGCATTGTGGTGGCTCCGTTCGTGAGGATTATATTAAGCCTTGGGCGTTGTTTCGTCTTTAGAATCTGGTGAAACGGCCTCTGGGGATGCCTTGGTATCAGACTCAGTTTCCTGGTTTTCGTCTTTGCCTTCAGCCGAATTCTTAGCGTTGGTCTCCTTGATGATATCTTTGACCTTTTTGGATGGGGGCGGCACCGGTTCATTGACGGTGCTTTCAATATCAATAGCCCGTTTCAAATCTTGGGCGGATCGTTTGAATTCACCCAAGGCACGGCCAAGGGTTTTGGCCAGTTCCGGCAGTTTCTGAGGCCCGATGACAATGAGGGCGATGGCTAAAATCAGTAGGATTTCGGGCATGCCAAGACCAAACATAATATGCGTGACTCCTTCATTTGTATTTTAACGAGAGAACGATGCAATCCGCTTAAGTTCTTTCGTAATTTATTTCGGGCAGACTGTGTTGAACTTGGTTAAAATCATAGGTCCGCCGATATTGCGAGATTGAATCCGTTGCTTTTACACTGATCCGGTTTGAGTGTCAACCGGATCACTCCTTTTTACGCGGTCGGCTATCTCTGGCCGGGCGTTGTGTTTTGGCGTGGGGGGCGCTATGTCTGCGACGTCTTGGCCGGTGATGCCCACGGTAATTTTTGGAGGCCTGTTTTTTTGGGCGAGGTGAGGGGGCAGGCAATTGAGCATCCAATGCGGGCGTTGGATATTCACAGGAGATGCTGTGGCCCAGCACGTCTTCTATTTTCGGAATTTGAAAAGAACTCATCTCATCTGCAAAACTAATGGCGGTGCCGGTTGCACCGGCCCGTCCGGTCCTGCCGATACGGTGGATATAATGCTCAGGTTCAATGGGCAGGTCATAGTTTATAACATGGCTGATGTTTTCAATGTGCAGGCCCCGGGCAGCAACATCTGTGGCAACCAATACGTTGATGATGCCTTTTTTAAACAGCTCAAGCACTTTGAATCGTTTGTCCTGGGAAACATCGCCAGAAAGTATACCGGCTTTCTGGCCGTAGCGTGACAGCCGTTCAGATAAATAACGGGCGGTATCTTTTCGATTGACAAAAATGATGACCCGTTCCAATTGTTCAGTGATGAGCAGATTGCATACATGTTTAAATTTTTCATCTTCAGTGGTCAGATAGACAATCTGTTCAATGGAGTCTGCTGCGACTTGTTCTGGTGCAATTTCAATTTGTACAGCATCTTTGGTCCATGAATCGGCAAGACGGAGCACTTCATCGGTAAGTGTCGCCGAAAAAAACAGGGTTTGGCGTTTGTCTTTATACGGGGTCATATATACAAGGCGGCGGACATCGGGAATAAACCCCATATCCAACATCCGGTCCGCTTCGTCAATTACAAGGATTTCAATTCGCGACAGGTTAATCAGCTTCTGTGAGATAAAATCCAAAAGTCGACCCGGTGTGGCGGCAATGACATCAACGGGTTTTTCCCTGAGCATGGACTGTTGTTTCTTATATGCAGTACCGCCGAAAATGGAAACGATTCTCAAATGGGCGTATTTCCCTAAGCCTTTGAAGTCTTTTTCAATTTGATGGACCAGTTCTCGAGTGGGGGCAAGAATCAATGCCCGGGGAAAGCCTTTCTCGCGTTTGATGGCGTTGCGGGTGAACTGGTTAATAAGGGTAATGATAAACGTAGCGCTTTTGCCGGTGCCTGTCTGGGCCTTAGCTGTTGCGTCTTTTCCTTTGAGGGTGTGCGGCAGGAGCTGTGCCTGAATATCGGTGCAGAATTTGAAATTCAGATCGCAAATGGCATGCATTAATCCCTGGGTGAGATTCAGATCATGGAACCGTGTTTTGCCCTCTTGTGGTGCTACCTGGAATTTGTCAATGGTCCAGCGCGGCTTTCTGGTTTTTTTGGGACGCGGGGGCGTTACGGCAGGGGTGTCCTTTAACGGGGATGCGTCGTCACTTATGGGGGTGTGTCGCTTTGGGGGGGACGGTGTCTTTTTTCTAAAAAGGGCTTTGAAAAATCCTATGAGTTGCTTCAAGATGTACTGTCTTATTTAAGTTTGAGATCACAGGGCATGTCCGATGGACACAGCTATAAACAATTCGGCTTAAACGCCGTTTTTTTGTTTCTAACAGACAGACGATACTTTGTGAAGTAAAAATTTTATCCAAACGCCTATTCGACAGGGGGCCGGATACCATGTGTGGCATCGATGGATATTCAAATCCGTTTCACTTGACATTGGGACATTGAAAAATCATTCAACTATTGAGACTGCGCATTTATTTTTGTTTTAACACAACGAGTTAACTGTGTAGGAGATACGGGCAAAACCACTTGACTTTTCAAGTGTTTCACGGTATTGTTCGTCCAAGAAATAACCTCTTTGATAAGGCGTTTGGTATGCTCATAGTATCAAATTTTTTACAAGCTGTAGCAGTGGTCCTGGACTGGGCACTGAATATTTATTGGTGGATTATCATTATCGGAGCTGTTTTGTCCTGGATCCGCCCGGATCCCTACCACCCTGCGGTCCGTTTTTTGAACCAGGTTACTGAACCTGTGTTCTATGAGATCAGAAAGCGGCTTCCCGTGGTGTTTGGGGGGATGGACCTTTCCCCGTTGATTGTGCTGGCTGCCATTCTATTTCTTCAAACCTTTGTTGTGAATAGCCTGTTTCAACTGGCCCGCTCCCTTTGATAGCTTTATCCCGAGCAGCGAATTTGGCCATTAGAATAACAGCAAAACTTAAGGAGGTCCCATGGGCGTTACACCGCTGGTTGTCAAACAAAAGGCATTTTCAACCCGGTTTCGAGGGTTTGATGTCAAGGAAGTGGATGACTTTCTCGAAGAGGTAGCCCGGGAACTGGAAGCTCAGGATCGTATCATCGAATCCTTAAGAGAAAAAAATCATCGCCTTGACCTGGAAAACCAGGGATATCGTAAGCGGGAAGATGCCATGAAAAATGCGATGTTCCAGTCTCAGAAGGTGCTGGAGCAGATGAAGACAAATGCCCGAAAGTCTGCACAGGTGTTGATTGCCAATGCAGAAGTGGAAGCCGAAAAAATTTTGAACCGGGCCCATAAACGCCTTTCACAGCTTCATAGCGATATTACCGAACTCAAGCGCCAGAGAATTCAACTTGAGATGCAGATCGGTTCAGTGTTAGAATCTCATTCAAAGATGCTTGAAATGAGCAAGGAAGAAAACATAGCGGCCGATGAATCTGATGCCTCCTTAAAATTTATCAGACAAGCCTAACGTCGTCACTGTTGTGCGTGGGGCGTTAGCCGGGTGGCGCAAAGGGCATCCGTCTCGTAATTAATTTCAAGTATAGAAATACGTATGAAAGAATCAAATTAACTCATTCATTTCTTTCATACGTTGGTGTGGGTTTGCCTCGGTGATAGACCCGGTTGGCCCATGGTCGGTTTTCGCAGTAACTATATACTTTAATTCCAGAATGAAAAGGTGTTTCAATGGCTGAGATTGATGCGTTTTTCAAGCTTATGCACGATCAGGGCGCCTCAGACCTTCATCTGGCCTCGGGCCAGCAGCCGGCACTGAGGCTTAATGGCGATATCGAACGAATTAAATACGACCGCCTGACGTCTGACCGGTTGCGGAGGATGCTCTATGAAATTACATCCCAGGAAAAGATAAAAATTTTTGAAGAAACCGGGGATGTTGATTTTGGTTACGAAATCCCTGGTATGGCCCGGTACAGGGCCAATTATTTCATGCAGAAAAACGGTATTTCTGCCGTATTTCGTGAAATTCCCTCCAGCATTATGACTGCTGAACAACTAGGACTGCCGGCGGTCATCTCCAAGCTGGCCAATCTGCCACGAGGATTGGTCCTGGTCACAGGCCCAACAGGTTCGGGCAAATCCACCACCCTTGCTGCCATTATTGATCAGGCCAACCGTACACGAAAAGACCATATTATTACGGTGGAAGATCCTATTGAATTTGTACATAAAAGCCAAAGCTGTATCATTAATCACCGGGAGGTGGGGATGCATACAGAGACGTTTTCGGCGGCGCTGCGCGGGGCGCTACGTGAAGACCCGGATATTATTCTTGTGGGTGAGCTTCGTGATCTGGAAACGATTTCGTTGGCCATTGAGGCTGCATCCACCGGTCATTTGGTGTTCGGCACCCTGCATACTTCAAGTGCCCCAAAAACCGTTGACCGTATTATAGAAGTCTTTCCCTCAACGGAGCAGGCGCAGATTCGATCTACCCTGTCGGACAGCCTCAGGGCGGTTGTGGCTCAGGTATTGTTTAAGCGCATTGATAAAAAGGGACGATGTGCTGCCCTGGAAATTTTAGTGGCAACCCCGGCGGTTCGAAATCTGATTCGAGAATCCAAGACCCATCAGATTCCCTCCATGATCCAGACGGGAAAAACATACGGGATGCAGCTGCTAGACGATGCCATCATGGATCTGTATAAAAAGCGGATGATCAGCGCGGATGAAGCCTATTCCAAGGCCAACAACAAAGGCCTTTTCAGGCCCTTTCTCAAGAATCCACCCTCGGATTTCACTGAGACTTAAATGGACCATAGGAGGCCCCTGTGAAAAAACAGCAAATTGATCATATCTTGAGTAAAATGCTGGATTCCCATAGCAATGTGTCTGATTTGAATCTAACACCTGGCAAACCCCTTCAAGTAGAAAATTCAGGCCAGCTGGTACCAGTAAAGATCCTTCCTGACTTTAAGGTGCTTACCCCGTTTCAAACCGAGGTGTTTGCCTTGAATCTGATCAATAATGAAAGAAAGCTCACCGAAACACTGCTTCGGGAAGGCAGCTGTGATCTTTCCTATCAATTGGGAACCAAAGCCAGGTTTAGGGTAAATATATTTTCCCGGTCCGGTAAGTATTCCATTGTACTTAGAAAACTTGAGACCCAGATTCCCACCATTGAAAAATTGAATCTACCTCGAAGTTTTTTACCCATGGCGGAGGAAAAAAACGGTATTATTTTTGTGACAGGTGCGACAGGGTCCGGCAAAACCACATCCCTTGCCGCCTTGTTGGACCGGATCAATGAAACCAAGTCTGTACATGTAATCACCTTGGAAGACCCCATTGAATACCAACATCCCCAAAAGCAATCCACGTTCAACCAGCGAGAACTGGGCATGGATTTCGATGCCTTTTCTTCAGGGTTGAGGGCAGCCCTGCGCCAGGCCCCAAAAGTGATACTGGTCGGCGAGATGCGTGACCGGGAAACTGTTGAAATCGGGCTGTCTGCAGCTGAAACCGGTCATTTGGTACTCACGACATTGCATACGGTGGATGCGGGGCAGTCCATCAATCGTGTGCTGGGCATGTTTTCCCCAGAAGAAGAGAAGCAAATTCGGATCCGTCTGGCTGATACTGTGCGTTGGATTGTCTCCCAGCGATTGCTACCCAAGGTCGGCGGGGGGCGTGTGGCTGCATTTGAAATCCTGGCGTCCAATCTTCGGGTGAAAGACACCATTTTAAATGGTGAATCCGAAGGTAAAACGTTCCACGATATTATCACTTCGGGAAAAACCCAGGGCATGATTTCTTTTGATGAATTTATTACCACTCTTTATGAAGAGGGAAAAATCGATGAAACCACTGCCATGGCATATGCCTCACGAAAGGATATTGTGGGGCGGGCCCTTGATAGTATAAAGAGCGCCCGTGGGCAGTCCACCTCAAAGATAGACCGCCTTGAAATTGATCGCAGCTATGGAGGGAAAAACGGATGAATATTACATGTCCCCATTGCAATACACGGTTAAACCTGCCCGATGGCCGGATTCCCAAAGACAGGGATACTTCCTTTAAATGCCCCAAATGCAAGGGTGCTGTTCCAGTTAAGGCCGCTATACCGCAGAATACCGCTTCTTTTTCCAAGACTGGGTCTTTGGCCTCTTCTGAACGAAGCGGGGAGGAAAACGCAGCATTGTATCCGCCGTTGCCGTCGATCGGCGAAAATATGTCTGCGGGGTTTTCCAGCAGGGCGTCAAGACATCGTGCATTGATCTGCATGGGACCATCCTCTATCCGTGACTTGCTGACACAAAGCATTCGTCGCCTGGATTTTTCTGCTGAGTTTCCAAAAACCATGGCCGCCGCCTTGGATTATATAGAGCATCATTTTTATTTGTTGGTGGTGTTGGACCATGAATTTAAAAACGCCGACAAAATTGCCGGTTATTTTAAACAAATGGATATGCTGCTACGCCGCCGCATCTGCCTGGTGCATGTTGCCGAAGGGGTGGAAACCGGTAATGCCATGGCAGCCCTCCACAGCAGTGCCAATTTCATACTTAATCGTCGTGATCTGCTTAAAGAAGACGATCTTTACATTGAAGATATGCTCAATCAGGCATTAACGCACCATAGAAAAATGTACGCTGTGTTCAACGAGGCTATGAAAGCTGTTGGAAAGGCATAGGGCAAAGGGGGCGACCGTTATAATATGGGAAATTGGTATGATGCCCAAGACCCTTGGGAGTCTGCCCGACGCAGCTT
>PDWJ01005026.1_pt1 | contig 13208 bp, 10 predicted proteins | sample 1430881 | NCBI WGS metagenome assembly PDWJ01 (sample SAMN01162460, study PRJNA174530) | Oral metagenome, whole genome shotgun sequencing project. | biome: Marine environment; feature: Marine mammal; material: Swab sample of the gingival sulcus; isolation source: swab sample of gingival sulcus... | reverse complement strand
AATATGAGATTAATTTATGAAAAAACAAGCTTATACCAATCCTTTGCAAATGCAGCAGTTACTTAATAAAGAGTCTTGGAAAGTCTTTCAGATCATGGCCGAGTTTGTCGAAGGCTTCGAACAACTTGCCACGATCAGCCCTTCGGTATCTATTTTTGGCTCCGCACGTACCAAGCCCGGGCATCCTTATTATCAATTGACCGAAGAGCTGGCGTATAAACTGTCCGAGTCCGGTTTTTCCATTGTCTCCGGGGGTGGGCCGGGTATTATGGAGGCGGCTAATAAAGGCGCTTATCGCGGCAAATCAAAATCAATCGGATTGAATATTCGCCTGCCGCACGAGCAGAAAGGTAATGACTATCAGGATATTTCACTGGAATATCGGCACTTCTTTTCGCGCAAAGTTATGTTTGTCAAATACGCTTCTGCCTATGTGGTTATGCCCGGTGGTTTTGGCACTCTGGATGAACTGGCAGAGGTTTTGACACTTATCCAAACGGGTAAAAGCCGCCGTTTCCCGATTATCCTTATGGTCAGCAAATTTTGGGCACCATTAATTGATTGGTTTAAGCAGACTTTGGTTGAGGAAGGGACTATCTCAGCCAGCGATCTGGATTTATTTCAAATTATTGACGAGCCCGATGAAGTGGTTGAAGCTATTTTTAATTTTTATGAAAAACAAGGGTTTGAGCCTTCACATGATGATATGAAAAAAATGCTCGAATTATAGACAGACAAGGGTTATGTCGCGACTATTTAATCGCTTAGTGATATGGAGTTATTAAATGAAATATATTGATAAATTAAATGCAATCATTGGTCGTACGGTTGCCTGGTTGGTAATACTGATGGTGCTGGGTACGCTATATAATGTCATTGCCCGTTATTTTTTCTCCAATTATTCAATTGAGTTAGGAGAGCTGGTAATCATTATGAATGCCATGGTGTTTTTATTAGCCGCACCGTGGTTATTACACCTTGATTTACACGTTCGCGTTGACGTATTTTATTCGCGCTTATCGGTAAAGCAACAAGCTGTTATTGATTTTCTCGGTACGTTATTTTTACTCTTGCCATTTTGTGCATTTATTGTTTTTTATTCATGGCATTATGTGGCTTCATCATGGGAAATTTACGAAGCCTCATCACAAACCGGCGGGTTACCGGGATTGTACCTGGTTAAGTCATTGATTATTTTAGTTGCCGTTTTGCTCTTTTTACAAGGGGTTTCCTTACTGGTACAGAAATATCAATTATTTAAAAATCCTAAACAGAAACATCCCGAGCATCACCATGAGGAGTTTATCTAATGGAATATTTAGCCATTATCATGTTTGCCGTCATCTGTTTATTTTTGATGATGGGCTATCCGGTGGCCATTACCTTGGCAGGGATTTCGTTATTATTTGCTACGGTTTGTAGTTTCTTTGGCGTAGAAGTTTTTGATTTAAGCACTTTGTCAGCCATACCTTCACGAATTTTTGGCATTATGCAAAATCCTATTTTATTGGCGGTACCGTTGTTTGTTTTTATGGGGGTGGTACTGGAAAAATCTAAAGTTGCCGAAGATTTACTGGTCACCATGGGTATTTTATTTGGTCGTTTACGCGGTGGTTTAGCGATTTCCGTAGTTATTGTCGGTACGATTTTAGCCGCATCAACAGGTATTGTCGGGGCAACCGTGGTAGCTATGGGACTGCTGAGTTTGCCAACAATGATGAAATACCGCTATAGTCATACTTTGTCGGCGGGGACCATTTGTGCTTCAGGCACACTGGGGCAGGTTATTCCTCCGTCAATTGTATTGATTTTGCTGGGTGATGTTATCTCCAATGCCTATCAAACGGCACAACGTGAGATTGGTAACTGGGCACCGGATACGGTGTCGGTCGGAGATTTATTTGCCGGGGCGATGTTGCCCGGTTTGTTATTACCGTTGTTTTATATTATCTATATTCTGCTGGTAGCGTGGTTAAAGCCGCAAGCAGCTCCGGCAATCCCTGAGGAAGAAGTACAAATTGCCCGTTCCGACCGATTTGTTCGCAAAGTATTTTTGGCGGTTTTTATCCCGTTAGTATTGATTATTGCTGTACTGGGTTCGATTTTAGCTGGTGTTGCAACGCCGACAGAGGCAGCCTCCGTGGGTGCCGTGGGTGCTGTAATTATGGCATGGTTTAAAGGTAAATTGACTGTTACCATGCTGCGTGATGCCGCCCGCTCAACTACAGAGGTAACGGCAATGGTTTACTTTATCCTGATTGGTGCGACTATTTTTTCATTAACATTTGTTGGCTTGCGTGGGGATGAGTTGGTCAAAACATGGTTACTTGATTTGCCGGGTGGACAGTGGGCGGCGTTATTCATTGTTATGCTGATTATGTTTTTCCTGGGCTTTATTTTAGATTTTTGTGAAATTATATTTGTTGTTGTTCCTATTGTCGGGCCGATTTTATTAATGATGGATTTTGATCCGGTTTGGCTGGGTATTCTGATGGCGATTAATCTGCAAACCAGCTTTTTAACGCCGCCGTTTGGTTTTGCACTGTTTTATCTGCGTGGTGTGGCCGCTAAAGATCTTAAAACAACCGCTATTTATAAAGGCGTTATTCCATTTATTGTTATTCAAATCATTATGATGATAATTTTGGTAATATTCCCGGGTTTGGCAACATGGCTGCCAAATGTTATTTATGGGTGATTTATGGGTTCTTTACGGCTGGCATATGGGTAGTTTAATAATGGGCAGATTATATTGCCAAAATCACCCCGCCTATTGCCATAATAATTAATACCAGCACTGGCAGCATAGAGAGCATAAAGCCAAGGCGGCGTGTATCGGGATTGCTAATATAGGCACGCCAATAGACAAACCGCCCGATTAAATAAATCAGGCCAGGTATTGATACTACCACCGGCGGCCAGTGATTACCGGCAATAAACAGTGCCGGCAGGAAAGCAGCCAACATTTCCAACGTGTTGATTTGTACCCGATAGATGCGCTCGAAGTTTTCGTCACCGGTGACAGCAGGGGCCTTTAAGCCCGATTTTCCTCGGGCAAGGCCGGTCAAAAAGCTAAAAAAGAAAAATTGCAACACGGCCAGCATGCCGATTAATTCGATATATGCCATAGATTTCTCCTGTAAAAATAATTGTGATTTAGGCAATATAGCACGACTTGATTGATACTTACTGACACAAATGTGCCAAAATTACCGGTTTAGGGCTATTTTTTGGCGAATTCTGGTCAGTGTTTGGCGTTTTACCCCCAAATAACTGCACAGTTGAGAAAGGCTAATGCGGTTAAATAATTGTGGATATTGCCGGACAAAATCGAGATAGCGCTGTTCGGCGGTTTGAAAGAGAAAACTTTCCAGACGTTGCTGTTGTGCCGCTAATTTTTGTTCCAGAATGCGCCGGCCGTATCTTTCAAATTTCGGTATATCGCTATAGGCTTGATGAATATGGTCGAGGGGAAAATTGACAACAACGCAAGGTTCAAGACACTGAAATGATAAGGGACAGGGACTTTTATCCATAAAAGACGCATAGTGAAAGGTATATTCATTTTCGGGAATAAAGTAGATGTTTTTTTCATTGCCCGCATCGTCGTTGTGAAAAGCCCGGATTAATCCTTTAACTAAATAACCGCCTTGCTGTTGAATTTCCCCACAGGTGATATAAAGCGCTTTTTTAGCCAACTCAGAGACAGTCAGTCCCTGACTAAAACGTAGCAATTCCGCGTCGGTCAATTCGGGACAAACACTTTTGATATGCTGTAAATACTGGTTGATTGCTATTCGCATTTTTTCTTGTTTTTTCTAATGGTTAGTCTGATACTCAACGTGTGATATTTAAGTAAAACGGCACATATAAAATAATGCTGTTTCAATTATACTTTGGTTATCGCTTTACCAGATGAAATGGCAAAAAGTTTATTCCGAACAATTATTTATTGAACTAAGAGAATTTTGCCGTACAATAAGATTTGTACTATTAATAAAATATCACTTTTCTCAACTAATAAACAAATGACCGGGTAGTTCAAACATAGTTGCATGCTGGTTTGATTACCAATCATACCTAAAAAAGAGGTTGTAAGTCTATGCTTAATAATTTAATGTTAGCAGCCATATTTTCTATCTTGGGTTATGGGTTTTGGATTAGCCCCAATTTCAAAGAAATTGCTGCCGGAGTGGCAATTTTTTTGTTTGGTATGATTAGCCTGGAAAATGGCTTTAAAACCTTTACCGGTGGTTTGTTGGAAAAACTGTTAAAGCGAACCACGGATAAGTTGTGGAAAAGTCTCAGTTTTGGGGTTATTACCACCTCATTGATGCAGTCCAGCTCTTTAGTATCCATTATTACCATTTCTTTTCTGTCTACCGGATTAATTTCCTTAACTGCCGGTATTGGCATTATTTTCGGAGCAAACTTAGGTACGACAACAGGAGCGTGGCTGGTTGCCGCTTTTGGCTTAAAAGTTAAAATCTCTGTTTACGCCATGCCAATGCTGGTTTTTGGCGTCATTCTGTTATTTCAAAAAGGTAAAACGCTAAAAGGTATCGGTTACGTGTTGGTCGGTTTGGGCTTTTTATTTTTGGGCATTCACTATATGAAAGAAGGCTTTGATGCCTTTAAGGACCGTATTGACTTAACCGCTTATGCAGTAATCGGTTATAAAGGGGTTTTGCTCTTTACCTTAATCGGTATGTTGGCAACGGTTATTATGCAATCAAGCCATGCAACCTTAGTGCTAATTATCACTGCCTTGGCGGCACAACAAATTACCTATGAAAATGCCTTGGCGTTGGCCATAGGGGCAAATTTGGGTACCACGATTACAGCGATTATTGGCTCGCTAGGGGCGAATGTTAACGGACGCCGATTGGCAGCTGCGCATTTGATTTTTAACGCCGTAACCGCCGTGTTTGCCATTGTCTTTATTTTCCCATTAAGTAAAGGTGTCGATGCAATTAGTGCTTGGCTGTCTATTGCCGATAATAATTACACTTTAAAGTTAGCTGTTTTTCACAGTATTTTTAACACTATTGGTATTCTCGTGATGCTGCCTTTGATTCCGGCGCTGGAACGTTTTTTAAAAAAAGTATTGCACAAAAGAACACGCACCATCGCTCAACCGCGCTATTTAAACCAAGCTAGCACCGAGTTATCCGACACTGTGATTGAAGCGGTACGCAATGAAACCCTGCATTTATACGATAATGCCTTTGATATTATTGCTCGCGGGTTGCGTTTACGTCCTGATGGTGTGCGCTCCGAAGAATCATTGCAAAGCATCGTTAAAGAGGCTCGTCAACAGCCTATCATTGATGTGGATAACCAATATAATATAATGATAAAATCGTTATACAGTAGTATCGTTGAATATATCAGCCAAGCTTTGCCTGAGATGACACCGGCGCAAGCCAATGAGTTATTTTCGCTTAGAGCTGCAGGCCGGGATATTGTCGAAGCCATTAAAGATACCAAGCATTTACAAAAAAATTTAGCAGCTTATGCCACTTCACCCAATACCTATCTACGCCAGGAATATGATCAGTTGCGTTTGGCATTGGCGACTTTTTTACGCGAATTGGAGCAAATCAAGCAACAGGGTAGGGACGAATCAATGATTTTAGCACTAGATAATCTGCGGCTAAATATGAAAAAAAGTGATAAAGAATTGAATATCCGTTTAACATCAGCGATTCGTGATAAAAAAATCAGATCTCAGCAAGCCACCTCCATTATGAATGATAGTAATTATATCTATGAAGTTACCGATAATTTGGTTAAAATGGGGGAGGTACTATTTTCTACTGAAAGTAAGGAAATGCAATCTACTGAACGTTTATTAAAATTAAAAGACGACGAATTGGAAACACTGCTCACCAAAAAACACGACAACCAGTCGTTACGTGGAGAAAGATGATGAGGCTGAAAAAACTGTTGCAACAAGTAGACATTCTATCCAATGTAGATAAGGATGAAGGCAAGCGCAAAAAACGCATTAAAAATCTTAAAAAGGTGTTAAAAAAACTGAGTAAAAAGTCTAGGGCACTAAAAAAAGAACGAAAAAAAGAAACCAACCCGGCCAAGCAAGAAAAACTGGACGATAAAATCGCACTGACTAAGGCACAACGACTGAAAGGCATTAAGATACTGAAAAAAATGAATAAAAAACTTAAAGCTTGAAGTCTTATACATGCAAATCCAACTTTTACTGTAAGTGGGTTAGTGAATAGTTGGATAAGTGAATAGTTGATAATTATGCTTTTTACTATTGCTTTTGTTTGATGTTAGTTATATGCTTTAAATTCGCCATAAAACATGGCGTAAATAAGCTAGTTTTTTATAGCTAAATTAGGTATTATTCCCCGCTATGATTGAATGAATCTAAAAATCGGCACAAACCTCTGTCCATGAGTATCACTAATTAAATGTTTAGTGGGTTGGTTGCTGTTGGCAGACTTTAATCCTGATTTAAGCAACATTTAACTATACCGTTTTATCTACTTTTTAGAGTGAGAGACCATGAGTAAATATTCTGTTTTTAGTTTAGCGAAAAATGCGTTGAAATATAATGAAGGCTGGGGCAAAACATGGCGTTCACCCGAGCCTAAGTTGTCCTATGACGCAATTATTATCGGCGGTGGCGGGCATGGCTTGGCAACAGCTTATTATCTGGCCAAAGAACATGGCATGACTAATATTGCCGTCTTGGAAAAAAGCTATCTGGGTGGTGGTAATACAACAAGAAATACCACTATTGTTCGTTCCAATTATCTCTGGGATGAAGCGGCACACTTTTATGAAAAGTCAATGAAACTATGGGAAGGGTTATCCCAAGAAATCAACTATAATGTAATGTTTTCCCAGCGTGGTGTTTATAATTTGGGGCATACGCTACAGGATATGCGCGATATTCGTCGTCGGGTGGAGGCTAACCGCCTAAATGGCATTGATTCGGAATATTGTACAGTCAAACAATTGCAAAAAGAAATTCCTTATTTAAATTGTTCCGATAATACGCGTTACCCGGTTATGGGGGCGTCATTGCAACGCCGGGCCGGGGTTGCTCGTCACGATGCGGTAGCATGGGGCTTTGCTCATGCTTCGGATAAACTGGGTGTTGATATTATCCAAAATTGTGAAGTCACTGGTTTTGATATCGAGGACGGTAAGTTAAAAGGTGTCCATACTACACGCGGTACTCTGAAAACCAAAAGAGCAGCCATCACCGTAGCCGGGCATTCTTCGGTATTGGCGGAAAAGGCCGGTTTTAGAATGCCGGTAGAATCACACCCGTTGCAAGCCTGGGTATCAGAGCCGATGAGACCGATTATTGATACGGTGGTGATGTCAAACGCCGTGCACGGTTATGTCTCGCAATCTGATAAAGGCGAACTGGTTATCGGTGCCGGTATTGATTCAATGGTGGGTTATAGTCAACGCGGCAGCCTGCACACGGTTGAACACGCTACGGCAGCAATTTTGGAGCTTTTCCCGATCTTCAGCCGCGTTCGTCTGATGCGGCAGTGGGGCGGTATTGTTGATACGACACCGGATGCTTGTCCAATCCACGGCAAGACACCGGTTAAAGGCTTGTTTATGAATTGTGGCTGGGGAACCGGTGGCTTTAAGTCAACTCCGGGTTCAGGCTGGGCGATGGCTTATACCTTGGCAAAAGGTGAACCGCATGAACTGAATGCACCATTCTCATTAGAGCGCTTCCAAACCGGGGCGTTAGTCGATGAACACGGCGCTGCCGGTGTTGCTCATTAATTTTTTTTGGAGAAATGATAAATGTTATTGATTCCATGTCCTTATTGCGGAAAGCGCGATGAAATTGAATTTGCTTATGCGGGTGAAGCCCATATTATTCGTCCGACCAACGGTGCTGAAATGACCGACGAACAATGGGCGGATTATTTATTTAACCGGCAAAATATTCACGGTATTCATTTAGAGCAGTGGCAGCATGCGACCGGTTGTCGGCAATTTTTTAATGTGGCAAGAAATACGGTAACTAATACTATTGTTACCAGTTATAAAATGGGTGAAACCTTTGCTAAGACGGAGGAAGCAGAATGAGTGAGCATAAAAAACGGCCATTTGGGCACCGTTTAGATGTCGGCGGGCAAATTGACCGCGGCAAAAAATTATCGTTTACTTTTAATGGTAAAAGTTATTTCGGTTACGAAGGGGATACCTTGGCATCAGCCTTGCTGGCCAACGGTGTGACGATTTTAGGACGCAGTTTTAAATACCACCGTCCCCGCAGTATTTTTGGCTTGGGTGCAGAAGAACCGAATGCCATTTTACAGGTCGGTGAAGGAGCAACCACCCTACCTAACCAACGTGCCACCCAAGTGAAACTGTATGACGGCTTAATTGCCAGAACGGTGAATGGGTTTCCTAATGTTAATTATGACTTATACGCCGGTTTGGGCTTTTTCTCGAAAATGTTATCGGCGGGTTTTTATTACAAAACCTTTATGTGGCCGACATCAGCCTGGGATTTTTATGAAGAAAAAATCCGTGAATCGGCGGGATTGGGGGATTCTCCGATTGAGTCCGATCCCGACCATTACGAGCATAAAAATGTGCATACCGAGGTGCTCATTATCGGTGCGGGGCCGGCCGGTTTATCGGCAGCAGTAACGCTGGCAGCATCCGGGCAACGGGTTATGCTGGTGGATGAACAAGAGCAGCCGGGTGGTGCCTTATTGTCTTCTACACAAAAAATTGACGGTTTACAAGCCGTTGATTGGGTGGCTAAACAGGTGGCGCTATTAAACACTTTTGACAATGTTACGGTACTGCCTAAAACCACGGCTTTTGGTCAATACGATGATAATTTTGTGGCGATGTTGGAACGTCATGCCGATGATGCGGAAAATATCGGTGGACGCGTACGTGAGACGCTGTGGCATGTAAGGGCGAAAAATATTATTTTTGCCACCGGTGCTATCGAACGCGGTTTATCGTTTGCCAATAATGACCGTCCCGGGATTATGCTGGCATCAGCAGTAAGCGGTTATATCAAACGTTATGCGGTAAAACTGGGCAAAGCTGGAGCCGTATTTACCAATAATGACAGTGCTTATCAGGCGGCTATTGATATGCAGCGTGCCGGCATGAAGGTTGAAGCCGTTATTGATGTGCGTCAGGGCGGTGCCGGCTCGATTAGCAAAACGGTCGAGAGTTTGGGCATTCCGGTTTATAAAGGTTATGCGGTTGTAAATACCTTTGGTCGTAAAGGCATTCATAAAATCCGTATTAAGCCCTTGTCTGCCGATAAAAAATCACTGGGTGACGGTAAAAAAGAGATTCATTGTGATATATTGGCAATTTCGGGTGGTTATTCACCTGTTATTCACCTGCATAGTCATATTGGCGGCAAAAATGAATGGAATGAAGAAAAACTCTGTTTCGTACCGGTAAAAGACAGAGAAACGGCATACTATATCGGGTCATTAACCGCAGCATGGGATACGCGTGAGTGTATACGCCAGGGCATTGAAGCAGCTTATGAAATCGAAGAAATTGCCGGTGAAGCAAATTTACCAACCCTGTCGGAACATACGACTAAGCCAATTGAAGCTTATTGGCAAACACCTTATAGTAAAGGGGCGGCACGTAATCCAAAACAATTTGTAGATTATCAAAATGATACCGGTGTAACTGATATCAATCAAGCTATTAATGAAGGCTTTGCCAGTATTGAGCATATCAAACGCTACACGGCCTTAGGGCTGGGTACCGACCAAGGTAAAACCAGTAATGTCAACGGCATGGGCGTAGCAGCAGAAAAATTAGGCAAAAGTATTGCCGAAGTCGGTACCACCACCTTTAGACCGGCTTATACGCCCGTAACGTTTGGGGCCTTGGCAGGGCGTGAAATCGGCAAGCGATTTGATCCGGTTCGTACCACGGCCATGCACGAATGGCACGTACAACACGGGGCTGAGTTTGAAGAGGTCGGCCAATGGTTGCGGCCATGGTATTATCCGCAGGACGGGGAAACAATGGATGAAGCGGTTGCCCGCGAGTGTTTGGCGGTACGCAGCAGTGTCGGTATGCTGGATGCTTCAACCCTGGGCAAAATTGAAATCAAGGGTAAAGATGCCGCTAAATTCCTTAATATGATGTACACCAATCCTTTCCTGAAACTGGGTGTGGGCAAAGCCCGTTACGGTTTGATGCTGGGTGAGGACGGCATGGTAATTGATGACGGGGTGACCTTACGGCTTGCTGAGGATCATTTCTATATGCACACCACCACAGGCGGGGCTGCGCATATTTTTTCATGGATGGAGCGCTGGGCACAAACCGAATGGCCGGAAATGCAGGTGTTTTTCACCTCGGTGACTGACCACTGGGCAACCACCGCGGTGGTTGGGCCGAATAGCCGCAAGGTATTGGAAAAATTGTGTCAGGATATTGATTTTTCCAATGAGGCATTTGAGTTTATGGGCTTTAGAGAAGGGCATATTAATGATATGCCGGTGCGCATTTGCCGTATTTCATTCTCCGGTGAATTGGCCTATGAAATCAATGTTAATGCCAACTACGGTCAGCAAATGTGGCAATGGATTTACCAAGCTGGACAGGAATTTAATATCACCCCATACGGTACGGAAACCATGCACGTTTTACGGGCGGAAAAAGGCTATATTATCGTCGGGCAAGATACCGACGGCTCAGTTAACCCGCACGATTTGGGCATGAGCTGGTGTGTAGGTAAGAAAAAAGAGTTTATCGGTGACCGTTCACTACAACGCAGTGATTCGCTACGTGAGGGACGTAAGGAATTGGTGGGCCTAGTGACGGCTGACCCCAAAGCCGTGATCCCGGAAGGCGCACAATTGCTGAATACGCGTGAATTTAGCATTCCTGCTGATATGCAGGGACATGTTACTTCCAGTTACTATAGCCACAGCCTGGAAAAATCTATTGCTATGGCTTTGGTGAAGGGTGGCCTGTCACGTATGGGCGAGACGGTTTATTCGCCACAACCCGATGGTTCTCACCGGTATTCTATGATAAAAAAGGAGAAAGACGCGATGGCTAAGGTAACGTATTTAGATAAAGGTATTTCTGCTATGCAGCCCAATATTGACAACAACCGGCAAGCAGTTGCCAAGGCGGCTACCAAGACAGTTACCAAAACAATTGGTGTACAACTAGTTGAAGAAAAGTGCTTGGGTTATATTAACTTACGTTTACAAGCTGACGATGCACCAAGCAAGGAAGTGGTTAAGAAAATCCTTGGCGTTGAGCTGCCGGCAATTAATCAAACCAGCTGTAATGATGAATATAGCGTGTTAGGCTTTAGTCCGAATGAGTGGTTAATTGTTACCCCTCAGGGCAGTGAAACTTTGGTACTGGAAACGTTAATTAAAAAACTGGGAGATGTGCATAGCTTGGTTGCTGATATCAGTGGAGGCATGACTAAATTAACCGTTTCGGGAGCAAACGCCCAAGACCTGCTGGAAAAAGGCACGTATGTGGATTTACATGACAGCGTCTTTAAAGCGGGGCATTTATATGCCACCCAAATTGCTCACGCCCCGGCGGTAATTGTCAAAAACGCTAGTCAGGATTTTTCCTTATTCGTTCGCCGCAGCTTTGCTAATCATATCGCCAATTGGGCGATTGACGGTGCTCAGGAGTATGGCTTTAGTTTTGTTTAATTTTGTTATTTATTATTAAAGATAAAAAAGGCCGGTTTATACCGGCCTTTTTTATTTGTTAACAGCTAATCTTTATAGACAGAGTAAATATTTTTGTGATTCTGGTAATGTTTATCTGATGCGATAGCAAATCCGTAATGCAAACCATTTTATTGCTTATTGCGATTGCACTTATTTGTTGTTTTTTTGCAAATAGTAAAAAAATCATGTAAAATCTGTTGTAAAAATGAAGAACTGTGCCTAAACAGTCGAAATAATACGGAGAGATTATATGTCTAGTTTGCGTTCCCGATGGATGATACTGCTAGTAGCAGGCGGGCTGTCAACAACCGCCACTATTGCGCGGGGAGAGAGTTTACAGGAGTTACTACAATATGCTTTGGTAAGCGACCCGGTGCTGCAAGAAGCGCGTGCCGAACAATTTGTTGCAAAAAGTAAAGTTGAGCAAGCTAAGTCATTACGCTGGCCGATTGTTAGACTTACCGGCAACGAGCTGATTGCCCAACGACACGATGACCCGGCTGACGATGAGTCGCGTGATTTTACCCCCGGTATAGAAGTCTCATTGAATGTTTATTCATTTGGTGCCATTGATGCTGAAATAGCCAAAAGCCAATCCAATGAACAATACCAGGGATATAAATACAGTGAGTCGCGTGAAGAACTGGGTTACACTATCGGGGATTTATATCTAACCGCACTAAATGCCAGGGAAGCTATCCGTGTCTTACAACGCAGCTTGGCACGTCATATCAATATTATGGGCGATTTGGAAGTTATCGTTGCCAACGATATAGGGCGTGAATCTGAATTGGTGCAAGGAAGTGCCAGAAAAATACTGGTACAGCAACAGATTAATGATTATCAACGGTTACTGGAAAGTACGCTGAGCAGCTTGTCAAAATATACACTGGAACCGGTGCAAGCCATGTCGCTTGAGGTACCGTTTCAAGCCGTTGATCCCGACAGTTTGCAAAAAGAATATGCACTGCCTATTGATGAAAACAGTCCCAGTTATTTAGCCCAGCAGGCAGAACTGGAAAGTAAACGGCATGAATTAGATGCTGAAAAAGCCAAACGTATGCCTACGGTTAATCTAATCGGTTCGGCAACTACAAAAGATCAAACACTTTCACTGAATATGTCATGGGATGTATTTAACCGCACCACAAAATATACTATTGAAGAAAAAAAGGGCCTACAGCGCGTTGCCAAGCAGCGTTTGGACCGCGTAGCGCGTGATGTTGATGAAATGGCCCGCCTGGCATTAATTGATATTCGCCGTAATTTGCTGCAATTGCAAACGTTAAAATCACAGATGCAGGCAAATGCCGAGGTTATTGAATTTTATAAGTTGCAATTTACTATCGCCAGAAAAACATTGATAGAAGTTTTAAATGCCGAAACCGAATTAGCCGATGTAGAGCTTGCTTATGCCAATACTGAAACGGCTTTACACCGTGCGGTATTGAGCTACCTGCGCTCCCAGGGACAAATCGCCAGATGGGC
>PDWJ01004095.1_pt1 | contig 13211 bp, 12 predicted proteins | sample 1430881 | NCBI WGS metagenome assembly PDWJ01 (sample SAMN01162460, study PRJNA174530) | Oral metagenome, whole genome shotgun sequencing project. | biome: Marine environment; feature: Marine mammal; material: Swab sample of the gingival sulcus; isolation source: swab sample of gingival sulcus... | reverse complement strand
AACAGAGCCTGCTGCAAAGCTTCGCCATCGGCGACAACGCGATTGCACAGCCCCAACTCAAAGCACTTTTGCGCCGTCACTTTCTCGCCCGTAGCGATAAACTCATAGGCGCGTTTGCGCCCTACCGCGTGCACCAACTGCCAGGTGGCACCGCCATCGGGTACCAGGCTGATTGCAGTAAATGCCTGATACAAATACGCGGACTGTTCCATCACCGTAAGATCACAGACCATCGCAAACGCACTGCCAATGCCCGCCGCTGCGCCGCCGACAGCGGAAATCCAGGGTTTTGGTGCCTGTGAAATCGCCATTAGGGTGGGCTTGTATTCGCTCGCTATTTGCACCCGCACGTCAAAACCTTCGGTTTTGGTTTCGGTGAGGTCAGCACCTGCGCTAAATGCTCTGCCGGCACCAGTGAGTACCACCACGTCCAGCTCGTCGTCAGCATTGACCACCGCCACTGCCGCTTGCAGTTGCGCGCGCTGCGCTGCATTAAAAGCGTTTAGCGACTCCGGGCGATTCAAGGTCACCACCCCCACCCGGCCATGCCGACTGATGCCGACCACCGCTTCTGTACTCACTGCCTCGATCTCGTCATCAATCAAACCACCACACCGCCCGCTTTCAGGCGCTCGACCTCACTTTGGCTAAAACCCATGCCAGTGAGCACCGCATCGGTATCGGCACCCAATGCGTGATTGCCGTGCTCGATGCTTGAAGGGGTGCGGCTAAACCGCGGCGCTGGTGCCGGCTGGACTACACCGTCTACTTCCGTATAGGTGTTGCGCGCTATATTAGCCGGGTGATATGGCGCTTCTTCCAACGATAACACCGGCGCAAAACAGGCGTCCGAGCCCTCCAGTACCTCGCACCACTCATCGCGGGTGCGCGTTTTGAATACCTCAGCCAGAGCCTTGGCCAGCACAGGCCATTGGCTGGTGTCGTGCTGATTGGCGAATAACTGCGCATCCAGCCCCGCAAGCTCCACCAACAGGGCATAAAACTGAGGCTCAAGCGCGCCGATGCTGATGTATTTCCCATCGGCACAGGCATAGGTGTCGTAGAAAAACGCGCCGCCATCGAGCAGGTTTACCCCGCGCTCTTTAGCGTTCCACACACCCTGCGCGGTAAAGCTGTGCATCATCCACATAAGCTGCGCAGCGCCATCGACCATCGCGGCATCGATCACCTGCCCTTGACCGGAATTTGTGGTTTCCAGCAATGCGGCCAAAATACCCGATAACAGCAACATGCCGCCGCCACCCATATCGCCCACCAGATTGAGGGGCAACACCGGCTTTTCCCCCGCTCGCCCAGTGGCATATAGCGCGCCGCTCAAGGAGATATAGTTAATATCGTGCCCCGCCGCCTTTGCCAGTGGGCCGTCCTGCCCCCAACCGGTCATCCGCGCAAAAATCAATTTCGGGTTGCGCGCTAAACAGGGCTCGGGGCCAATACCCAGCTTTTCACAAACACCGGGGCGGTAAGGGTCTATCAGTACATCGGCGTTTTCCACCATCTGCAACAGTGTCGCCACACCCTGCGGATCTTTCAGGTTCAGAATCACGGATTTTTTGCCGCGATAGCTCACATCCTTGGTCTCGCGCGGGTCAGCAGCCCCCGCGCGCTCGATACAGATCACCTCCGCACCCATATCCGCCAGCATCATGCCAGTCATGGGTGCGGGGCCAAGACCGGCCAATTCCAGCACCGTGTAGCCATTCAGTGGCCCCATAGCAGTCTCCTTAACGTGGCTGCATACGAATACCGCCATCCAGACGAATACACTCGCCGTTGACGTAGTCGTTCTCAGCGATAAATACCGACAGATGCGCGATTTCCGCAGGTCTTCCCAAACGCTGGGGATACAACACGCTTTGCGACAGGGAGGCCACCGCCGCCTCGGGCAAACCCTCAAACAGTGGCGTGCGAATCAGGCCTGGCACAATGGTGTTGACGCGAATGCCGACACTGGCTAAATCCCGCGCCATGGGCAGGGTCATACCTACCACGCCGCCCTTGCTGGCACTGTAGGCGAGCTGTCCAACCTGGCCTTCATAGGCCGCAATGGATGCGGTGTTAATGATGACTCCGCGGCCACCATCATCGTTTATCGGCGCATTTTTGGCCATTTGTTCGGCGCTGAAACGGGCCACATTAAACGTGCCGACCAGGTTGACATTGAGCACCGCGCTAAACTCTGACAGGGGAAATACGCCATCTTTACTCAGCGTTTTACGGGCGCTGGCAATGCCCGCAAAGTTATTGCAAATATGCAGCGCACCAAAGTGCTCAACCACAGCCGCGACGGCGTCGCGTACCACGTTTTCGTCGGCCACATTGACTTGCCAAAACGCCACCTTATCGGCTCCCAAGGCGTTGACCACATCGCGTCCTGCGTCCTCGTTCATATCGAAAATCGCCACTTTGGCACCCTTTTCAACATAGGCCTCCACCGTGCCTCGACCGAGACCTGATGCGCCGCCGGTGACAATTGCTACTTTATCTTTAAGTTCCATATCCGTCTCCTAGTAAGCTGACAAGCTGAAAAAAACACTTCTTTTTAGTATGGGAACTGCGGCCAGATACAGCAATGACCTCCCTAAACAGGTATATTGACACAAATTAACAGCGATGTATTGCCCATGACCATCGACAACCATTCACACTGGTTTTACTTGTTTACCCTCGCCTTGCTCGCACTGTCCTGCGCCTACGTGTTGGTGGTGTATCTGGCGTCAAATCGCGACGAAGACATCGAAGGTGGCAGCGGTTTTACCCTGTACATGCTCACCTCCATGCTGGTCTGGCTGCTTTACGCCGTATTTCACAACAACAGCATCGCCAGCCTGGCGGATATTCCAGGTAATGCCTTGATTATCGCCTGTTTTTTACTGTTTATCAGTGCCAGCGGTCGCGCGGGGGTGCAACGAGGCCGATGGTTTTTAGCACTTATCAGCGCTGCCGCCATTCTCGCGGGACTGTTCTTGGACATCGAAGTCACCTTGTGGGTTCACAATCTCACCTGTTGTCTGTGTTTACTGGCCGCATCTGCCTGTCTGGTGATGCGCTCTCGTACCCAGCGTAACGGCGGTGATGCGCTGATGGCCATTGCTGCACTTATCCCGGTGTTTGCACTGCCAGTTATTTATTATGCGCGGGGCGGCAGTCTCAGCGGCGGACAACCCTGGCTGTACGGTATACACGGCCTCACCTACCTGATGCAGATCAGCGGCTTTCTGGCCAGTCTTCTGGAGGACAGCCAGCGCCGTCTGCTGCACTCGAACCTGAAGGATCCCGTCACCCGCGTGCTCAACCGTCAGGGGCTTGCCGAGTCTATGTCTGTATCCATGGCCAGCGCTTCACGAAAAAACGCCAGCACTACGGCACTGGCCATTGACGTGGATCATTTTCGCCAGATCAATAACGCCTTTGGCGACGCTGCAGGCAATCGCGTGCTTCAGCATATCGCCAATCAAATTCGTGACCTGAGTCGATCCAGCGATGCCCTGGCAAGGGATGACCAGGATTGCTTCATCATCGTATTGCCCGATACCCGCCTGGAGGAAGGCCGCAATCTTGCCGAACGTATTCGTCAGAGTATTGCGGACCAGAATATCGTGATCGACGGCCAGGCCATCTCCATTACGGTCAGTGTTGGCGCCTCAAGCTACAACGGTTTTGTTGAACTTGACGATATGTGTGACAATGCCAGACAGGCGTGCCAGCTCGCCAAACAAAACGGGCGCAATTGCGTGGCGGCGCTGGACAATCGGGTAACGCGCATCAGCGGCGCCGTAACATAGCTGAAAAATAAAGGCGACCAAACACGTGCAAGAATTGTCTATTTCCGTGCGATTTGTGCGAGCAGCGCTCAAGCACGTCTCTCGTATGGGCGCCGACCCTATCGCCATCTTGCGCAAAAATCGTATTTCTCCGCGCCTGTTGCTGGAGGAAGATGCGCGCATCTCCATAGAACGCTTCGCCAATTTTCAGCGCAGCGTTATTCTGGCAACGGGCGATGAAGCCTCTGGCTACGCGGCGAGACCACTGTCGCCCGGCACCTGGGAAATGATGTGTTACGCGGTAATCAACTGCACCACCCTGGAGGAAGCACTGCACCGCCTGTGCCGGTTTTTTGTGGTGCTGAACTGCGGTATACATTGCGCACTGATTACACAGCAAGAACACAGTTTTATTACCTTTAACTACACCGAAAAACCCAGCCGCTACGGCACCAGTACATTCTTTTTTTACGTGCACCGCTTTGCCAGCTGGCTGATCGAGGCGCGCTTTCCGCTGGTAGAAGTGTGTTTACAGGGAAAACCCTGGGCGCAGGCCATTGATTATCGACATATGTTTCAAGGCAGTCGGGTGGAGTTTGAACAAAGCGAAAACCGCATGGTATTTTCCAGCACTTTTTTAGAAAAACCTGTTAAGCAAAATGAACAAACCCTAAAGCGCTTTTTACGCCATCCCGCGCTCACCTTGATGACGCTTGATCTTCGCCAAAGCAGTTGGACGGCGAAAGTGCGCGAAATTCTGCGTCGCGACCTCGCCCATATGCCCGAACTAACCGACGTCAGCGAACTGTTACACGTGCACCCACAAACATTGCGCAGACGTTTAGCCGCCGAGGGCAGTTCCTACAAAGAGCTTAAAAACCAGCTCCGGCGCGACACCGCTTTGCACTATCTGAGCAAACGGGGTTTGTCTATTGAAGAAGTCGCGCATCGGGCGGGCTTTTCTGAATCCAGTGCGTTTATTCGGGCTTTCAAAGCCTGGACGGGAGTCACGCCCTATACCTATAGAAAAGGCCTGTAGTGCCCCAGCGCGGATATTTAACCATATCAGGTCGATTTACCGTTATCTTGAACTGATAAGTGAAAGGATTTTAAAAAATCAACGATGGGTAAGATGTTTTTACTCCTATCTGAGCTTTCGTTGTAAATGGCATACACCTCGCAGCTTAGGCGGTTAATGTCTTTGACCTCAAAAAGTGTTTTGTCGACCAGGTAGGGCTCCGCGACAACACCGGGTAGGTAAGCAGCGCCGCCGTGCGAGAGAATAAACTCCAGTGCAATATGGCTTTGGCCGGTGTGTAGGATCGGTGCTATGGCTTCTTCAAACATATGAGCCTGCTGCAAGTTCAGAGCTGTTCCCCAATCGATAAAGACAAAACCCGCTGCTTTCACTTCCGAGATGGTGTCAATTGGCTTATGGCTGACCAGAATTAGATCCAGTTGCCCAATCTTGGCGGTATTCAATTCCGCTACGGTGGCCGGCTCCATGGCGACGGCAATATCCAGACGACGCCCCAGCAGTGCTCGTACCATCTCCTGTTGGCTGTTGATTTCCGTACGAATGTACATGTTCGGATAGTGTTGAGCCATGCGCGGCAGCACCGATTGCAGGAAGGCGTCCCAGAGGTTGGAGGTGCCCCCGAGTGAAAGTTGAAAGTTTTTCACCGCTGCAACCCCAACATCCTGCAGGGCAGCCTGCCAGGCTGCCAGTATGTTTCCGGCATGGGGCAACAGTCGCTCGCCGCTGGGCGTTAACAGGACGTTATTGCGCTCCCGGGTAAACAGCACCACGCCCATGATTTCCTCCAGCTTAGCAATACGAAAGCTGACCGCCGACTGGGTTAGAAACAGGTTTTCTGCTGCCCTACCAAAGTGACGGGTTTTGGAGACCTCAAGAAAAGTCCGCAATAAATCAGAGTTCATACTACCTCGATAAAATAATTTGATCGAAATATAAAAAAAAGATCATTTTACAGTGTTCTAGCTAATAATTAACCTTCGCGACACATAGAACTCACAGGTTATAAAAGCTGCAAAATCATTCGATATGACAATTATATCGACCTGTCGTTCAGCGATCTAATAACCGCTCACACATGCAACCCGGCGTCGTGATGACGCTCGATATGGAGAAAACGATGCGTATTGCCATTCTTTCGCGAAACCCCAACCTCTATTCAACCCGCCGTCTTAAGGAAGTAGGGCTGACCAGAGGACATGAAGTCGATGTGGTAGACACGCTTCATTGTTATATGGACATCACCCGGAGCCGTCCGGCGGTGCGTTACTACGGTGAAGAACTGCCGTATTATGACGCGGTGATTCCGCGTATTGGTGCGTCCATCACGTTCTATGGCACCGCCATTGTACGCCAGTTTGAAATGATGGGTTCGTTTTGTGTTAACGAGTCAGTAGCGATTAGTCGGTCAAGGGATAAGCTGCGTTCGATGCAATTGATGTCGCGCAAAGACGTGGGTTTACCGCGCACCGGCTTTGCTAATAAACCGGACAACATTAAAGACCTGATTAAAAACGTAGGCGGCGCACCATTAGTGATCAAGTTGTTGGAAGGTACGCAGGGTATAGGGGTGGTGCTGGCAGATACTAATAGTAATGCCGAAAGCATTATTGAAGCCTTTATGGGATTGAAAGCCAATATATTGGTGCAGGAGTTCATCAAGGAAGCTGAGGGTGCCGATATTCGCTGCTTCGTCGTGGGCGACAAAGTGGTGGCCGCTATGAAGCGCCAGGGAGCTGAGGGCGAATTCCGTTCTAACCTGCACCGCGGTGGTTCAGCGACTTTGATCCGGCTTAGCAAAGATGAGCGTGCAACGGCGGTTAAAGCCGCCAAAGTGATGGGGCTCAACGTGTGTGGTGTGGATATTCTGCAGTCCAACCATGGCCCGGTGGTGATGGAGGTAAATTCTTCACCCGGCTTGGAAGGCATTGAGTCGAGCACCAACAAAGACGTTGCCAGCTTGATCTATCAATTTATTGAGAAGAACGGAAAACCCAATTATACCAAAACGCGGGGGAAAGGTTAATGGCAAATCCTACATCGCTGGTTATTGCTGGTATTGATATTCAACCAGGTCGCACCGCACGCCTGGAAATCCCGGTTGCCAAGCTATATACCGATACCGAGGTGTCGATTCCGATCCATGTGGTGCGTGCAAAAAGGCCCGGACCAGTGGTATTTGTGTCTGCTGCCGTGCATGGTGACGAGCTGAATGGCATTGAGATTATAAGGCGGCTGATTCACTCCAAACACATAAAACTGAAAATGGGCAGTGTGATTTTGGTGCCTATGGTTAATGTGTACGGCGTGCTGAATCAGGCGCGGTATATGCCGGATCATCGTGACTTGAATCGCTGTTTTCCGGGATCCGAAAAGGGTTCGCTGGCGGCACGCGTGGCATCCATTTTTCTGGAAGAAGTCGTTCAGCACTGTGACTACGGCATCGATTTGCATACCGGGGCGATGCACCGTTCCAACTTACCGCAAATTCGTGCCGATTTGAAAGACCCTGAGACCCGGGAGTTGGCCCAAGCCTTTGGTGTGCCAGTTCTGTTGAACGCCAACGTACGCGATGGCTCCTTGCGTCAGTCAGCTATCGATCAGGACACAAAAGTATTGTTATACGAGGCGGGCGAAGCCTTACGTTCTGATGAGCTGTCGATTCGAGCAGGGGTTCGGGGCGTTATGAATGTTTTGAGTCAGCTGGGTATGCTGGCGAGAAAAGCTCAACGTAAAAAATCCCAGCCGTTTATCTCAAACAAAAGCGCGTGGATCCGTGCAACCGCCAGCGGTTTTGTCAACGCGTTCCACGATTTGGGGGATCGGGTGACTAAGGGTCAAGTTCTGGCTGATATCGGCAACCCGTTTGGCGATACCTTGTGTAGCGTCTCGGCCAATAAATCGGGAATTATTATTGGACGTCAGAATATACCATTGGTGCAGGAAGGGGATGCCATGTTTCATATTGCCTATTTTTCAGAAGGAGATAAAGCCATTGCCGAGCAGATTGAAGCCATGAGCGAAGCCCTGGAAGAGAGCTTTACGTTAAAGGCATCAGAACACGATACCTGACAGCAATTGGATCGGGTTTACAACTAAGGGTTTATTCAATGTCAACAGGTGCCGCGTTTTAAATTTCGCCACAGACGGCGGGGAATGGCGTATGAACAATGAAAAATTACTGGTTGGCAACATAGAAATATGTAGCCTGCCAGAATTGGGTGTTCTAGATATCAACACCCGCATTGATACTGGTGCAAAAACCTCGTCGTTGCATGTGGATAACATTCAGCGGGAGAAACGTCGAGGCAAGCCCTGGCTGACGTTCGATATTCATCCGGACATATACAATGTAGAGGATATTTTGTCCTGTGAGGCACCTGTTTTTGATGTGCGAAGTATCAAGTCGTCCAACGGTGTATCGGAAGAACGTTACGTGATCAAAACAACCTTGGAGATGAACAAAGTTCGTTGGGAAATTGAAATAACACTGGCTGACCGATCAAACATGAGCTGCCTGATGTTGCTGGGACGCCAGGGTATGGGTGACAGGTTGTTGGTCGATCCTTCCCGAGCCTTCCTGCTGGGCAACAACGACTCGTAAAACAGTAATAGAACAACGAAATAAATGAGTAAATCCGTATAGCAATACTTAAACGAGAAAAATTGGAAGTACTGCGGCTCAGATACTTAACAGAAACCGCTGGTATACTGAGTCGCAGATTTTTTGGCAGCACATGATCAAGAAAATTGTCGAATGATTGATCTATTTGATCTGGCACGCAGAAACGATTACAAACGCGCTAGTGTTGCCTGAGGATATTTGTTTGCCATCATTAGAGAAAACAAGGAGTAGTTACGAGAAAGCTATGCTAAATAAATCAGCGCTGTAGTATAGTAGTAGCTAAAGCGCTATCGCTTATAGCGAGTGTCAGCGTAAGAGCCACAGTCTTGCGGTCTTTATGCTTGTTAAAAACAGATAATTGATAGATTTTTTTTAAGGTGAGTGAAGTTATGTTGAAGTTTTTTTTCCCGTTAGTCATGTGTTGTGTTTTGTTGACGGGCTGTGGTGAGTCCAGCACAGAGAATGGGCTACCGAAAATACAGCGTCATTTTAGTAATGCAAGCGAACGCCCGGATTTTTCCGGGTACACAGACAGCCGTGCCAAAAAAACGGCGTTCTTCGACTACCTGGCGCCGATTGCGCAGGCTGAAAACCAGCACATTTTGACGCTTCGAAGCACCCTGCAGCGACTGTCCAGCGCTGACCTTAATGACAACGAGCGGCAGTGGTTACTAAAGCTGGCGAAACATTACAAGCTGGATAAAAAGCTGATACCTGAGCAGGACGCTTTTTGGGAAGCGCTTTTGGAGCGTGTGGATGTCGTGCCTGCTTCGTTGGTTCTGGCGCAAGCGGCCAATGAATCCGCATGGGGCACCTCACGCTTTGCCGTTAAGGGCAACAACTTCTTTGGCCAGTGGTGTTATGAGCGAGGTTGTGGCCTGGTGCCTAAAAAGCGTACCGATGGTGCGAACCATGAAGTGGCTCGCTTCGCCTCCGCCGCCGGCTCGGTTGCCTCATATGCTAACAACATCAACACCCACCGGGCGTACAAAGAGCTGCGTACCTTGCGTAAACAGCAAAGAGCTGCGGGCGACAAGATGACCGGACTGATGCTAGTCCAGGGCCTGGTGAATTACTCCTCCCGTGGCAATGAATACATAAATGAAGTCAAAGCCATGATCAAAGCCAACCAACTGGCAAGGTTAGATGTATGATGATGGTTTCCGAAATTACAGAGCCGGTCGCGAATAAACAACTGGCACTCGAAGATAAGGCACATCAACTGGAAGCAATGCCAGTTGAAGAGCGGGTGACTCACTGGCGCGCGCTGGAGCCGGAAGAAAAAGCGGCCGTTCTGTCGTTTTTCCACGCAGAGCCCAGACGGGCCATCTTTGATCAGTGCAATGAAGAAGAACTACTCGACATCGGTTTACAGCTAACTGGCAGCGAGCTGGCGGAGATTTTTGAAGAACTACCTGAGGAAACGCTGTTTCAGATTGTCAAAAGGTTGGATACTGAGCGCAAAGAGCAATATCAGTCCCTGATGCGTTTTGAGTCTCATCAAGTCGGGCGTTACCTCAGTGAAGATGTGTACACCCTGCCGGTCAATACTTCCGTGTTTCGAGCGCGGCGGTTACTGCAGGGGCAGAGTTACGGGTATCTGAACCACTGCTACCTGGTGTCGAGAAATAACCGCTTTGTCGGTGCAGTCGCTTTGTTGGGTCTTTCCCAAAGCGATGGCATCGGCTCTTTACGTCATCTTATTGATGAGAGTATCAAGCCTATTGTTGCAGATACGGAAATTGATGAAGCCATAACACAACTGGAACTATCGGGTTACGCTGCTTTGCCCGTTGTGGATAATCAAGGTGTCCTGCTCGGTGTTTTCAATATGGCGAAAGCCATGCACGCTCAGCGTGAAACAGCCGAAGCCTTGTTGCTGGCAACAGCCGGTATGGATGAAGACGAAGACTTGTTTGCGCCGATTAGAACTGTCATAAAAGACCGAGCGTTGTGGTTGGGCATTAATCTGATTACAGCGGTACTGGCCAGTACGTTTATCGGTCTGTTTGAGGCCAGTCTTGCTGAAATTGTGGCGCTGGCAGTGTTAATGCCCATTGTCGCATCCATGGGCGGCATTACCGGCAGCCAGACGCTGGCAATGATCATACGGCGTATGGCGCTCAATCAGATTACAGACGAGAATCGGCATTTGATTCTCAGGCGGGAAGTAATGGTGGGGTTCGTTAACGGATTGCTGTGGGCAGTTTTGGGCGGCCTGCTCGCACTGACCTGGTTTGGAGATGCCCGTGTCGGTATTGCCTTAGCCATTGGGCTGTTCGTGAACATCTGTGTGGCTGCATGGTGCGGTATGTCGGTTCCCCTGATGTTGAAAAGGCTCGGCATTGATCCGGCCATCTCTGGCTCGGTTATCCTGACCACCATTACTGACATTGTAGGGTTTGTCAGTTTCCTAGGGTCGGCGACCTTGATCATGTGGCAGTTGTCCTAACCTGGATATTTCACCAGTAAATGGATTTTTCGAGAAAATTTCTTCTGGAAAGTGTTCACGTTAGCCCCGCAGGGGTGAGGCGCATCGGTCGCGCCGAATAAAAAGTCCTTCGAGCGTTGCTCAAACATCCTGAAAAGCGTAGCGGTAGCTACGGTTTGAACGATTTTGGGCAAGATTCAAAGTCATTTTTTTCGAAATAGGTACAAATTGCACATGTGTTTTTGCTGCCATTCGCGGCATAACTCATTGATATTGAATAAATAATAGTAAATCAGCCACTGTACTTTTGAAATACCCCGGCTAAGCTGCTGTTTTTTTATCTGCGCTGCCAAAGCGGCATAAAAAACAACGGACAACTCATACACTGTCTTCACACAGGGTCAACCACTGCTTCAGCAGCGGACCGCGATGCTTTTTCCTGTGCACGATCAAGCTGAATCGGCGCTGAAAATCTCGCCCGGGTAGGTCGACAGGCACTAAAGAACCGCGTGCAAACGCTTCTTTTAAGGTGATCTGTGACAGACAGCCCAGTCCCATACCCGCTTCCACTGCGCGCTTAATCGCCTCCGTGTGCTGTAATTCCAAAGCGATATGCAGTTTGGCGAGCACATCGTGCATCGCGCGTTCGAAGGTTTGCCGGGTGCCCGAGCCCGGTTCACGAAGCACCCAGTTCTGCGCGAGCAACTGTTTCAGCGCGGGCGGTTTTTTGCGGTGAGCAAAGGGGTGATCGGGCGCGGCAAACACAACCAGCTCATCTTCGCGCCACGGCATAATGTCCAGCTCACGATGGCTTAACTCCCCCTCGATCATGCCCACGTCCAGCTCGTAGTTAGCCACCTTTGCAACAATCGTCGCGGTATTGGCCACATCCAGGCTCACCTCCACATCGGGGTTGTGCGCGCGAAAATCCGCCATCATGGGCACCGCCAGATAATTGCCGATTGTCAGCGTGGCACCCACCGCCAGGGTGCCGGCCACGCGCCCACCGCCCAGGGCGTGCTCAAACACGCGCGCCTGTTCCAGCAGCGCACGCGCTTGCGGGTGTAACTGGCGCCCCAGCTCACTTAGCACCAAGCGCTTGCCGATGCGCTCGAACAGGCGCATGTCAAACTGCTTCTCCAACTCGATCAAGGCACTGCTGGCGGCGGACTGGCTCAGCGCCAGCTCCTTGGCAGCAGCGCTCAAACTGCCGTGCTGCACGGTGGCCACAAAGACCTCTAACTGGCGCAAACTGTAACGCATAAGCCACCCTCGCGATTGACTCTTAATCGATTTTATCAATATGCAACACCAATATTATCAATTTTATCTGTGTTATAGGGTGCTGTATAGTCCGCCTGCAATTGATTCTCGATAGGATTCCTCACCATGGCATCACTGCAAACTGAGACCGTGACCGCGGTACACCACTGGGCCGACAACCTGTTCAGCTTCCGCACCACCCGCCGCCCGGGCTTTCGTTTTAAAAACGGTCACTTTGTGATGATCGGCCTGCAAACGGAGAAGCGGCCACTACTGCGTGCCTACAGCATCGCCAGCGCCAACTACGCCGATGAACTGGAGTTTTTCTCCATCAAAGTGCCCGACGGCCCGCTGACCTCGCGTTTACAACACTTAAAAGTCGGCGATGAGGTCATCGTCGGCAGCAAGTCCACGGGCACCCTGGAGGTGGATAACCTGCGCCCAGGTAAAAACCTGTATTTGCTGTCCACCGGCACCGGCCTTGCGCCTTTCATGAGTATTATCCGCGACCCTGAGGTGTACGAAGCTTACGACAAGGTCATTCTCACCCACGGCACGCGTTGGGTGCGCGAATTAGCCTATCAGGATGTCATCACCAGGGAATTACCCAACGACGAATTTATTGGCGAGATGGTACGCGAGAAACTGCTGTACTACCCCACCGTTACCCGCGAACCCTACGACAACAACGGTCGCCTCACCGACCTGCTGCGCTCCGGTAAGCTCACCCAAGATCTGGGTATGCCCAGCTTAAACGTAGAAGATGACCGCTTTATGCTCTGCGGCAGCCCCGCCATGCTCAAAGAACTCTGTGCGATGCTCAATGAAGCCGGTTTCAGCGAATCGCGCAACGGCCATATCGGTGAGTACGTTATTGAGCGAGCTTTTGTGGAAAGCTAAGGCTTAAAACCCAGTCTTGGCATCGCCCTAACCGGTAAATGGAATATCCAGGCTAACACACTCTTCACAGCAGCCGCGCGGTAAGCGCCTGGTGGGGCGTTCGAGGCCATGGATGGCCGAGACGAGCTTACAGGGATGTACTTGTAGCGTCCCCGCAAGGGGCTTGCCGGG
>PDWJ01004094.1_pt1 | contig 13214 bp, 13 predicted proteins | sample 1430881 | NCBI WGS metagenome assembly PDWJ01 (sample SAMN01162460, study PRJNA174530) | Oral metagenome, whole genome shotgun sequencing project. | biome: Marine environment; feature: Marine mammal; material: Swab sample of the gingival sulcus; isolation source: swab sample of gingival sulcus... | reverse complement strand
CTTTGGGTGTCCCACCTAGGCTTGCCACAGGGGAAGGGACAAGTATGCCAATCGAACGCAGACGATTCCTAGGGCTAATGCCAATAGCTGGATTGGCGGCTTGTGGCCTGGACCTACCAGCCGGTGTTCCCAGCGGGGTCTCTGTCGAGTCGATCCCAGGATGGTTTGGTGCCGCTGATATTGCACGCTTGCGCTTCGAGACGGACCGGCTGTCACCAGCGGCTCACGACTTGTCCGGCAAAGCGATGCAGGCATTCACAGCCAGGTTTTGGGATGCGCTGTCTGACACCGATGAGAATATGGCAGCGAGTCCCTATTCCTTAGCGACGGTCCTGAACATCGTTGGCATGGGCGCGGACGGCAAACTGCTCGAGCAATACGAGAAAACTCTCGGTGGAGACATGGACTCCGTGGCTACCCAATTGAGCGCAGTCCAGTACGCAGTTGAAGAGGCGACTGCTGAGGGTGCCGAGGTCGCGAATCGCCGGAGGCAAAAGCGACAAACTCCCGGATGGCGAGCGGTGAATGCGCTCTTCATGCATAACCAGACCACTTTCTCAGCAGAGTTTTTGCGCCGGGCCTACGCGGGGCTAGGCGCCTCTGGATACCAGATTGACTTCAAAGGAGACCCAAAGAGCGTCCGCAAGGCGATTAACACCTTCGTGGCCAAGCAAACGAACGACTTGATTAAGTATCTGGTGCCCCCGGGGGTGATAAACCGGCGGACCGAACTCCTAGCCGTAAACACCTTGTGGCTAAAGTTCGCTTGGGCAGAGGAACCGTCCATATTTGGCAGGGGGATAGATTTTAAGACGAAGGATGGACCGGTTAACGTGCCGGCAATCCACATCTCAGATATAGGCCGCTACGCCGAAGGCCCAGGATGGCGCTCCGGGTCCGTAAGCCTGATGGGGACACAGATGTACGTCACTTTTGTTCTACCCGACAAGTGGCCGCAGAAGCTGACCGCCGAGATAGTATCTGCTACATGTAACGCTCCCAGCGCTGAGCTTGAAGTAACGGCCCCCAAGTTCAAGGTTGGGGGAGCACTAGATCTGCAGGAACCCATGAACAAGATGGGGCTAACGGACGCCTACACAACGAAATACCCCAACTTCACCGACTCCGAACTAGCTTTGTCGAAGGTGCTACAGGAATGCGTTGTGTCCCTCGACGAGACCGGCATTGAGGCCACTGCGGCAACTGCCCAAGACTCGGATATGCCGATGGCTCCGGCTCCACCAGACGAGCCTAAGGTGATCATTCTCGATCGCCCGTTCTGGTTCCTCGTGCACGACAGCAAAACGAACGCACCCCTATTTGTGGGCAGTGTGGCAAATCCCAGCTAGGGTAGAGGCGTCCGGACGACGACGACCGGTAGCGTCTGTCTAGTCGACCATTTCGATTTGCCGTTTTGCCTCGAGTTGTTTTGATGCCGGACGTGGACACCGTAGAACTACCCGAAAGGCGCAAACCACTCGTGAAATACAGACGGTTTCTGGGACTGCTACCGCTGCTCCTGCTGGCGAACAGCGACGGCAAACAGCCACATGGGCCTATCTCTAGGACGACGGTCGAATCGGTTTCCGGGACGACCGAAATCACAAGATTGTGGTACGAGATTGATCGGCTGCGGCCGGCTGCTGTGGAAGCGTCGGGGGCAGCGATGCGGCGATTCGCTGTCGAGTTTTGGAATGTGCTGGCAGACACCGACAAGAATCTGTCGGTAAGTCCATATTCGCTGGCGGTGGTGCTGAATACCGTTGGCATGGGGGCTGATGGTGGCCTGCTCGCGCAGTACGAACAGGTCTTGGGCGGTGACATGGACTCGGTGGCGACTCAGTTGACCACAATCGAGAGCGCAGTTGAAGAAGCGCTTGCCGGTGGGGCCGAGGCTGCTCAGCATCGAGGACAACAACAGCTTATGCCAGCTTGGCGGGCGGTCAATGCGCTGTTCCTCGACCGGCAATGTGATTTCAGCGAACAGTTTCTGCGTCGAGCGTACGAAGGCCTTGGTGCCTCCGGGTACCAGGTGGACTTCATGGGGGATCCTGCAGGTGCGCGCACGGCGATTAACGCGTTCGTGGCCGAGCAGACCAACGACCTGATTCAGGATTTACTGCCTGATAAGGCCGTGTCCGTTGATACGCGGCTGATTGCGCTGCACACGCTGTGGCTCAAACTTGCGTGGGACAGCGAGGCCTATGAGATGCCCGAAGGTCTTGAATTCAACACGGCGCACAGCACAGTTACGGTTCCCGCAATCTCGTTGTCTGACAGGGGTCGTTACGCTGAGGGACCGGGTGGCGGTCTGCCACTGTGCCGATGATTGGTGGGCACATTGGGGTCACATTCGTTCTGCCGGATGTGTGGCCGCACGAGCTATCTGCCGACATCGTTTCGGCGGCGTGTAGAGCCCCCGCCACCAAGGTCAGGGTCAAGACGCCGAAATTCAGGGTCTCGGGGAGCTTGAGCCTGAAAGAGGATTTGCCTCGGATGGGTCTGACGGACGCATTCACGGCCTGCTATTCAGAGTTCGCCCAGCGCCACTTGGAGCTCAGCGATGTAATACAGAAGTGCGTCGTGTCTCTCGATGAAACCGGTATTGAAGCTGCAGCAGCGACTGCCGCAATCGTGATGGTGGGGAGTCTACCCAGGCCTGAACGCTTTCAGGAGCTCATACTCGATCATCCATTCTGGTTCATCGTGCACGACCTGAAAACGAACGCGCCCCTGTTTGTGGGCAGCGTGGCAGATCCCAGCCAAAGGGGCTGCCTCTAGGCGACGCATTTGGTGGCGCCAAAGGCGCTCAGGGCCCCGCTCTCGGTTCGGTTGGTTCCCCTTTGCAGCGCGGGCCCGCGTTTGCCTGGGCTGGCTAATCTGTTTGCAACCGAAGGAGACTGTCATGCAGATGGGACGCAGACGAGTTTTGGGGCTTCTACCACTGGCGGGAGTAGCTGCTTGTAGCAATGATGCATCACGGGATGGGGCCACTTCGACGCCATCCGAGTGGCCACCGGAGGTGACCGTCGATAGGGTCCCCGGAGCATCTGGTGCAGCAGACATGACACGTGTTCGCTACGAGACGGCCCGACTAAAGCCCGCCGAGCTTGAGCCTTCTGGTAAAACGATGCAGAGTTTTGCGGCCAAGCTTTGGGGTGCGCTGCCTGGCACCGACTCGAATCTTGCTGTTAGCCCGTTTTCGCTTGCCGCAGTGCTGGATGTCGTGGGTATGGGAGCTGCCGGTGAGCTACTCAAGCAATATGAGCAGGTTTTGGGCGGTAACCTCGATTCGGTGGCCACACAACTGACCGCGGTCGAGGGCGCGGTCGACAAGGCGGCGGCAGACGGTGCTCAGAGTGCGAAAACGAAGGAGAAACCAAAGGAGTCAACTCCCGGGTGGCGCGCAGTCAACCAGCTCTTCCTCGATCGCCAGGTTACCTTCAAAGCGGAGTTCTTGCGCCGGGCCTACGCGGGCCTCGGCGCCTCCGCGCACCAGGTTGATTTTGCTACCGACCCGAACGGCGTACGCAAAGCAATCAACGCTTTCGTAGCCGAGCAGACCAACAACCTGATCAAGGAACTGCTGGAGAAGGGAGCAATTGATCGAGACACTGTGCTGGTGGCGCTGAACACCCTTTGGCTCAAGTTTTCGTGGGAAAACAAACCTGGGGAACTGGAGGGCGGCATTCCGTTCAAGAAGAAGGACGGTCAGGTTAATGTGCCTGCCATTCTTCTGGAGGAATCGGGTCGTTACGCGACCGGTTCTGGTTGGAAGTCGGCTACCGTGCCTCTCATTGGAAGACGCATGGGTGTCACGTTCGTGCTGCCGGATCGGTGGCCCGAGAAACTGACTGCAGAGGTCATTTCGGCTGCCTGTGGCGCCTCGGCAGCCGAGGTAGTGGTGACGGCGCCAACGTTCAAGGTTGTCGGCTTCCCAACCCTTAGTGACGTTTTGCCGGAAATGGGTTTGACGAAGGCATTCGATTCCGATTACACCGAATTCGCCGGTGGTCGGTTGAGGCTTAGTGCTGCTTTGCAAAAGTGCGTCGTGTCACTCGACGAGAACGGTATTGAGGCTGCTGCGGCAACGGCTGCAGTTGTTGCTGTAAGCGCGGAGAACGGGCCGCCCAAGGAGCTGGTGCTCGATCGTCCGTTCTGGTTTATTGTGCACGACCTGGAGTCGAATGCGCCCCTGTTTGTGGGCAGCGTGGCCGACCCAAGTCAGCAGGGCAGCCTCTAGACCTGGTTAGTCTCCAAACGTAGAATCCGGCGGTGTGCCGGCAGCGCCTAGGCTCTGTCTCTGGGTCGGTCGTCCTCCTTCGGCAGCGTGAAGTTAGCTGAGGTCTTTCCCTGATTCCGTTGCCTCGCTAGCGGCTGCCTCGCGTCGCACGGGAGGAGCATTTGGCTTCGGCACCCATTCTTCGGGTAACCGAAGGGGGCCGACATGCAGATGGGACGTAGACGGGTGTTAGGTCTGGTGCCAGCACTTGGCGTGGCTGCGTGTACGAAAGAGGTGCACTCGGGTGCACCCTCGGAAACGCCCACCGTTGCTCCGTCCAGCACACCCACTTCTGCACCGTCCAGCACGCCCACCGTTGCCCCGTCTAGCCCAGCAACTTCTACGCCGTCTAAGTTGCCGCCGGCTTTGCCCGACAAGGTGACGTCCGAGACGATCCCTGGGGCTTCGGGTGCGGCAGATATTACGAGCCTGCGCTATAAGACTCCTCGAGTGAAACCTGCGGATGTGAAATCATCTGGTGCGGCGCTGCAGCGGTTTGCAGCGAAGTTGTGGAATGTGTTGCCGGGCACGGATTCGAATCTGGTTGTGAGTCCGTATGCGTTGGCTGCGATATTGGGGATCCTGGGCATGGGTGCGGACGGCGAGCTACGCAAGCAGTACGAAACTGTTCTGAACGGCGACATTGAAACTGTTGCCACCTAACTGACGGCCATTGAGACAGTGATCGAAAAGTCGGTGGCCGACGGTCTTGAGGTAGTGAAGAAGCGAAAGCGTCAGGACCCCGAGGATACTCGAGAGCTGAATCTCTTATGGCAGCAGGTCAATGCGCTTTTCCTGGATCGTAAGACTGAGTTTTCTCCGGACTTCTTGCGCCGGGTAGCTGCTGGTTTGGGTGCCTCTGGGTATCAGGTGGATTTTGCTCGTGACTCGAATGGTTCCCGGGCTGCAGTTAACGCGTTTGTGGCCAAGCAGACGCGGGGCCTGATTGACCCAATCTTGGGCGAGAAGGTGGTCAGTCGTGAAACCGGGCTTATGGCGTTGAGTACGCTGTGGCTCAGGTTCACTTGGATCTGCGAAGTGCAAAGGAACCCAAACGAATTCAGCTTCAAAGGTAAAAACGGTGAGACCAGGTTTCGGCTGCGCTAATCCCAATCCGAGGTCGCCTTAGGGCCGGTGACGGCTGGAAATCCGCCACTGCTTTCGCATGCTGGAGCCAGTTGGGAGTCACATTTGTTTTGCTAGACCGGTGGCCGCAGGCATTGACCGCAGAGACTATCGCAGCAGCCTGCGGTGCCCCTGAGGCAGTCTCTTGGGTGTTCATGCCCAAGTTCCAAGTGTCGGGCGAGCCTGATCCCAAAAGGCCCTACCCGATATGGGCTTGAAGGACGCGTTCAGCGCCGAATACCGAGGCTTTACTGGCTCACCCTTGCCGCTATCAGATGCGGTGCAAAAATGCGTTGTGTCGCTCGACGAAACAGGTATGAAAGGCGAGAAGAAGGAATACAAGCCCATGACATGCTTGGGTTGCGATGAAGAACCGACTGAGAGACTAGTGCTAGACCGACCATTCTGGTTCATTGTGCATGATGTGGAGTCGAATGCGCCGCTGCTTGTGGGCAGCGTGGTAGACCCCAAGTAGTTCCGGCACCCAAGGGGTTTCGTTAGCAAGGGCCGTTTCTGCCCGACTGGGTGGTTAATGCGGTTGGGGAAATGGCGCCCCGTTTGGGTACTCTGAAGATGATCCATACAGCTGAGATCGCCACAACTAAAGGGGAGCCAACATGCAGATGGGACGCAGGCGAGTCTTGGGGCTCATGCCGCTGTTGGGCGTTGCTGCGTGTAGCGACGCGATCCCGATCGAGATGCCCTCAAGCCCTTCCCCCAGTGTGGCTGTCGAGTCGGTTCCGGGGGCATCCGGCGCGGCCGATATCACCGAGGTCCACTACAAAACTGATCGGGCGCTTCCGGCAGCCGTAAAGCCCTCCGGTAAGGCGATGCAGCAGTTTGCTGCGACCTTTTGGGACGCGCTACCCGCCACCGACCAAAACCTGGCCGCCAGCCCATGTTCGCTGGCGGCAGTGCTGAACATCCTTGGCATGGGAGCCAACGGGAAGCTGCTAGAACAGTATCAGCAGGTTCTCGGCGGTGAAATGGACACTGTGGCGGCACAACTAACTTCGATCGAGAACCAAGTCGAAGAGGCCGTATCCCGTGGCGGTGAAGAGGCTCAAAACCGGAATAATCCGGAGGACTTCACTCCTCGGTGGCGCGCAATTAATGCGCTGTTTCTGGATCGCCAGACCACCTTCGATGAAGACTTCCTTCGTCGGATCTATACGGGCCTCGGCGCCTCCGGATATCAAGTGGACTTCGCCCGTGACCCTGGAGGCGTGCGGAAGGCGATCAATTCCTTCGTGGCGGAGCAGACGAATGACCTCATCAAAGAGCTCTTGGACGAAAGTGCGATCACCGCAAGCACTATTCTGGTGGCTCTGAACACGCTATGGCTCAAGTTCGCGTGGCAGAACCCGGCGATCGACCTAGGCAGCGGGATCGACTTTCAAAAGACGGATTCCAAGGCCAATGTGCCCGCGATTCTACTGAAAGATGCCGGACGCCAGGCCTCCGGGCAAGGCTGGAAGTCTGCCACGGTTCCGATGCTTGGTAGCCGCATGGGCGTAACCTTCATTCTGCCCGACCAGTGGCCATGGCAGCTCTCGGCCGAAATGCTCTCAACAGCCTGTTGGGCTCCTGCGGCGACCGTAGAAGTCACCGTGCCGAAGTTCAAGGTCGTGGGAGATTTCAACCTCAAGAGCACGTTGATAAGCATGGGCCTGACAGACGCGTTCAGTACCGCCTACGAGCGGATCTGCGAAACGCCAATTGGGCTCACGGAAGTGGTGCAAAAGTGCATCGTGTCACTCGACGAGACCGGTATTGAGGCGGCAGCAGCGACCGCAGCGGTCCTCAAAGAAGCCTCAGCCGAGGAACCTGCTGTGCGACTTGTGCTAGACCGACCATTCTGGTTCGTTGTGCACGATCTCAAGTCGAACGCGCCCCTGTTCCTAGGAAGCGTGACTGACCCCAAATACTAGGGGGTGACCTTCAGTTGCCCGACTAGCGATTCTGCGGTTTTGAGTAGCTCTGGGGGCGCGTTGTCGGGGATGGAGGCGTAGTACAGGGATGCTTCGCCTGGCCCGGTGGCGACGATTACGATGATGACTTCTTCGCCTTTGGCTTTGAGACCCTTGATGTTGAAGCTGAGGTGGGTTCGCAGTAGCCAGGCTTCTTTGCCGTCGACCGTTGTGGCCTTGTTGATCTTGTCGTCGCGGGCAACCTTCGCGTCATCGTAGAACACGCCTAGAACGCATTTGGTGACGATCTCTGAACCCTGTTGGGGTGAGAAGAACCCGTCACCTGAGATCAGCTCGCCTACCAATATGCTCGCCACCCAGACTCGGCCCGGCTGGTAGTCTTGTTCTATGGTGACCGTTTGGGCTGCAACGTCTCGTCCGAATGGCACTCGGTAATCCGGCGTGGGCGGCAACCATGGGCCACTTAGTCGAGGGTAGCTGAGTTTGCCCCCGTGCACCCGGCCGTCAGTCGGATGGGCGACCGGTTTTTCCGTCTGTGTTAGTGGTTTGGGACAGAATTCGTCGGTTGGGTTCGAGCCTGGGTTTCCGCCGTTGATTAGGCCGCTTAGGCCGCGAATCGCGAACACGGTCACCAGGACGAGGACGATGACGCCGGCGATGAGGGCGATGATCCAGCCGGCTTTGCTACCCGGCTTCTTTTGTGGCGCATAGGTTTGGCCGGTGCGATACTCGGTCGTACCCCAAGCTGGGGGCTGACCGACTGTGTGGGGTGCTACCGGCTGTTGGCCGAGGCCGCTTCCTGGTGGCGGGGAGTGGGGGGAATCGGATAGTTGCACAGACCACTGCGTGCCGTCCCAGTATCGGAACTTTCCTGGTTGCTTGCCTGGGTCTGGATACCATCCTGCGTTACTCACACCACCATCGTACGCAATAACCCTAGGCAACTCGCCTCCGTATCAGACGGAGGCAAGAATCAGGGGTCGACTTTCAGCTGCCCGACTAGGGACTCTGCGGTTTTGAGTAGCTCTGGGGGCGCGTTGTCGGGGATCGTAGCGTAGTACAGGGATGCTTCGCCTGGCCCGGTGGCGACGATTACGATGATGACTTCTTCGCCTTTGGCTTCGAGACCTTTGATGTTGAAGCTGAGGTGGGTTCGCAGTAGCCAGGCTTCTTTGCCATCGACCGTGGTGGCCTTATTGATCTTGTCGTCGCGGGCAACCTTCGCATCGCCGTAGAACACGCCTAAAACGCATTTGGTGACGATCTCTGAACCCTGCTGGGGTGAGAAGAACCCGTCACCCGAGACCAATTCGCCAACCAATATGCTCGCCTCCCACCGACGCCCAGGCCGGTAGCCTGGTTCGGTGATGACCGTTTGGGCTGCAACGTCTCGTCCGAACGGAACCCTGGGATCTGGTCGTGGATCAGACCACGGTTCGCCCAATTTGGGGTAGCTGAGTTTGCCGCCATGCACCCGACCGTCAGCCGGATGGGCGACCGGTTCTGCCACCTTTATGTTTGGTTTGGGGCAGAATTCGTCTGTTGGGTTCGAGCCTGGGTTGCCGCCGTTGATTAGGGTGCTGAGGCCGCGAATCGCGAACACTGTGACCAGGGCGAGGACGATGACGCCGGCGATGAGGGCGATGATCCAGCCGGCCTTGCTACCCGATTTCTTCTCCGGCGCAAATGCTTGGCCGGTGCGATACTCGGACGTGCCCCAACCCTGTGGCTGGCCCAATGTGTGGGGTGCAGCCGGCTGCTGGCCGAGACCGCTTCCTGGCGGTGGCGAGTGGGGGGAATCGGATAGTTGCACAGACCACTGCGTGCCGTCCCAGTAGCGGTATTTTCCTGGCTGCTGACCTGGGTCCGGGTACCATCCTGCGTTCGTCACCCCACCATGGTAGGGGGCTTGAGCGGCCTTCTGGGAGCGGTCAACATCCCAAGCGATGGGAGCAGCCCCTGAATCCCTCCCAGCCAGGAACCCGCTTCTGGACGCGTTCTGGATCTTAGGGGTGCACTGCAGAGCCAGGACGACCTGTCGTGTCCTAGCTCGGCATCGGTGTTAGGGGTCTACCTTTAGCTGGTCGATTAGCGTTTCTGCGGTTTTGAGCAGCCCGGGGGTGAGTTGTCGGGGATGGAGGCGTAGTACAGGGATGCTTCGCCGGGCCCGGTGGCAACGACCACGGTAATGACTTCTTCGCCTTTGGCTTCGAGACCTTTGATGTTGAAGCTGAGGTGGGTTCGCAGTAGCCAGGCTTCTTTGCCATCGACGGTTATCGCCTTGTTAATCTTGTCATTCCGCGTCACTTTGGCATCATGATAGAAGACTCCGAGGATGCATTTAGTGACGATCTCTGATCCCTGCTGAGGGGAAAAGAAACCGTCGCCTGAAAGCAGATGTGCCACCAAGACTTGTGCTACCCAGTCCATTCCGGGTCGGTAGTCCGTCTCAATCCAAACCATTTGGGTGCCAACGTCGCGTCCAAACGGAACCCTGGAGTCTGGGCGTGGAGCAGACCATGGTGCGCCCAGTTGTGGGTAGCTGAGTTTGCCGCCGTGTACTCGTCCGTCGGTTGGGTGGGGCACCGGGGTTTCGGGCTCGGTCGGCTGCTTCGGGCAGAATTCGTCGGTTGGGTTCGAGCCTGGGTTGCCGCCGTTGACTAGGGCGCTTAGGCCGCGAATGGCGAACACGGTGACTAGGACGAGGACGATTACGCCGGCGATGAGGGCGATGATCCAGCCGGCCTTGCCACCTGATTTCTTCTCTGGCGCAAATGCTTGGCCGGTGCGGTATTCGGACGTGCCCCAAGCTGGGGGCTGACCGAGTGTGTGGGGTGCTACCGGCTGTTGGCCGAGGCCGCTTCCTGGTGGCGGGGAGTGGGGGGAATCGGACAGTTGCACAGACCACTGCGTGCCGTCCCAATAGCGGAACTTTCCTGGTTGCTTACCTGGGTCTGGGTACCATCCTGCATTCGTCACACCACTATGTTAGGCGGATCGGACAAGCCGTTTGATCGCGGTTGGAACGCCGAGACTCGTGGGCGGCCCCGTTACCTCGACTCAACCAGAGAGCCCTAGTGCGAACCAAACGGACTGCGGAGCACAAAGCCGGGACGGGTTGCCTGTTGTGCCTGAACCTAGGGTCAGGGATCCACCTTTAGCTGGCCGACTAGCGACTCTGCGGTCTTGAGTAGCTCTGGGGGCGCGTTGTCGGGGACCGAGGCGTAGTACAGCGATGCCTTACCGGTTCCAGTGGCGACGATCACGATGATGGCAGTCTCGCCCTTAGCTTCGAGCCCCTTGATGTCGAAGCTGAGATGCGTCTTTAGTAGCCAGGCTTTCTTTCCATCAACGGTTATCGCTTTGTTTACCTGGTCGTCGCGGCCAACGTTGGCGTCGTCGTAGAACACGCCCACAATGCACTTAGTGACTATCTCGGAGCCCTGCTGGGGTGAGAAAAAGCCGTCCCCAGAGATTAGCTCTCCTACCATCACGCCGGCGACCCAGTCTCGGCCGAGCTTGTAGCCCTTTTCGATCACCACCTTCTGTGCTGAAACGTCGCGTCCGAAAGGTACTCGGTTGTCGCCTACCGGCCCAGACCATGGTGGGCTCAATTGTGGGTAGCTGAGTTTGCCGCCGTGAACTCGTCCGTCGGCCGGGTGGGGCACCGGGGTTTCGGGCTCGGTAGGCTGTTTCGGGCAGAACTCGTCTATTGGGTTCGAGCCCGGGTTGCCGCCGTTGATTAGGCCGCTGAGGCCGCGAATCGCGAACACGGCAACCAGCACTAGGACGATTACGCCGGCGATGAGGGCGACGATCCAGCCGGCCTTGCTGCCCGATTTCTTCTCTGGCGCAAATGCTTGGCCGGTGCGGTATTCGGACGTGCCCCAACCTTGGGGCTGGCCCAATGTGTGGGGTGCTACCGGCTGTTGGCCGAGGCCGCTTCCTGGCGGCGGCGAGTGAGGTGAATCGGACAGTTGCACCGACCACTGTGTGCCGTCCCAGTAGCGGAACTTACCTGGCTGCTTTCCTGGATCTGGATACCATCCTGCATTCGTCACCCCACCATGGTAGGCAATCCGGGAGCGCAACTCATACCGCTATTGAGCCTCAGTTCGATCTAGGGATCGACCTTCAGCTCTCCGATCAGCGACTCTGCGGCTTTTAGTAGTTCCGGCGGCGCGTTGTCGGGGATCGAAGCGTAGTATAAGGAGGCTTCGTCCGGACCAGTGGCGACGAATACCAGGACAAACTGCTCGCCCTTAGCTTTTAATCCCCCAATGTCGAAGCTGAGGTGCGTTCGCAGCAGCCAGGCATCCTTGCCGTCGACCTTTGTCGCTTTGCTGATCTGGTCATCCCGAGTCACCTTGGCGTCGCCGTAAAAGACACCCAGAATGCATTTCGTGAGTATCTCTGCACCTTGCTGGGGCGAGAAGAGTTCGCCATCGGATACCACTTGTCCGATGCGAATACTCGCAGCCCAACGACCACCAGGCTGGTAGTTCACTTCGGTCATAACCTCTTGGGCGGAAACATTGCGTCCGTACGGCACTCTGGGATCTGGGTGCGGAGGAGACCAGGGTTCGCCCAAACGTGGGTAGCTCAGTTTGCCCCCGTGTACTCGACCATCACTCGCCAAAGGTGCCGGCGACCTGAGTGTGGTCGACGGTTTGGGGCACACAACTTCCGTTGGAGTCGGGTCTGGGGTTTGCATCGGATCCGATTTGCTGTCTTGGTTTGGCCCAGTAAAACCGCGACTCGCGAACCCGATGACTAGGGCGCCGACGACAATGCCGACCACGAGGGCGATAATCCAACCGGCTCTGCCGCCGGATTTAGGCCGCGGCTCTGAGGCTTGACTGTTTAGATTTTCATTCGACTCAGGGGACGACGGCTCGCCCGCCTCCGGGCGCAATCCTTCATTGCTCACGCCAACAGCCTACGCGACCGGACGCCCTGGTTCGCTCGATCTTCAGCCTCAGGTAGCAGGTCGGATGTAGATCTAGGGCCGTTAGCCGAAGCGGCCAGTGATGTAATCTTCTGTTGCCTTCTTGTCGGGGTTCGAGAAGATCTTCTCGGTTGGGCCAACCTCGATCAGCTCTCCCGGTTTGCCCTGGGCAGACAGGTTGAAGAACGCGGTTTGATCAGAAACACGTGCCGCCTGCTGCATGTTGTGAGTCACGATGACGACCGTGTACTTCTCTTTCATCTCATGGATCAGATCCTCAACCGCCAGAGTCGAGATCGGGTCCAGCGCCGAACACGGCTCGTCCATCAGAATCACCTCCGGATGCACAGCAATGGCGCGGGCGATGCACAGTCGCTGTTGCTGGCCACCCGACAGTCCCGATCCCGGCTTATCTAACCGATCCTTTACCTCGTCCCATAGGTTTGCGCCCCGCAAGGAGCTCTCCACTAGTTCGCTGGCATCACTGGCCGACATGCGCTTCGAATTCAGCCGTACCCCGGCCAACACATTGTCCTGGATGCTCATCGTGGGAAACGGGTTGGGACGCTGGAACACCATGCCCACCTGCCGGCGAACCTTGACCGGATCCACTCCCTTCGCGTACAGATCCACGCCGTCCAGGAACACTGAACCGGTGCAGTAGGCACCCGGTATCACCTCGTGCATCCGGTTCAAGGTGCGAAGTACCGTTGACTTGCCACATCCCGAAGAACCAATGAACGCTGTGACGCTGCGCGGCTCTATCGTCAGGTTGACGCCCTTCACCGCATGGAACTTGCCGTAATAGATGTCGAGGTTCTCGATCTCGATGCGCTTGCTCATGTGTTCCTCTTTCAGTGGCCAGACTTAGGGGCGAACTTCCAAGCGACCAAACGGCCGATCAGGTTGAGCGCCATGACGATCAGAA
>PDWJ01004093.1_pt1 | contig 13215 bp, 11 predicted proteins | sample 1430881 | NCBI WGS metagenome assembly PDWJ01 (sample SAMN01162460, study PRJNA174530) | Oral metagenome, whole genome shotgun sequencing project. | biome: Marine environment; feature: Marine mammal; material: Swab sample of the gingival sulcus; isolation source: swab sample of gingival sulcus... | reverse complement strand
CCGAGCCTTTTCAACTTATATGGAGGCATATAAGAAGTGCCCCTCTGATTCAATCTTGAGGGGAAAGTTGGAGGCATTTCTCGTAGAGAATAATTACAAAATGGGTAATCCGGCTAGAGTCATGCTGAGCAGGGAGGAATTAGAAGAATCAGAACTTTCAGGGAGGGAGAGCTTGCATGAGATGTCTCTTTTCCATTTGAGAAAGGCTTTGATGCTAAACCCCTTAAATCGCAATATTCGTGAAAAGTTGATTTCTCTTTATTCCATAGGTGATTTGAATCGACTTTTGATTGGTGAAATAAAGAAACTCTTGAAACTTTACCCTGAGGGTAAATATCAAGATCGCCTGAATCTTGAAATAATAAAAAGACGAAAGCGGCTTTACCATCGAGAGGGCTATTCTGCCACAGATGTTCCGCGAAATGTTCCGGGAGTCTTTGTGTTAAACTTTAGTCCTCGAGGACATGGGAATGAGCATTTCGCTTCAGGGAATATCGTCGCTTCAAATGTTAATTTTGCTCTTAGACAATTGGGCCGTCTTGAGGTTCGTCAAGTTTCAGAGAAAAGTGGGTTTATTAAACAGGCTGTTTATCAGGATAATTCTGCATTTGAGTTGGCGGAAAAGTTAAGAAGAGAGCAAGGGGGAGAGAAAGTAGATTTCATTCTATGGGGTAGTTTATATGAAAATGATAATTTTATTAGCGTAAATTATAAGCTACTTGATGTGAAAAGGGGATTTGTGATATATCAGGCTTCTGCAAGTTCCAGGGGGCGAAATTCTTTAGCGGATATTTCCGTTAAAATCGCCCGGGATATTTATGATAAAATCCCCTATGAAGGTAGAATCTTAAAGGTGGACAGCAAGGGAATTCTCGTAAATTTAGGTCTATTGGATGGTATTAAAAAGAATTCACAGCTTATTATATATCGAGATATTAAATCCGGCAAGAATAATGAAATCTATAGGCATGGAGAACTTTTAAAAGTTATAGAGGCTGATACCTATCTTTCCTATGCTGTTCCTGAGCAAAGGGGATTGTTGGAGATTTTGGATTCGACATTTCCTGTTTTTCCCCTGAATCAAAGAAGAGCACGCCTTGTTGATGAGTAGTTATTATTTCACAGAGAAGTTTTTCTTTAAATTTCAGAAAATGGATATTATACATGAAGTCGCTTTTTAAAATGAAGGGAACAGAAAGGGCTGCTGCTCTGCTTGTTATATTGGGAAGGGATGCAGCTGCTGATATTATGAAGCAGCTTGACGATGACAGCATTGAAAAGCTTTCAGCTGAGATGGTTCGGATTGATTGTCTTTCCGCTTTTGAAAAGGAAGAGCTCTTTGGAGAGTTTATGCTGGAGTTGAAGGGAATACAAACAAACAATTCCGGTGGCATGAATAGAGCAAAGGAGCTCATCAGCAATGCCTTCGGCAAAGAAAAGGCCGAGGAGCTTATTTCTAAAATTAGCCGGAAAGAACCTTCGGTTGATTTTTCTTATCTCAATGATGCTGACCCCTCTCTTTTGCTTTCAGTTTTAGGTAGTGAGGAGGTCCATGTCATTGCTCTTGTTTTAATGTTTTTAAAGCCCACTATATCGGGGCAGCTTTTGAAATTACTCCCCAGGGAGAAGGCAAAAGCTGTTGGCATTAGAATGGCAAAAGGAGATCGCCCTTCCAATGAGGTCGCCTGTGCCGTAGCAAAAAAAATAAAGGAAAGATATATGGCTTTGGAAAATGAAATTTCCTTTGAGGGTGAGGGAGGAGTGGATTCTCTTGTGAATATATTTTCTCACATGACGAGTGCACAGGAAAGCAGATTACTGGGGGAACTTGATCAAAGGAGACCGGAGCTTAGTAAAAAAATAAAGGATGTTATTTTTGTATTTGAAAATATATCCAATTTGTCCAATGGAGATATGAGAATACTCATTGATGAAATAAATAATGATGAACTTGTATCCTATGCTCTGAAAGGGGCAGGGGATGACATTCGGTTTAAATTTTTGCGAAATATGAGCCAGAATCGAGCCACTGATATCTTGGAAGCTATGGATATTATGGGACCCGTGAGAATTGAGGAAATTGAATACGCCAGGGGGGTGATAACGGATATCATGAAAGACCTCAGTGATAATGGAGTTATTGTTATTCGTCGTGATGGAGAAATATATGTTGATTGAGCAGTCCTTTAGTTGCTCTTAACCTGGATTACGCCTTTTTACTTGTTATTTCTTTTGTTCATAAAAATAAAATGCTTAATATATGGTTGAAGCCCTTCAGGAAAAAGATTGGGCTCTGATGAAGAGGGTTTCGCTATTAGAGAATCTACTTTATTTTTAGGCATATCGTCATCAAGAGAGTCAATTAGTAGCTTGAATCGTTTCATGACCTCATTGTCAACGGCATCAATGGTCAGTTTATTCATTGTAGTATAGAGCCTGTTGAGGTTTGTCTTCTTCTTTCTCGTTACTTTTCCAGCTTTTGTTTTGGGCTTATCCTTTCCGCCTGTTGGCATTTGCCCCCTCCAATTTGTAAAAATTCATTTGATAACGATGTTATTTGAAACTCATTAGTTGTAAACATAAAAAAATTTCTATGGATAAAAATTCTTTTTACCCCGGTATATGTACTTTATTTTATAAGTTTTATACCGATAAGTTATAATATAGTAAACTTTCAAAATTCAGTTAATCTTGTGAAGGGAATGCTGTCTTCTTTGATTAGTTTATAACTTTTTAGCACTTTAAGAGTTTCCAAAAAATAAGGGGGGAATCCATGAATTGTGCCAGATGCGGAAAAAAACTTGATCGTTTGAATCATTTCTACATTCCGGTGAGGAATAGAAAAGAAGGGCTTCGCTATTGTATTGCCTGTGCAAGAGAAGAGGATATTGTTACTCTCGTGTGAGAAGTTATTTGACCAAACCCCGTGCCTATGCACGGGGTTTGGTGGGTATTTTACCAGTCATCGCTTTGTCTGTCTTTGTATTTTTCTCTAACTTTTGCAGTTAGATCATCTAGGTAAAAATATTGCCACATTGGAAGGCGTGTCCTATTTCTTGGGTGATACTGGAGGTAAAGAATTTTTAATTTTCTTTTTTGCTCTAAGTATTTATCCCTTTGCTTGATATTCTTACCAAGTTTTACTGTTAGTTTTTTCCAGCCCAGAAAAGCTGTGTTTCCAAATCTCAGTCTGTGGTTGCGACCATTGGCATCTTGAAGCCAAATATCCAAAATTCCTGAGAATCTTTTGCCATAAACCCACATTGAGATGGATTTTGTATATTTATCAATGGTTATTTTTTTGGGGAATGTTATTCGAAAGGTGTCTCCCGATTTGGCAAAAACTTTCACCCCAAGATATTTTTTTGAATTTCCCGCAGGCGAGGGGTATTCTTCTCTCATTGAAATTCCGCCTTCCTGCCTGAGTGTCTTTCTAAATTTAAGATTTTCCGGCGAAAACTCAGTATTCTCGAAATTTTCCAGAATGATGTCCTTATATATCTTTTGATTTGTCTTTTTGGCTTTTGATTTTTGGGCTTTCTTGATTTCCTTTTTGTTGGTATCTTTTTTGTTCGCATCTTTTGAAGCGTCTTCTGCATATATAATTGAGACGCTTAGCATTAAAGCTAAAAATAGTATTTTTTTCATTTATTTCCTCCAAAATAAATAGACAGAATGATTGTCTTGAAACAATCCAGAGTAGTTTAATCTCTATGAATATCTCTGTCAATAAAATCTTTTACAAAAAATGAAAGATATGACAGGTTTATTTTAAAAAATACAGCTGCTTAATTTGCAGAATATATGTTCATCTTCAGCGGTTTTAACAGTAATTCATAATTCTTGCACCGAAGAGACAGTTTTATAGATTTGGCTGTATTACCCAATTCTATTTCAAGATGAATATTTCCCTTAATCCGATTATTTACATATTTTTCAAATTCATCTAATATTTCGTTTTCATCAAGGCTAATTTCAGATACATATTTCTTCCCGTATGCATTGCTCCAAGTTATATCCAGTCGCTTCGGTGCTGAGTCATCAGAGAGGTTTAGAGGCAATTTTTTGTCACTAAAATTATAGTATTTCTTCTCACCGTTAAAATGATATATTCGGATTTTTTCTAATTTTCCTGGTCCCAATGTTTGAAGTTGCCATTGATATCGTTTCATGTATAAGGGCCATCTGTTTAGAGGTACGCCTTTTACTTTTATCTGTCTGTATTTTTTTGCTCCTATGTATTGCATAAGTGTTTGCTCTATCATTGACTCCCGTGACATATCCCTGCGATCGAAAAAATTGGACCATTTGACCCGAGCTTCCTTTGCCCTGAAAATTTTTATTTCCTTGGTCAACCACTCCCCCGAAACCCATATGGAAATCCAGCCGTCTAATCCCAGACCAACTATGATCCTGTCATATTGTGTCTTTTTGCCTGTTATGGGACTGATTATTCCTTCTTTAAAGGCTTTCAATAATTCATTATAGGGCAGGGGGGTATCAATGGCAAAAAACTTGTTTTCCGCATAGGAAAACCATGTTATCTTAATACGATTGGGGATGGGTTTTACATCTTTGCCAACAATATGTATGGACCCCACCTCTCCCCAGCCATTGTTGATGACTTTTTTATCTGGAATATAAATTGAATTTCCATTTGGATAAAAGAGGTCCCCCCTAACTATTTCCATTGGATAGCTTTCATGGGCAGATTCGCTTGGGAGCCATTCATATTGATTAGGTGCTGAACTTTTTTTCATCATGCATCCGCTTCCAACACATCCGGGTAATAACATGACTAAACACAACATAAAAAATAAATTATAAACTAGATTGCCCATTTTGCATTTTCCTTTTTTGGCATTGTTGCTATATCTGCGCTTATGACTAAAAATAGTATTTTATGTTTTCACTCCAAGAAAAATATAAATTGTTTTTTGGAGCAAACTCAATAAAATGATAATCTTTCTAAACCTGTCTGTCAATAAAATCTTTATCAGGATACTGTTATTTTGAGCGGAAGCAATTTTATTTCTCTTTAAATTCTTGACATTGTTCTTTGGTATGTTTTTATAAAATAAGTTGTGAATAAATGTTTAATGGAGCCCAAGGTAAGTGAGATTTGATTTTAAGCTTGGAATCTACTTTTTTTTATTAATTTTCTTTACCGGAGAGCTCTATTCCTCCCCCAAAGAACTCTCTTCAGGAAATTATGATTGGCAGTGGTTTTTTTATGAGCAGTCTCAAAATAGTCGTGGTCACACCTCTGTCTATAGACCTTTTTTTATGAAGATACAAAGTAAGGACAATGTTTTTCGGACTTCCCTCATGCCCTTTTTATTTTGGGGCTATGAGAATAAAAGAAAGGAAATTAACAAAGGACTCCTGGGATTTTATGGTTCAGATCGATATGTCCATGATATGGGAGGAGTTGATTTTGATGTGGGTTTATTCCCTCTGATTTTTTATGGAGAAGGTCAAAATAGAGATGATAATTATTTTTTCCTCTATCCCATTGGAGGCAGTCTTCGTGGGAAAATGGGGCAGGAGTATATTTCTCCCTGGATTTTCCCCGGAATAATACTTTTTTTTCTCTACCCTCCTGCATCAATATTTTCCTTTCGCACTCTGCTCATGGGCTTGGGAGCAATGGTTCCCCTCTATGCAGCCTATGGGGCTAAGGACTATCATGCCCGGGCTATTCTTTGGCCGCTGATTATGTGGGGCAAGGGGGCGAAGAGAAAAGATTTGCGAATTTGGCCCTTTTATTCCAGAAATTACAAAAAAGAGAGATACGATAACTATACATGGTTGATGTTATTTAACTATGAACACCTTTTTTTTCGCAACGATGAAAAATTTACTTTTTTCTTTTTTCCTGTCTTTGGCAAGAAGTGGAGCCGGAGTGGTGAATCCTCTGCAACGACCCTGCTTTATCCTTTCTTTTCATGGGGATTTGATAGAAAGAGGGGGAGTAGAGAAATAAACATGCCCTGGCCCCTGGTTCAGTTTGGCAGTTCTGAAAAACCATTTTGGAGAAAACGAATTTTTTTCCCATTTTACGGAAAATACGAAAGCACTAACTACAGTTCAACCTTTATTACTCCTCTTTATTTTAATATTGAGAGTGAAACTTCAAGGGCTAATATCTCTCAGACATATAGTTGTTTTATTTTTTGGATGTTTAAGCGTGATTATAAAACTCCCCATGAATACTACGGCAATTCCTGGGGATATTTTAAAATTTGGCCCTTGATAAATTTTGAGTGGAGCGATTCAGGGCTATTTAAAGTTAATTTCTTTTCCCTATTGCCATTTCGCGACACCTCTGGATATGAAAAACTCTATGCTCCCTTTTGGTCTCTTTTTGAATACCAAAAGAGACCGGATGGGACAAGGCATTTGGGGCTTCTGTTTAGAACATTTTATCAAGTTTGGGATGATAGCTATTTAAAGTTCAAGGTCCCATTTCTTCTTAGCTATGAAAAAAGAGGGGCCGTGCTTAAGCATCTTACATTTCTTCTCGGAGGTTTTGGCTATGACAGCAATCCCCGGGGAAGATATTTGAAATTTCTATGGATCCCCATAAAATTAGGAGAAGTTCAAAATCATGGCCACTTGGCCAGGGTTGACAATGTGTCAAAGAAAGAATGGGAATTCCCTGGAGAGGATTCCCTGGGGTATATACCGGATCACAGGTCTTTGGGAAATATGGTGTACTATGGGAAGGGAATTTTTTAAATGTTGGAAAATATGAAGAATAGTGTTGAGGATTTTTTCGCCAATTTAGGTGAAAGGCTTCTTTATCAGCTGAGATTTGCCGGATTTACTCTGATTCTGCTTTTTAAAACTTTTCCCGAGTTGCGCTATGTCTGGTTTAAAAGAAAAGAAATTTTGAAGCAGATGTATGTTTCCGGAGTAAAAAGTATAATTGTCTGTTCAATTGTGGCTTTTTTTGGAGGTATGATTCTTGCTCTCCAGGCCGGCTTGCAATTTAAAGTTTATGGTCAGCAAAACTTGGTGCCTGTTTTAATTATGAACATTATGAATAAAGAGATGGGGGCCATGTTCACTGCAATTATTTTAACAGCCTTTTCAGGTGCGGCAATGGCAGCTGAAATAGGAACAATGAAAATTTCAGAGGAAATAGATGCTCTTGAGATGATGTCAATAAGTCCCATTCGCTTCCTGGTAATGCCTAAAGTCGTTGCAATGGCAATAATGCTGCCCACTCTTACTGTTTATACTATTATATTGGCCGTCGTGGGCGGCTCTGTTGTTAGTTATTTTCAACTTGGGTTGACCTTTGATCTCTATTATAAAGAAATTTTTTCCTCCATTCATTTGAAAGACCTATATGTGGGGATGTTTAAGAGTGTGGTCTTTGCTATGAGTATAGTGGGGATTAGCTGTGCAAATGGTCTTTGGGCTAGCAATGGAGCTATTGGGGTGGGGAGGGCCACAAGGGTTTCTGTGGTTTCCTCCTACCTTTCAATTCTTATTTTTGGGTATTTCATTACTTCAATTTTTTATAGGCTATAGGAATGATAGAATTTATATCCACAACTAAAATTCTTGAGAACAAAGTGGTTCTTAATGGAGTGTCTTTTGAAATAAAATCCGGAGAAACATTTGTTATTATCGGGCAATCCGGAGCCGGTAAAACAACCATTCTTCGCCATATTGCCGGTTTCCATATCCCCGATAGAGGAGATGTTTTAATTGATGGAGGCTCCATGGGTAAAGCGTCGAGCAAGGAAAAGGCAATGCTGCGTCAAAAAATGGGATTCTTATTTCAAGGAGGTGCCCTGCTTAACTGGCTAAATGTGAGGGAGAACATTGCTCTGCCACTTGTGGAGCATAGGCTTTGTGATTCAGATGAGATTGCTCGAATAGTTGATGAAAAACTCAGGCTTGTTCAACTTTCTGAAGATGGAGAAAAAATGCCATCCGATATAAGCGGGGGCATGAAAAAACGGGCAGGTCTTGCAAGGGCCATTGTCCTTAATCCTGAAATAATTCTATATGATGAACCGACCTCCGGTCTTGATCCGGTAATGTCTGTGAGAATAGATAAATTGATTAAAAAGCTGCAACAAGAGCTGGGTGTTACTTCCGTGGTGGTTACCCATGATATGGCCAGTGCCTATCGCATTGCCGATCGAATTGGAGTGCTGTATAATGGAGAAATGATAGAGATTGGAACGCCCCATGAGATACAAAATAGCAGTATTGATGTGGTGCGCCAGTTTATCTCGGGAAGTCTCAGAGGTCCCATAAGACCGTGATTTTTTTTCTTGTCATGATAATATATTTTTTTAAAAATAGGTGTTATGTCTAAAATAAATGAACTTATAGTTGGGATTGTCTTTTTTGCCTCCATGAGTGTTCTTGGATATTTTACAGTTGTCAAGGGAGATCTCTTTGACGATAGAGAATTTTACTTGGCAAAAATAGTATTTGAGAATGTGGAAGGTCTAAAAGAGGGCGATAAAATCTTGGTAAATGGTGTTGATTCCGGAGTTATTTCTAAAATTGAACTTCGAGAAGATAACAATGTGTTGGTTTATGCAAAGTTTTTTCGAAGGTTCAAGCTTTATGAAAATTATAAAATTTTGTTGAAAAATCGTTCAGCCCTTGGAGGCCGGATAGTTGTTCTTTTTCCCGGTAAGCCCAGGTTAAAAGAGAAGTCTTTTGAGCTCGTAGAGAACTATGAAAATCTTCGGGGAAGCACCATTGGAGATCCCTTTTCCATTGTGGCTGAGTTGATTCAAGATAATCGTGATAATATTTCAATGACCATTGATAATATTCGAGCTATTACGGGGAAAATAAATTCAGGTAGAGGTACTTTAGGCAAACTCATAAATGATGATAAAATGCACAGAGAAACGGGGAAAGTTTTGGAAGAGATTCAAGATACAATTGAAGATGTTCGGGAGCAAGCCCCCATCACCAGTTTTATTCGTGCGGCATTGACAGCCTTTTAACAATCAATTTGAGTAAAAAGTTGTATTTCAATTTTTTGGGAGAAAACTATTCCCTTTATAATGTATGAATATTTTTTATATTTAGACTAAAGACCTGTTTTATTATATTTTTTGAAAAATTTATATTATTAAAAATTTAGATATTAGGAAGGAGTCCAGTGCCCAAACGAGAAGATTTAAAAAAGATACTTATAATAGGTTCTGGTCCCATTGTCATAGGCCAGGCTTGTGAGTTTGACTATTCCGGATCTCAGGCATGCAAGGCTTTGAAAGAGGAGGGATACGAGGTTGTTTTGGTAAACTCCAACCCTGCCACAATCATGACTGACCCTGAACTTGCCGATAGAACTTATATAGAGCCAATATGTGCCGAAGTAGTTGAAAAGATAATTGAAAGGGAAAAACCCCATGCCATTCTCCCAACAGTGGGAGGGCAGACTGCACTGAATACAGCTATGGAGCTTGCTGACACGGGAGTGATTTCCCGTTACGGCATTGAACTAATAGGGGCCAATATTGAATCAATAAAAAAGGCCGAAGATAGGGAGCTCTTTAAAAAGGCGATGCTTAAAATAGGACTTGAGGTTCCCGAATCGGGGCTTGCCTCCAATGTTGAAGAGGCTCTTGAGATACTTCAACGAATAAAACTTCCCATAATTATAAGACCTGCCTTTACGCTGGGGGGAGGTGGCGGTAACATTGTCTATAATAAAGAAGACTTCATCGATTTAGTCAAGAAGGGGTTGGATGCCTCGCCCATCAGCCAGGTTCTTTTGGAAGAATCCGTAATTGGCTGGAAAGAGTTTGAGCTGGAGGTTATGCGTGATACTCGGGACAATGTTGTCATAATTTGCTCCATTGAAAATTTAGACCCCATGGGAGTGCACACCGGAGATTCCATAACAGTTGCTCCCCAGCAGACTCTCACAGACAGGGAATATCAAAATCTCAGAGATATGGGTATCAGCATCATAAGGGAAATAGGAGTTGATACGGGAGGTTCTAACATTCAGTTTGCCATTAACCCTGAAGATGGACGAGTTATAATTATAGAAATGAACCCCCGAGTTAGTAGAAGTTCGGCACTTGCATCCAAGGCAACGGGATTTCCCATTGCCAAAATCGCCGCTAAACTCGCCGTTGGGCTGACTCTTGATGAAATAGCAAATGACATAACCAGGGAAACCCCTGCATCATTTGAACCCACCATTGACTATGTAGTGGTAAAAACTCCCCGGTGGGCATTTGAAAAGTTTGAGGGAGCTGACCGAACCCTTGGGACTCAAATGAAGTCCGTGGGTGAAGCCATGTCCATGGGAAGAACTTTCAAGGAAGCTATGCAAAAGGCGTTGCGGTCTCTGGAGATTGACCGTTTCGGTTTTGGTTCTGACGGAGAGTTAAAACTCAATCGGTTTCTTAGCTCCCTGTCAGAAGAAGAGCGAAATTCTGTATTTGAGAGGGAATTCGTAAACCCCGGACCGGACCGCATTTTTTATGTGAGAGAGGCATTTAACTTTGGAAAAACAGTTCAGTGGATTCATAACTTCACTCAAATAGACCCCTGGTTTCTGAATCAGCTTGCAGAGTTGGTTGCTGAAGAGGAAAGATTCCTGGAGGATTTTAATGAAAATGGAATTACGGTAGAGAGAGTGGGGCACATGAAATCGCTTGGCTTTTCCGACCGCCAGTTGGCATTTCTCACTCAAAAGAACTATCTCATGGATTTGTATTCCCGTGGGGAGGTTTTTCAAAAACGGTATGCCATGACCCTGCGACAGGGAGAAGGTGAAATACGAGCCTTCCGAAAGTCTCATGATATAATTCCCGGCTTTAGAGTGGTTGACACCTGTGGTGGAGAGTTTGAGGCCTATACTCCTTACTATTATTCATCCTATGACGGGGAGAATGAGTCTGCTCCCAATGATGTTAAAAAGGTTATGATTCTTGGAGGAGGACCCAATAGAATTGGACAGGGAATTGAGTTTGACTATTGCTGTTGCCATGCTGCATTTGCCTTAAAAGATGAAGGAGTTGAGTCCATAATGGTTAATTCAAATCCTGAGACGGTTTCTACGGATTATGATACCTCGGACAGACTCTATTTTGAGCCCCTCACCCTGGAAGATATTCTCAGCATAAATGATTTGGAAAAACCGGATGGTGTTATTGTTCAGTTCGGTGGACAAACTCCTCTTCGACTGGCAAATTTTCTTGAAGAAAATGGCGTTAAGATTTTGGGTACTTCTCCTGATTCAATAGACAGAGCTGAGGACAGGGAAAGATTTGCCTCTGTTGTGGAAAAATTAAAACTGAAACAACCGGAAAATGGCATAGCCTTTAATGAAGCTGATGCAATAAAAATAGCGGGACACATTGGCTATCCCGTTTTGGTGAGGCCTTCCTATGTCTTGGGAGGCAGGGCAATGGCAATTATTTTTGATGAATCCAGTCTTGTGAATTACATAAATACTGCCGTGGAGCTCTCCCCGGAACACCCCATTCTCGTGGATAAATTTCTTGAAGATGCCGTTGAAGTAGATGTAGATGCCATATGCGATGGAGATAGTGTGTATATTGGTGCAATCATGGAACATGTTGAGGAAGCGGGAATCCATTCCGGAGATTCTGCATGCATAATTCCTCCCATGACAATTCCCCGGGATATCCTGAAAGAAATAGAAGAGACAACCAAAGCGTTGGCATTTGAACTCAAGGTCATGGGGCTTCTCAATATTCAGTTTGCGATTAAAGATAGTGAACTCTACATAATTGAGGTGAATCCCCGGGCTTCAAGAACGGTCCCCTTTGTTTCTAAAACCACCGGGGTGTCCCTGGCCAAGGTTGCCGTTAAAGTTATGCTTGGCACAAAACTAAAAGATTTGGGACTTATGGGAATGAAAAAATTTCCCTATGTTAGCGTTAAAGAGGCTGTTTTGCCCTTCAATAAGTTTCCGGGAGTTGATACTCTTCTCTCCCCTGAGATGAAATCCACGGGAGAGGTCATGGGAATTTCCTATAATTTCGGGGAATCATATTATAAGGCAGAGCTTGCAACAGGGGATAAGCTTCCCGTTTCAGGTAAAATTTTTATGAGTATAAATGACAGGTACAAGGGGCATCTTTTAGAAGAGGTTAAGCGGCTTGTAGGCAATGGTTTTGAAATAATTGCAACCCAGGGAACTGCTAAATTCTATCGAGAAAATGGAATAGACTGTGAAATGGTTCATAAACTCAATGAAGGAAGACCCAATGTGGTTGACCGAATAAAGGATGGAGATATCTGCTTCATAATAAATATTCCAACTGGAAAGGTTACCCGAGGAGATGCCTATCGAATCAGACAGGCGGCAGTGAGGTATCGCGTTCCAACCGTTACTACTATTTCAGCGGCAAGGGCTGCAGTAGATGGCATTTTGCATGCCAAAGAGGAGGGAGAACTTTCAGTGAAACCTTTGCAAGAATACTATGAGGAGGTTCAATAAGATGCCCACAGGAACTTTGCTATATGATGAAAGTGCAGTTGCTAAATCCCTTGAGAAGATGGCCGAGGAGATTGTAAAGGATATTCAAAACCCTGAGGACTTGGTTGTGGTGGGAGTGCAAACTCGAGGAGTTGAGCTTTCCTTAAGACTTGCTCATATTATAAAAGAGAGCATTGGCATAGAGTTGGAAACGGGGTTTATCGATGTTTCTTTTCACAGAGATGACTTGAAGCTTGGTCAGCTTCCTCAGCTGAAAGAAACCAGCTTGGATATCGATATAGATGGCCGACAAATTATACTCGTGGATGATGTTCTGTTTACAGGCAGAACAACAAAGGCGGCATTGGAAACCCTCATGGCATTTGGCCGTCCGGCATCAATCAAGTTGGCTGTTCTCGTCGATAGGGGAGGGCGGGAGCTTCCCATTCAGCCTGATTACTGTTGTTTTGAAGTCCCCACGGAGAGACAAAACTCGGTGAAGGTCTTTCTTTCAGAAAGAGACGGGGAAAAGGATTCAGTTAAACTCTTTAAATAGGGTTTTCAGAATGGAGCATGGGGTCTTCAATTTTTTATATACTCAGGATTTTTTAAAAATATTGCCATAGAACTTTGAAAAGACCTCTTCAACTATGCCTGATAGCTGTTCTAATCGCGCTTTTCTTATTTCCCGTGTTTCCAGATTAAAATCTCTGTCATTGATATATAGAGATTTGCTTAAAGTTATTTCAATCACGGGTACACTG